>Ga0082212_10013030_pt1 | contig 10429 bp, 6 predicted proteins | sample TergutNt197P3_FD_71548 | JGI IMG/M metagenome (GOLD analysis project Ga0082212, IMG submission 71548) | Neocapritermes taracua P3 segment gut microbial communities from Petit-Saut dam, French Guiana - Nt197 P3 | ecosystem: Host-associated > Arthropoda: Insects > Digestive system > Gut ...
GAAATCGGCTATTGTCCCGGCATTGAAAATTACAGTGCCGCCCTATCCGGTCGTCCGCCGGGCAGCCAGCCGGAAACGCTTTTCGACTTCTTTCCCGATGACTTTTTGCTCTTCGTCGATGAGTCCCACGTCAGCGTGCCGCAGATTCGTGCAATGTTTCACGGCGATCAGGCACGCAAGAAAAATCTCGTCGAACATGGCTTTCGACTGCCGAGTGCGCTCGATAACCGACCGTTGAAATTCGACGAGTGGGTTTCCCGATACAAACAGGTGGTCTTCGTTTCGGCAACGCCCGGTCCGTATGAGTTGGAACAGTGCGATGATCGACTCGTCGATCAGGTGATTCGTCCGACCGGTCTGCTCGACCCGGTGGTGGAAGTCGCACCGGCATCGAAACAGATACCGCATTTGATGGAGCAAATACACGAGCGGGTGGCGGTGCAGGAGCGGGTGCTTGTAACAGCATTAACGAAGCGGTTGGCGGAAGACATTGCGGGATATTTTGAGAAGCAGAATATCCGGTGTAAGTGGCTACACAGCGAATTGGATGCGTTTGAACGTGTGGAGTTGCTTCGGGACTTGCGGGCTGGTCGGTTCGACGTGTTGGTGGGAGTCAATCTGTTGCGGGAAGGTCTCGACTTGCCGGAGGTGTCGCTGGTGGCAATTCTTGATGCGGACAAGGAAGGGTTTCTGCGGAGTGAAACGTCGCTCATTCAAACGATTGGTCGGAGTGCGCGAAATGTCAATGCGAAGGTAATTTTGTATGCCGACAAGGTAACGGAGTCGATGCAGAAGGCGATGGACGAAACGGAGCGTCGGCGAAAAAAGCAGGAGGCGTACAACAAGGAGCATGGCATTACGCCGGAAACAATCAAGAAAAACATAGCAAAGGGAATCGAAGAAAGAGAGCCGCCGACTGTGTCGGCGTTGGGGCAGGACGAAGAATTATTCATCACGCAGGAATACATTAACGAGTTGGAAAAAGAGATGTTGGAGGCGGCGGAGCATTTGGAGTTTGAGCGTGCGGCAATTTTGCGGGACAAGATCGAAGAGATGCGCAAACACATCGGCAAGAGTGCGAGTGCCAAGATGTTCGACTTCGGAAGGAAAGGAAAGGGCAAAAAGCGGGGACGGGGGAAGAGGAGTTAGAAGTTAGGAGTTAGAAGAGAGCCGGCGACTGTGTCGCCGCAAACGGAGCCGCAATCTTTAGATTGCGATTCGCGCCCTTAGTAGCACCGAGTTGCTCTCTTTTCTGCGCCCTTATTTCCTTCTTGTGAGACGAGGAATAAGGGTATTTGTCATGCAATGCAGTCATTCAGCGTGAAGATCGCACAGGAGACCACCTTGCAAACTACCTATTTTAAAATTGTCGTCGCCGTATTTTGTCTATTTTAACAAAACTGCCCGCCATCTAATCCGGCATAATCAGAAGAATTTTACCACGAAGGCACGAGGGACACAAAGAATTCACAAAGAGAAAGAACACCAATTTGTCCCCGGTTACGGTATATGAACGTGATCGCAAGTAGTGTACCGTACTGAGACTATTTATCCCGGTAGGTAATTCGACCGCGTGCCATATCGTAGGGACTCACTTCGACGGTTACGTGATCTCCCGGCACAACCCGGATGCGAAACTTCCGCATCTTACCGGCTAAGCGGCACAAGACGATGTGATCCATCCCGTCTAGTTTGACACGAAACGCTCCCCGTACCTCTTCGATGACGACTCCCGGCAATTCAATGACATCTTCTTTTTGTTTATCCTCGGACATAAATTTCTATTCATAAAAACGGATAGGAGCATTATACGGTCAATTTCGCATTTTGGGGAGTCGGGGGATTTCTCCCAGATTGGCTTCAGGATTCTTTACGAACAACTCTTTTGCACATCGCTTCGAGTAAAGTATGTCCCAAATACGCTACATGTGTAGCAAAATGATGCACAATAGAGATTTTGTGCGGAGTGTGTCAATTTGCTAAAACTGTGGAGACAACTTTGAATTCGCCGTAAGGCATTACATTTCAACGACTTGCGGCTTTTTTTGTTTATTTTTCTCTCATTTGGCACAAAAGGTGCCTATTAAGTATTTTGAAAGCACATTCAGTTTCAAGCGAGTTGCTCGAAACACAAACGAATGTCAAAAAAAACCGGAATACTGTCATAAAAACAACATTCCAAAATATAAGGAGAATTAAAATGTTACATTATTTGAAAAAAACAAAAATGTCTGCCGTGTGTATTTCCATTGCCGCCGTATTTTTTATCGCAACAAATGTGAAAGCAGATGTAGTGAATTACGATTACAGAATTACCACTGTTAACAATCAAGGAAACTGGCAAGTCGCCACGCTGATGACGCAGAAAGATAAGAATTATGTAAACCCGGAAACCAGTTACGGTTGGGTCGGAGGTTGGAGAGACAACGTTTCTGGCTACACTTATACGACAGTGGGAACACAGTGGAACACCACGACCAATAGAACAGTGCAGGTGGCGACAGCCGACAACAATGGCAATACAGTTTACACCAACAAAACAACCGCAGGTGCCAAAGGCATTGCCGACAATTTTACAGGCAAGTGGGATACGCTCAATTGGAGTACCGCCGCTAAGGGGGATCACAGTACCTGGGTGAACAAAGGAAAGGACTGGGCTGTGGTCGGTAGCGGCAGGAATACACATAAAAGTTGGGATGAGAACGGCTTTTACGCCTTCAGACATCAGTTTACGTCTCCGATGACCGACCCTTATGATGAGTTGGTGTCTGCTACGCTAAACCTGAAATTGAGTGCTGATGACTATATTACCGCGATCTATGCCGGTGGACAACTCATTTATTCGGAGACGATTGCGTTAGGAGTCAATGCTGGTTCGGATCACCAGGGAAATGGAGATTGGTACAATGTTGCGAACATGACTTTCGATGTTACGAATTGGTTCGTTGATGGATTGCTTGATTTGATTTTTGTCATTCATAACACGGAAGAGGGAAAGAGCAAACAGCAGAATCCCACTGGATTGTATGTTGACGGTTGGTTGAATGTTGTCGGCAACTACACACCGGTTACTCCTCCTGAGGAGACGGCAGTGCCGGAACCTGGTACACTTGCTCTGTTAGGTTTAGGACTTGCTGGTCTTGGAGCGACGGCACGGAAGCGAAAGAAAAAAACGTAACAGCGAGCAGTGGATGAGCCGGTACGCCGGCGAAAGAAAAAGCGACGGACGAAAGTCCGCCGCTTTTTTCGTCGTAAAGACAGCGACGATTACCGTATTTCCAATCGGAACAAATGATCGCGAAGTTCCGTATCCGTCGGTAAACTGTCCCGCACCTTTTCAAACAGATGCCGCACCGTCGAAGGATCACGTTTGCCGAAAAAATGCCCAATCTCCTTGAACGTTAATCGAAGTTGCGACTTCGCAAGATAAACGGCAAGACATCGGGCAAGAGCGACCGTCTTGCTGCGAGACTGTCCCTTCAAATCGCTCAACTTCAACGAAAAATAGGTTGCCGTCCGCTTGGCAATCTCCGTCAAGTCTTGAGTGTGATTCGATTGATGCCGCTTGGAAAAACGCAACCAAAAGTTGCAATCCAGCGGTTCTTTTGCCGTCTTTGCTTCTACGTACTGTTGTGCCACCGTTGCGTAGAGTTGCGGAATCGTACCGGTCAATTTTTTGGCAATCGTATTCAACTGCGTTTCCGAAATGGGAACCCGTAGAGCGGTTGCCAAGTCGTGGAAAAAACGTTGCCGAACCGCTTCGCCGGGAGGAAAAACAGGAACCGTTGTTCCCCCTTGAATACGTGCCGCCATCTCCGCCGAAAGAGATTTTTCTTTTCCGGTCTCCATATCTGCTGGCAACGTTTGTGCCGTAAAAATGATGGTGCCTTCGCACTGATCCAACAGCAATCGGAGTTCTGTTTGCGCAGCGGACTTGCCGAGTAGTTGTTCAAGATCATCGAGGAGTAGCAGTTTTGCCCGGTGATAGCGACCACGAAAATCGTCGGTGCTTCGCATTGCCACTGCGTCGGTAAACTGCCGAACGAAATCGGCACAGGTTACGTAATATGATTGCCGCCGGACGGCATCGTTCGTTTGATTTTTTCGCCATGTCTCCAGAATTCCTTTGAGAAGATGGGTGCGTCCGGTTCCTTGTATGCCGTAGAACAATACCGGTTGGCGTTGCGGTGCGATTCTGCCGTCGATGATTTCTTGGAGCAGTGGTTCGAGGATTCCGTTTTCTTGACCGAGCAGAAATCCGTGTGCCGAAAAGGGAAAACGGACGTTTGCCGCTCCTTCGAATTCAAATTCGAGCGGTTTGCCGGAAAAAGGAATGATTTGGACTTCGCTCACGGATTTGTACGATGAAACCCTTGTGGTCATTATAGGATTCTCAGTCGATTTTTCCAGTGGGCGCAAATCTGCTATGCCGAAAGGTGCCGAACGATGTTAAGTTCGTGGGAGAAGGCGGAACGTGGTTTAAGATTTTCGGACAGAGATGCCTTGTATAAGGAAAAAACAAAAAGATACTTGGCAGATCGAGTGCCGAGACAGTGCAACAAAGTTTATAAAGGTTTGAGTTTCGGTTGAATCGCACTCAATTTTTCAATAAAATTCGGTTTTTTCGCCCCCTTAATCCAAGCAGAATAGTCAATGTGGCGGAATTCCTTGTTAAAGTATTTGTACATATTTCGGATTTCCCCGATGGATTCTGCGTCAGCGGCAATCAATAAATCGTACAAATAATTTCTCTCTGCCAATCGGCTATTTCGGGCATCGGTCGCTTTGTTGAAATTTTTGTGAAAGCCCTCAAACGGAACGGCATCACCGGCACTTTTTAGCGTGTGACCTTTTCCTCGATTGTATTCGTTTGTCAAATACTCTTTGAGCGGCGAATCAAACGTAGGATTGATCTTCGCTAACGAGCATTTTTCCCAGTTATCCGCCACGTATTTCAGCATATACAGGGACATTGCCTCACACACGATTTCTTCGTTCCAAGACGATTGTTCGTTTTCAAAAATCGTGCTGTAATTCGATTGATCAGCATGAGGAAAGTAAGAGAAAAAGGCGTAATGTGTCATTTCATGTGATAATTGGTAAATCATTTGCGCCCAATAAGATGTGTTACCTTGAACGATTCGAATCTGCATCGTTTTTCCTCGCGGAATTGCCATCGGACTGGATTCATTCGGTGCGTTAAAAATTGTAACCGGTTTATGAGTCATCGCTTCATTGCCGAAAACCCTTACGAATTCGGGGAACATCGCCGAAAAGATGCCTTCGATGTATTCATCTCGTTCGCCGGAAGTCGTGGAATAATACCAGTTATTTCCCAGAGAAAACTGACCGTTCGTGTTGCCGTCTTCCTTGTCGGCTAATTTGATTTCCAACTGCCTGACACGTTCTTCCAGCAGTTTTATCCGCTCTATGAGGGCTTCCGTTTCTCCGAAACAGTTGGAGGAACACGATACTGCAAGTAGAAACAAGAATAAAGGGACAATGTTTTTCATATTTGGTACTGGTCACGAAGACGAAGAGCATGCACGTATTATTTCATAGTTTTGCCGTACTTTCAAGGTTCTTTTCGCCGAGAAACTGTCCCCTAACATATTTTGCAACCGAGGACGAATTGGTTGTTTTCCTCTTTGTGAATTTTTCGTGTCCTTTGTGCCTTTGTGAAAAATTTTCTTGACCACAAAGACACAAAGGGCACGAAGCACATTTCATAATTAAAACCGTAATTTGTTGCCGTTTATGGTACATGCCTTGCCTACGTGGCAGTTATTTGTGTCGATATTTTTTGCACTTGGGGTAACATTTTATCTCCACTTGCGTTATACTGTGGGAAATATCGCTGCGAGTCGTAGCGGCAATTTCGTTCTTCCACAGAAAGGTTGTAATCATGACACATCGTTCCTCTCGTCGTCAATTTTTGAAAACATCAACCGTCCTGACTACCGGTGCTGCATTGGTCGGCGGACTCACCATTTCTCAATCTGCTCACGCACAAGGAAGCGATGAAATCAAAGTCGCCCTCATCGGTAGCGGCGGACGAGGCTCCGGTGCCATTCGGAACCGCGCCCAAGTCGGAGACAATTACAAAATCGTTGCCGTCGCCGATGCCTTCGAGAACGGCGCAAAAGGTGCCGCCAGAGGTATTCGAAATGATGCCGAAAATGCGGATAACAGCATGCACAACAAAGTCGAACTGCCCGATGACCGAGTCTTTTGGGGACTCGATGCCTACAAAAAGGCAATCGACTGCCTCAATCCCGGCGATCAGGTGATTCTCACGACACCGCCCGGCTTTCGTCCCTACCAATACCGCGCTGCCGTCGAAAAAGGGCTTCACGTCTTCATGGAAAAACCCGTCTGCATTGATGCACCTGGCTTCAAACATTTTATGGAAACAAACCGAATGGCAGACGATAAAAATCTCAAAATCTGCGTCGGATACTGTTACCGCTACGATGCCCGATTCGTGAACTGGATCGACCAAATTCATGCGGGTAAAATCGGCGACATTCAATATACTCGCGGCTATTACAACAGTGTTACGCCGTGGACTCGTACCCGAAATGCGGGAGAAAGCGAATTGAACTTTCAGGTACGCAACTGGTATCACTTCGTTTGGATTTGCGGCGAAAACATCGTGGAACAGCATTGCCATCGGATCGACGTGGAAAATTGGATTCACAGCAAAGGAGACCGGATGGCACACCCGAAAGAAGCCAATGGAATGGGCGGACGCTTGATCAAATCTGGACGTGAAGATTTACTGCGCCAAGCACCGCTCTTCGAGAATCGAGCAGAATGGGATGAGTGGTATCAACAGTATCGAAACGAATTTTATCGACACGGACAAGCGTGGGACAACTTCTTCGTCGAATATACTTACGAGGATGGTTCCCGATCCTATACCCAGTGCCGACACGTCAGAAATGTGTGGAATCACAACGACGATTACGTTCACGGCACCGCCGGTTCGGGGCAGTCGGGAATATCGGGGGGACCGTCAGTGCTTCGTGGACGGGATGGACAAGAGATATGGAAACACACGGAAAACTATCCGAAGGGAATGTACGATTGGGAACATGACAAGCATGTCGAAGCGATTCGAGAGGGCAAGCCGATGAACGATGGTTATTCGGCGGCGATGTCCAGCATGATGGCGGTTCTCGGAAGAGAAGCGGCGTACAGCGGGCAGGTCGTCCAATGGAACGATTTAGTCGAGCGTGGTCGGTCATATTTTCCGAATGGGGAGATCACGAGTTTTGATCAACCTGCCCCGGTGCAGCCGGATGCGAATGGATTTTACGAGAGTTCGGTTCCTGTGCCGGGAGTTTATGATCCCTTTGCGGGTTCGGAACCGCCGCGCGGCAGACGACGACAAGCGACGTAGTGTTTGCTAAGTAACTGTCCTAAAATAACATTTCCCACCGTCATTTCACTTCGTTTCATTCCGACTTTTGTAAACGTTCACAAAAGCCGGAATGGAGCGCAGCGCAAGCCCTTACGGTTGCGGCTCTGTTTGGGTCAATCTGCCAAGAGCACGGCAACAAGAGACGCTCAAGACGGGAGCGGCACGTTTTATGAAAGACGGGGTAAATCCCACTGACGAAAGTGGCGCACTGGGTTGTATGGTCGCAATGCTGATTCTGTCCGCTGATTTGTACGCGCAACTCCCTTTCGGGAGAAACGCAACTTCACAAATCACCGATAATTCTCTACCCGGTTGCCCGGTTCGTCATGCAGAAAATTGCCGTCCGCCGAAGCGGATTTTCATAAACTTGTTGTCGTACTCTAAAAATTTAGCCTACTCCGGTTACGCACCGGAGCGGTATTTCAAATTGTAAGCGCAGTGTAACACACATTTTGGACGATTGCAAGAGGGAATGAAAAATTTCGCAAGAGCGCAAGAGCGGCACCCGCAAGGGTGCCGGTGAGTCCCGATGCATCTTTTATATCCGATAATCAGTTTTTACCGATTATTCCCAATTTTTGCTAATGAATTCTTGAAAGGATAACGATAATTACAGGGATAGAACCCTTATTTTCCTTCCATGGATAGGTCGGTTTGGGAAAATAGGTGAAATAAATAAGGAGAATAGCATTGAAACCAACATCGAGTCATCATCGGGGCTTCGTCGCCGCTACGCTTGGATTGACGGCATGTCTGAGCCTCACGGTTGTGTTTTCTGGTCGTGTCCTCCTTGCGCAGGTCGCCCCCGCCCAAGATCCCTTCGCCGTCGTCGCCGCTCCGCAAGTTGCTTCCCAGAACGTCTCGCCGGAAGTGCGCCGACTGGCTTCCCAAAAGTTACACGACGCTCGAAAAGCAGTGACCGTCAAAGATATCAACACCGCACAGCGACTCCTCCAAGAAGTCAATGCGATGCAGTTGACCTACCAACCGAACGAAGATCGACCGGAACTCGTACAAAACCTTATTCAAAAGCATCTCCAACTTGCCGAACTGGCGAAAACTCAACGAGATACCGAACAGTTCCGCCGGGACTATGCCCAATTCAATTTAGTGCAAGCGGATACCATGCTCCGGCGTGGTGAACTGGATTTAGCCACTAAACTCGCGCAGGAAGCGGCAAATCAACAGGTTCAGTATTACAGCCAAGAAGACAAAGACCGCGGTTTGGAGCCGATGGTGATGGCTCGAAGAATTGATGATGCCCGACGAGCGCAACATGTGAACGCTCCCGCCGCTGTCGTTCCGATGCCGCAACCACAACTGTCGCAAGCCGTCCAAGCACAGTTGGAACAAGCCAACCGAGCGTTGCAGCAAGCCCGGTCGTACATCGAAGCGGGACAACTTGAGCAGGCAGAACGCATCGTTCACGGAGTTGCCGCTTATGAATTGCCGGAAAATGCGTTTCCGCAGGGGAATTCGCCGAGCCGATTGCTCACCGAAATTGCCGCTCATCGGCAAGGCATGACTATCAATCCGCAGCCAGCACCGACGAATCCGCAAATTGCCGCCAATGCTCTACCTGCCGTGTATCATCCCGGTCAGGATCAGCAGCAGGTCTTGCAGACCGCCGCCGGTGCTCAACCAACGATGGCACCGCCGATTCCCACGATACCGGGCAGAACCACGCCGTACATCGACCAAGAAGCACAGCGTCGGCAATTCATTATCTCGCAAGTTTCGTCGGACGTTATCCAAACACTTTCGAATGCCCAGCGGGAGGTTCACGAGAAACGCAACCCGGAAGCCGCGTTGGATATGCTGCATAACCTCAAACGCAACATCGAGCAAGCCACGACACTCGATTCTGCCACGAAAAACACGTACGTTCAGCAGATCAACCGGGCGATTGAAGAAACGGTCAGTTTCCGAGATCGCTACTCCACACAGGCGAAACAAGACCGCATGAACGAAGCCGTCTGGGCAAACCTCCGGCATGAACAGGAAGGAGTCCTCAACAAGCAGGATCAACTGGCGGCAATGTTCAAAGAGTACAAAAAATTGGCGGATGAACAGCGATACGAAGAGGCGTTGGTCATTGCCAAAAAGGCGAAGGAATTTGCCCCCGACGACCCGCAAGTGGAGGTCTTGGCAACGATGGCGCATATGGTTTATAACATCAACCGCAGTCACGATATTCGTGATCTCAAACGAGATGGAGTTATTGCTAATCTCCATGCGGTGGACGTTACTTCGATAATGCCGAGTTTCGGTGAAGGTTCCATGATTTACAGCCCAGAGTGGAATAACATACGTGATCGGCGGAATGCGTCAAACATGGGACTTCAACGCCAAAGACCGGAAATGGAACGACGAATCATCCGGCAGTTAGATATGCCGGTTACGCTCAATGTGGATCGTCCGCTTCCATTGGAACAGGCGTTGCAGATGCTCTGCGCTCAGGCGGGAATTCCGATGTTTTTGGATCGTATGGCACTCCAAGAGGCAAACGTTTTGTCCGAAACGATGGTGTCGCTCCCCCCGGCAAATGCCATTAAGGCGAAAAGCGTGCTCGTTACCGTTCTCGACCAACTCGGACTCGCTTATGTTGTCAAAAATGAAATGCTCAACGTGACGAGCAAACGGCGAGCGAAAGGAGAGGCGTACACGAAAATGTATTATGTCGGGGATATTGTCAATGAAATTCCCGCCCCGGCAAGTGCGAATCTCATGGAAGAGGCATTTAATCGGGGCTTCGAGATACAGCATCGCAATCGAAATACACAACAACAGCCCGGTATGTATGTGCCGAATGCACCTGTACCGGACGGTATGCCCGTCTCCAGAAATGGAATGCAGCCGATGTCAAACGATCCGAATGTTCTCGCTCAATTCGGCGGCTACGGCGGCGGTCAGTATGGCGGCGGCGGGATGTACGGGGGCGGCGGGGGGCAATATGGGGGCGGCGGGATGGGTGGGGGCGGGGGGGTGGGGGGGGGGGGCGGG
>Ga0082212_10013031_pt1 | contig 10429 bp, 9 predicted proteins | sample TergutNt197P3_FD_71548 | JGI IMG/M metagenome (GOLD analysis project Ga0082212, IMG submission 71548) | Neocapritermes taracua P3 segment gut microbial communities from Petit-Saut dam, French Guiana - Nt197 P3 | ecosystem: Host-associated > Arthropoda: Insects > Digestive system > Gut ...
CCAGGAATCTGAAGGCCTTATTGAGGCCTTGAAGTTCTTTGCGGAGGCCCCTCAACGCTATCAGATAATTTGCGCAGGTTCCCTTCTTGGGGTGAAGCTCAAAAGGTTCCGCGGTTCTTTTCCCGTTGGCAAGGTGAAGATACTCCGCATGTACCCTATGGATTTCGAGGAATACCTGGATGCTTGTGGTGAGTCCCGCCTTTCTCGTCTGATAAGGGATTGCCTGCAGGGGAGCAGGAAGATGAGTGAGCCTGTACACGAGAAATGCCTGAATCTGTATAGGCGTTACCTCTGTGTTGGCGGCATGCCAGAGGCGGTGGCGAACCTACTGGAAAACAATAATGAGGTCCTTCGCTTTGACAGGAGCATCCTTGATGATATCACCCAGTCGTATCTGGCTGACATGACAAAGCACATCAAGAACATGGCGGAGGCATCCAGGATTGAGAGTATCTACCGTTCGATTCCTTCGCAGCTGGGCAACCGTAGTAGAAAGTTCCAGTTCTCAAAGGTGAAAGAGGGAATCAAGAGCAGGGATTACCACTCTGCGCTCAGTTGGTTGACTGCATCGGAGATGGTATATGCTTGCACGGCAGTGGAAACCCCAATGGTGCCGCTGAAGGGATTTGTCAAACCAGAGGTCTTCAAGCTCTACCTGAATGATCCGGGGCTTTTGGGGAACCTGGTGGGCATCCGCTATCCTGACATCATGCTGGACAACAGCTTTACCTACAAGGGAATCCTGACCGAGAACTATGTAGCAGGGCAGTTGGCCAGCGCAGGCATTCCTCTACTCTACTGGCGTGACGAGCACAACGCTGAGATCGACTTCCTCATTCAGACCGCCAGTGGCGTTATACCCATAGAGGCGAAGTCTGGCAGAAACAAGGCCAGCGCAAGCCTCAGACGGTACCAGGATAACTATAATCCGGCCTGGGTCATTCGGCTGATGGCTCGCAATTTTGGCTTTGTCAACCAGGTAAGAACAGTTCCGCTTTACGCTGCCTTCGCTTTCTCCGATCTTGTTGATCTCAACGTTGATCCAAGCTTTGACCCCAACCTTGACCCCAACGTTGATCCCAACGTTGGGGTCAACTCTAACCTCAGCTCTAGCTCCAACCCTGGATCCAGCTCTGGCTCCAACCCGGAAGAGGACGATGCACCTCTTGCAAACGCCCCCATCGACCTGGAAAGGTAACGCACATGAAGGACATCTTTGTAGAAGGCAAGACACTGCCGGAGGTATACCACAAGGGGATCCTGGCCCTGTCCGCCCACGGCCAGCTTGCAGACTGCTCGGACTGGAACCTCAAGGACCTCGCGTCCTACAGCCAGCTCGAGTGCCGCATGACGCTGCACATCGAAGAGCCGCTCAAAGAGCCGCGCATCAGCAAATGCATCATCTGCGGCCCCCGCGAGCTGGAGCAATACCGCCTGGAGATACTTGACGGCCTGCTCGATTTTGCCGTGGACGTCCAGGTAGAGCGCAACGGCGTCATGGAGCCGCTTGAGGACTACACCTACCACCACCGCATGACACGGCCCCTTGACCAGCTCGATTTTATCGTCAATGAACTGAGGCGCAACCCCCAGATGTCGTCGCGGCGCGCGGTAATAGGTATCCGCGATAACCTCCGCGACTCGCAGCTGCAAAACCCCGCCTGCCTACAAAGCCTGCACTTCCTGGTGCGCCAGGGCAAGCTTGACCTCTGCGTGATGTTCCGTTCGAACGACTTCGCCCAGGCCTTCTTCATGAACGCCTTTGGCCTCATCTGCCTGCAAGAACGCGTCGCCGGTCAACTGGGCATCCCCGTGGGGACCTACGCGCAGACCTCCAACTCCATGCACGTCTACGAGCAGAACCTCGAGATGTTCGCCGCCTTTGCAAGCCGCATCGCAAGCGAGCCCCTTGAGGCGCTCACCTACGACTACGAGGGCTTCTTCAAGCAGATGATGGACGACGAGCGCGAGGGCATCTTAGAGGACTTCCGCCGCCAACGCGCCAAGCACGGCCTGGAATAACACCGGATATGACAGAAGACGCGCTCAACACGCTCAACGCGCCAGCAGGCGAGGCGGCAACAGACGCGTTCAACGCGCTGGTCTCCGCGGGCGACTTCAACGCTGTGCTGCTGCGCTTTGACCAGGACCCCGCGGCGGTCAGGCGCCTTTTGACCAGGCTCACCTATGCACCCGAGGCGCCGCTCCACTCCAGCGCCATCGAGGCGTTCCGCCACCTGTCACAGCACCGCGCAACCGCGATGCCCGAGTTCTTCACGGAGATCATCCGGCGCCACCTCTGGGGTATGAACGATGAGGGCGGCAATGTGGACTGGTCGGCGCCCGAGATCATAGCCGCAGTCATAGCGGGCTGCCCGGAGCAGTTCAGCCACTTCATACCCCTGATGCACAGCGCCGCCAGCGCAGAACCCACCTTCCACCAAAGCCTGCAGGCCGCTCTCAAGCTGCTTGACGAGAATCCGGGAGTTCCTGCCTGAAAACCCCCGAAATGTTCGACCTCATCAGTCAGCTAAAAGTGTTTGAGCAGGCCACACAATAACTACCAGCGTGTTTATAAATGGAGTAGCAATTTGCACACGGCAAACAGTAGGATAGTCGTACATTTCGGGGGTTTTCAGACAGGAACTCACAGGATTCTGCCGTCCAGTTGTTGCTACATTAATATTCATTACCAAAAAATAAGAATGCAGACATTGAATAGCGTTTTCAGGTTGCTACAATCGTAGTTGGGACTGCCAGGAAGGGCAGGCGATATAAGGTCGACCTGTACCGACCTGGGCTGAATGGAAATCATGGGAAGCGAAGAAGGAGGAGATGAGTATGGGTAGTATTCTACAGGAGATCAAAGAGAAAGGACTCAGTAGGCGCACCTTTGTCGCTGGTAGCGCCCTGGCAGTTGCAACGCTTGCCCTGCAAGGTTGCGCCGACGACAAGAAAACCGAGAACGAGCTGAAGGAAACAGAAGAGACAGAACCGGTTGTGGAAGGTGAATGGGTACCGGTAATCTGCAACAACCACTGCATGGGTATGTGCGCATTGAAGGTCTACATGGTAGACGGCATCCCCATCAGGATGAAGACAGACGACACACATCCAGACACCCCTGATTATCCGCAAAGAAGGGCGTGCCAGCTTGGCCGCTCAAGACTGAATGACAATTTTGGGCCCATGCGCCTGAAGTACCCCATGAAGCGCAAGAACTGGAAGCCAGGCGGCGGAGCGAACTCGACCCAGGAGCTCCGCGGCAAGGACGAGTGGGAGCGCATCAGCTGGGATGAGGCGATCGACTCCATCGCAACGGAGATGACACGGATCAAGGAAGCCTATGGCAACCGTGCCATCCTGGGACTTCAACCTAAAAGAATGGACAGGCGCGGTATGATCAGCCCCGATACCGCGAACCGCTACGGCTACGGTTTCATGAATGCGCTGAACCTCTTTGGAGGGTTCACTGCGAGCTGGGGACCCTGGTCGTCTGGGTCCTGGACCTTCTCAACGTTGCTGTATGGTATGAGCTCCAGCTGGAACAATGACCGCTTGGACTGCCGCAACTGTGAATATGCCATAGTCATCGGCAACAATGCGGTTGTGTCAACCGACGGCGCTTCTATCCATGTGCTGACACGCCCCATGAAGGAGGCTGGCGTCAAGTTCTACTATGTCGACCCCATGTACCATGACACCATGGCTGCAGTCGATGCAGAGTGGGTGCCCATCCGTCCGGCAACCGACAAGGCCCTGCTCATGGGCATGGCCTATGTCATGTTCACCGAGGACGATCCTATCGATAACCCGATCATCGACTGGGAGTTCCTTGAGACCTATACCATTGGGTATGACGCAGATCATATGCCTGAAGGCGTTGAGGATACCACCGAGAATTTCAAGGATTACATCCTGGGCACCTATGACGGTATACCAAAGGATCCTGCGTGGGCAGAGAATATCACCGGCGTACCTGCTGCCAAGATCTTCGAGCTTGGCCTGGTCATGGCAAAGGACAACAAGACGGCCCTGATCGGCGGTGTTGCTCCAGCACGTACCAATACCTCAGAGGTCTACACACAGATGATCATGGCTGTAGGCACCATGGGTGGACACCTGGGGAAATCCGGCCACTTTGTGACCGGGTCGATGCCAGGCAACGTCTTCAACGGAGGCTCACTGGTACGGGAAGGCGGCTTCAACCTGGTAGAGCTGGAAAACCCCGTGGAAGACAGTATGGACCACAGTGGTATATGGAAGTCCTTATCGGCGAAAAGATACCGCTTCACTGGCGACCAGGAGTTTCTGCCCTATGAGATGCGGGATCTTGAGGTCAAGTGCCTCTACTGCTTTGTCATGAACATGGTGCAAAGCACGGTCAACATGGCAGGCGCGGTCGAGTACTTCAGGACCGGCGACCTGGATCTGTTTGTCAGTCACAGTATCACGCTCAACGACACGTCACGCTTCGCTGACTTTGTGCTTCCCTGCCTCACACCCATGGAGATGTGCGACATGATACGGTCCGGAGCCGAGTACCTGACCTTTGGGATGAAGGTTGTCGAGCCGATCTATGAGGCAAAGAGCTATCAGTGGATAGGGGCAGAGCTGCTCAAGAAATGGGGCATCGACCCCGCATTGGCCTATCCCATCAGTGAGGCCCAGCAGAACTTCGCGATGGTCTATGGCGCTGAGGTCCGTACCGCCGATGGCAAGGACTGGCAGCCTCTTATCTCCTTCACCGCAGAGGAAGCAGCCAGCACCGGCCTCGACTGCGAGCCTCGTGCAGAAGGCGCGATCTCCTACACAGACATCAAGAAGCAAGGCATCTACCAGATACCGCGCTCACCAGGCGACCCCTTCACAAGTCTGGGAGGAGCTTCGTTTGTCAATGATCCTGTGAAGAACGCCGTTGGTTCAGGGAGCGGCAAGCTGGAGTTCTACTCAAGCCGGTCCCATGAGCTCTCCAACAACATGGGTCAGGGATACCTCCATCCTCTGCCCAAGTATGTTCCTACGGTGAATGGCTATGAGTACACCTTCAGTGACTTTGAGAAGGGCATCAAGGGTGATACCCCCTTCCAGTACTACAGCCCGCATTATCCTCGCGTCAAGCACTCGCATTTCGACAATATCGATACCTTGCGCGAGGCATTCATCCGTCCGGTTTGGATCAACTCCAAAGACGCTCAGGCAAAGGGTATCTCTGACGGGGATACGGTCCGTTTGTTCAACGAGAACGGCTCTGCCCTGCGTCCTGCCTGCGTCACCGAAAGGGTCATGCCTGGCGTCATAGGGCTTCCTCACGGCGCGCAGTGCCTGCTCGATGAGAGCAACGGATTCAACATCGCGGGTTCAGACAACTGGCTGTCCTATTCGGTTTCCACAGGTTTGGGAACTGCCGGATACAACTCGCAAAGGTGTGATATCGAGAAATGGTCCACGCCGCTGCCTGCTGACCTCGACCTGCCGAATCCCACCCCTGACTTCCAGCGGGTAACCGCTTTCCAACAGGCTTAGGACGAGGAGGGAGATACTATCATGGCTAATTATGGTTTCTATTTCGATTGTAATTATTGTGTTGGTTGCCGCACCTGTCAGATCGCCTGTAAGGAAATCAAGAAACTTGCTATCGGGGAGCTTTTCAGGACTATCTCTGATTACGAGACGGGCAGCTTCCCAACCCCTGGCTACTATCACTATTCAGCCAGCTGTAATCACTGTGCAGTGCCGGCCTGCCTGGCAGCATGTCCAGAGGACGCCATCTCCAAGGATCCCGACAATGGCATCGTCACAATCGACGCCAAGACATGCACCGCTTGCATGGCTTGCATCGAGGCTTGCCCGTATGATGTCCCTCAGGTCATCGCCGCCAAGAACACCGTGGCAAAGTGCGACTTCTGCAAGGACCTTCTGGCGAAGGGTGAGAACCCCGTATGTATCGACGCCTGTCCTCAGTTCGCCCTGGAGTGGGGCGATATCGACGAGTTGAAGGCAAAGTACCCCGGAGCCGTCTCAGACATCCCCATCCTGCCCGATTCGACCATGACCTATCCATCGATCATCATCAACCCACGTCCCTGTGCGCTTGATAAGAACTTCCGCTCGAAGCATATCTAGACCTCAGGGATATGGCCCTAAAAGCCGAGAACCAACTGTAATGAACGGGGCGCTGCCGGAGTTGATACTCCGGCAGCGCTTTCTGGTGGTACAGCCCTGGCAGGCGATCGCGCTCTCTGGCGTGCAGCGCTTTCTGGTGGTACAGCTCTGGCAGGTGATCGCGCTCTCTGGCATGCAGCGCTTCCTAGCGTACAGCGCTGGCAGGTGGTACAGTGTTGTTGGGATGGGAGAGGGCAGTGGAGAGGGATGTGCGTCGGATAGCGACGTGCGTCAGATAGGGACACGTGATGCATAGCGATATGCATCAGATAGGGACACATGGTGCATAGCGATATGCGTCGACTGAGGGACATACGGTTCTTCAAGATGGGGATCAACCCCCGTTTGACCATACTTGTCGCCATCTTGCTGGCGCTCTCACTGGGCGCGATAGTGCTGCTCAGCACCTTCTTACAAAGGGGCCAGGCAGAGTCTGAGATGCTCGAGAAAGCGCAGATCCTTTCTCGTCAGATGAATGCGGTGTGGGAGTTCGTCGAGATCAACCAGGACCTGATCGACACCGACTCAGACGGCAGCTACAACTTCAAGGGTATCTACTGTGCCATCGCAGGCAAGAGCATCGCCGTGCTCTTCTCGCGTGACACCGACTATGTGATCAAATACGTCAGCCAGACCCCCCGCAAACGCAACGCCTACCCCGATGATTTCGAGGCTGAGGCCTTTGCCCTGTTCGCGCAGGGGCAGAAGGAGTTCTATGGGATCGTCGAGTATGAAGGAGAAGAGGTCTTCCGCTATGTGACGCCGCTTCAGGTGAAGGAGTCCTGCCTGCGTTGCCACGGCGAGCCTGCCGGGGAGACAGACATGACCGGCTACCCCAAGGAAGGGCTCAAGGTAGGCGATGTGGGCGGCGCTATCAGCATAATCCTGCCCATTGAGAACTATCTGGCTGGGGTACAGAACAATATCTCACGGCAGGCCGTCTATATCTTCTTTGTGGTGTTGCTGCTTATGGTTGTCCTGTATATGGCGATCTCACGGCTGATAATGAGGCCCCTGGCACAGCTTGAGGACGCCGCAAGCCAGATCGAGGAGGGCAATCTGGATGTGCGCCCCGGCAAGATCCGGGCAAGAGGCGAGATCAAGGACCTCGCACGGAAGTTCGACTCCATGACGCGCCGGCTCCAGAATTCCTACGAGAGCCTGGAAAGCCAGGTAGCCGTGCGCACCGAACAGCTCGCGGCCGCCAATGACATCCTTGAGCAACAACGGGGCGAGCTTGAGGTGGCGAACTCAAAGCTGCAGGTAGAGAGCAAGTACAAGTCGGACTTCCTCGCGATAATGAGCCATGAGCTGCGCACGCCCCTGACCTCCATCCTCGCCTTCACGGACATGTGGGAATCCCTGGCGGAGACCAAGGATCAGAAGGAGCAGGAGGCAGTACGCGAGGTCAAAGAGAACGGGCAGCTCCTTTTGCAGATGATCAATAACATCCTTGAGACCGCCCGTCTCGAGGCGGGAAGAGAGGAGCTCTCCCTGGAGGAAGTGGACATGGTCGACGTGATCGGGGCCGTCTACTACTCCGTCAACTTCATCGCCGAGAAGCGCGACATCAGCCTCACCACCGACATCGACCCCGCCGTGCCCATCTTCATGGGCGACTGGGGCAAGCTCCGCCGGATCCTTGAGAACCTCACCGGCAACGCCATCAAGTTCACCAACAGGGGCGGGCACGTACGCATCACCGCCTCCTATGATGACCACACGGCCGAGGTGGTCATGCAGGTGAGCGATGACGGTGTGGGCATCAAGCCTGATGACCTGCCGCATATCTATGACCGCTTCACCCAAAGCGACAGCTCGTCGTATCGCCGCTACAATGGCAGTGGCCTGGGCCTCACCGTGGTCAAGGACCTGGTCACGTTTTTGGGGGGCAGCATCCACGTGGAAAGCGTGTATCATCAGGGGAGCACGTTCACGGTGCGCATCCCCACAGGCCTGGATAGCGGTGGTCCGGCAGGCCCTGAGGATGCTGTACAGGAAGGAGGTGTGACCGGTGAAGGTATTATTGGTGGATGACGAGGAGAACATGCGCATACTTATCGAGCGCATCGTCATCAACGACGGCTATGATTTCTGCTTTGCCTCTGACGGGGAAGAAGCCCTTGAGGTATATGAGCGGGAAGCGCCTGACCTGGTCATCCTCGATGTCATGATGCCCAAACTCAACGGCTTTGAGGTCTGTCAACGCCTGCGGCAGAACAGCGAGACGGTGCCTATCATCTTCCTCTCTGCTAAAGGCGACATAGCTGATATCGGCGCAGGCTTTGGGGTTGGGGGAGATGACTACCTGGTGAAACCCTTCATGCATCAGGAGCTTTCCCTGAGGATAAGGGCGCGTCTGCAGCAACACAACAGAGCGGCTACCAGGAAGGACTCCCTGGAAGAGTATGGTGTGAAGTTCGAGCCTAACAAGAACCGCGTCGAGGTGCAGGGAAGACAGATCGACCTCACACCCAAAGAGTTCCAGATACTGTATCTGCTGGCGCGGGACCCTGGAGAGGTCTTCACGCGGGAGCAGATAATCGAGGAGATTTGGGGCGACGAGTTCATGGGGGAGACCACCAGCATCGCGGTGTTTGTGAGGAAGATCCGCGAGAAGATCGAAGAAGACCCTGCTCATCCGCGCTATTTGCAGACGGTTTGGCGCATGGGTTATCGTTTTGGGAATTGAGAAGGGGACCACGAGAGGGATTCTTGAGGGGTTCTTGAGGGGTTATGAGAGGGAACTTTGAGGGGTTATAGAGGGACCACGAGAGGGATAATGAAAAGGACCAAGAAGGGAGCTTATCATGGAAAAACAGGGGGAAATGCTTGTTGCTCTGGAGAACAGGGCGTACAACTACCTGCTCTTCAAGAGTGTCTTTGGCACTGAGCCAAACAGGGAGCTGCTGGAAGCAGTCTGTAGCGACGCTTCCCGCCAGGCGCTTGCCGTTTTTGCCCTGGAAGATGACGCTTCCTTCTCTGAGGCTTTCATCAGGGCCCAGACTGTGATGGATGCGATCATCGCCAACCTGGATGAGACCCTGGAAGCGCTGAAGAGTGAGTACACACGCTTCTTTATCGGCCCCTCGAACCCCAAGGCCTCACCTTGGGAATCGACCTACACCTCCTACCAACGGAGCTTGTTCCAAGAGAGCACACTGGAGGTGCGGAACGCCTATAGGGCCCAAGGCTTCCTTCCGGCGGACTATCCCCGGGTGGCTGATGACCATATCGCCCTGGAGTGCGCCTTCATGGCGCAGCTGGGAGACCGGGCGAGAGCCGCCTATGAGGCAGGCGACGCAGAGCTGCTCAAGACAGCGCTTGAGGCTTCGCTGCGGTTTTTGGAGGATCATCTGCTGGTCTGGGTCCCCGCGTTCACCGAGAAACTCGCAGGGGATGTCGATGCCCTTCTTTATCCGGGGATGGCCCTGTTGCTGAGCGAGTACCTCAAGGTCGACCAGGCGCTCCTTGGGGAGCTGCTGGCTGAGGTATAGCGGGCAAGGTTGCTACGGGAAGGACTATCTGCTGCGGGAAGGACAGATTGCTGAACACCAGAGGGCGGTTTGGTCATGGCTAAGCTTGGCTTTTACTACAATGAGGCATACTGTGTGGGGTGTCGTACCTGCCAGATTGCCTGCAAGGAGAAGAACGGGCTCAGTATAGGGGTGCTGTACCGGCGGGTTAGAAGCTATGAGACCGGCGCGTTTCCCACCCCCGGCTACTATCACTTCGCCTCGACCTGCAACCATTGCCTGAACCCGATATGCGTGCGGGTCTGCCCCAGCGGTTCCATGCATATCGCCGAGGACGAGAGCATCCAACATGATGACGAGATATGCATTGGCTGCAAGAGCTGCGTCAATTCCTGCCCGTATGGTGTCCCCCAATACCTGGAGGACAAGGAGATTGCTGGGAAATGCGACCTGTGCATCGACCTCAGGGCAAAGGGCGAGAACCCGGTCTGCGTCGATGCCTGCCCGCAGTTCGCGTTTATCCTGGATGATATCGAGAAGCTCAGGGCGCAGTATCCTGACGCCGTGACCGATCTGCCTATCCTGCCAGACTCCACGCAGACAAACCCGTCCACCATCATCGCACCGCGTGCTTGCGCGCTTAAAGAGGACTTCCGCGAAAAACCTATCTGAGGACAAAATAGGGGACGGCAGAATGGGGACGTGACAAAAGGGACGGTTCTGAGGACAGAAGGGGACGGTTCTATTTTGGCCTTGAAAAGGCCAAAATAGAACCGTCCCCTTCTGTC
>Ga0082212_10013032_pt1 | contig 10429 bp, 13 predicted proteins | sample TergutNt197P3_FD_71548 | JGI IMG/M metagenome (GOLD analysis project Ga0082212, IMG submission 71548) | Neocapritermes taracua P3 segment gut microbial communities from Petit-Saut dam, French Guiana - Nt197 P3 | ecosystem: Host-associated > Arthropoda: Insects > Digestive system > Gut ...
TTACCCCGACATTGAGGACGAGGACGGTCTTGGCCGCTACTACGCCGTCGAGTTGGGGACGCTGGAGGTGCCGGAACATTTGGAACACTATATCGACTACGAAGCATACGGGCGGGATATCCTGCTGGACGGTGGTTTTTTCACGGACAACGGTTATATCGAAAGCGGGCGCGACACTTTTATCGAGCATTACGGCGGCAGGGACGATTTGCCCGAAGAATACAAGATTTTCGCCTATCCCGACCCGCCGGAGAAAATGCCGATCAAGGATCAGCTGGCCATGTTCGGCAGAATGGCGTCGGCCCAGCTTATTACCGCCGACAAACCCGCACCCGCCCTTGCCGCAGAGCGATGAACCAAGAGGACATCAATAACCGCACAATCGCGCTGGCGGTCAAAACTTCCAAACTGACGACAAAGGAACTTGCGAAAGCGCTGACGGCGTTTTTGCGATATATCCGAAAGCGCCACCGTGAGGGGCTGACCCCGCAGGGGCGGCAGAGCGTCAAGAAGCTGATGAATCACCGCGTCGCCACAGACGCGATCCCGCTGGACGGGGAAACCCGCCTGTTTGATGCAGTCGCCCGGAAATACAACGTGGATTACGCGTTCCACAAGGTAGGGCCGAAGAAACATCTGCTGTTCTTCAAGGCGGGGCAGGCCGACGCGATCACGGCGGCGTTCAGCGATTACACTAAGCGCGTCGTGGTCAGGGCAAAGGACAGGTATCCTCCCATACGCGAACAGCTGCAGCGGGAAGCGGGACGCGCCCAGCCAAAATCCCGCGAACATAGCCGGGACAAGGAGGTATCCCGCGATGAACGGTAAAAATAATCGTTCATTGTCAATCGTTCATCGTTCATTGCCATACGTCCCATACGTATTCATCTTCTGGTTCTGTCTGAAACTCGGAACAGCCTACCGTCTGGCATCAGGGGCAAATCTCGGCTTGAAGCTGGTCGGCATGATGGAAACCATAGGCCCGGCCTTTGGGACGATAGCGCCGGGATCGCACGCTTCCGACTGGCTTATCGGGTTCGCCGGAGCCGTTATTATACGCCTGATTATCTTCCAAAGGGCAAAAAAAGCAAAGAAATTTCGGAAGGATGTGGAATACGGGTCGGCCCGCTGGAGTGCATAATATTAACTGTAACCGCAAACTGTATTGACGGGAGGAGGATTTAACACATGAGCAAGTATAACAAGATTACTGCACTCTATTCAAGGCTGTCCGTAGGAGATGAGGACAGGGACGGCGGCGAGAGCAACAGCATACAAAATCAGCGCATTTTTTTGGAGCAATACGCCCAACAGCACCACCTAATCAATATCAAGCACTATGTTGACGATGACGAAAGCGGGCGTTTCTTTGACCGCCCCGCCTATTCCGTTATGATTGATGACGTGTTTTCAACCACATAATATAGCCACGAATTGCTCAGAATAAATGACCGGTTGCAAAAACGGGGAAAAGCTGTCATATTATAATGGCAGCTTATTGTTATGGCAGAGAAGTGACAACACAGGCTGACTTTACAAAGGAATAACCCCTCACGCCGCCTACGTTTACGAGGCGGAAACCGGCGTGAGGGGTCAACCAAAACCATACCGATTATACTATATTTAGGACGGACCGTCAAGGAATACGAGGAAAACGGTTTTAAGAGGATCAACGAGCTCATAAGGGACAACAAACTCCTGTGCAGGCTATGTTTAAAGCCGTTGAAGCTGCATTCACACTATACGCGGGGAATTAAGGAGACGGGGGAAAAAATAGAAATATATGTTGTCTGGTGCAGCGATTGCAGGCAATGGCATGCGCTGTTGCCGGACTTTTTGCTGCCCAATAAACAATACAGCGCCATTGAAATAGAAGGCGTGATTATAGACAGCGCAATAGAATCAGTAAGTAGAATAGAGACAGAGGCAAGCGAGTCGACAGTCAGGCGATGGATTAAACAAATTAGTGAAAGAATAAAAGGAGCGGTAAGCATAATAAAATATCTTTTCAGCAAGAAGGGGCAGGCATTGAGCGAGGCAGCAGTCGACACAGGGCCTGCATACGACGAGCTGGCGCAGGTATTGGAAATGGCGCCATCACGTGTAAATTACAGCAAGAACAAGCTTGGTTTGGCAAACATATGGCTTGGGACAAATGGTGTGCCGACGTATATATAGCTTATCAAGTAGATTGCAATGTGGCCGGATATAAAGAGTTGTATAATGCCAATGGCTCTCAAAAATTGATATAGGAGGCATAAAAATGGGAGAACATGGCAGCGGAAAGCTCCTTCGGCGGTATGAAATGATCGCTCCTCTGCTTAACGAGAACATCGAGGCATCAGAGCGGCGGCGGCTGCGCGCGCAGATTCTTGAATCGAGCGGGATATCTGAGCGCAGCCTGCGGCGGCACATACAGACGTACAAAAAGAGCGGCTACCGGAGCCTTGCGGACATTCCCCGGTCAGACAAAGGCAGTCTGCGCGCAGTGCCCGAAGCAGCGGTAAACGAGGCGGTGAAGCTGAGGCAGGAACTGCCAAGCCGGAGTGTGCGCAGGATTATTGAAATCCTCGAGGGGGAAAAGATAGTCAAGCCTGGCGAAGTGAGCCGCACGAGCTTGAACAGGCACCTTGCCCAGCGCGGGTATGGGTCGGCGCAATTGAGGGCGGAGGGGAAAGCGGCACAGCCTTCGAGCCGGTTTGAACGCAAGCGGCGCAACGATCTTTTTCAAGCGGACATCAAATACGGCCCGGCCCTTGTTTCCAACGGCGCAAAGAAAAAGACGTATTTGCTGACGATCATCGATGACAAAACCAGGATGGTCATGCATGCGGAGTTCTACGACAACCAGCGTTTGCCTATACTTGAGGACTGTTTCCGCAAGGCGCTGCTGAAGTTCGGGAAGCCATCGGACATCCTTGTGGACAACGGGAAGATATTCGTGTCGAAATGGTTCAAGCTTGCTTGCGCGCGGCTTGGCATCCGCCATATTGCAGCCAAGCCGTTCGCGGCCCAGACAAACGATTATATTGCATACTACACCTCCATTGACTTTTCAGTTGATAAATTATTGCATTAACAAGAAATAAATTTGGACGCAGCCAAACCAACTAACAGGGTCTCCAAAAATGGTACCATAAGTCCGTAAGTGCTTCCTCACCTCCAGGAACGAACTCCAACGGAAAGAAACGGATCCGGCATTCTATTTATGCCAGGTCGCCTGAAGTGGTACCATAGCTACGGATAGGCATCTTCAAGGCAGGAGATGGCTTCCGACAGATTGCCGCAAGTGTCGTTGGCTGTTTCATATCTTGATACGAATTGTTCGGGTATTGCTTCCCTGTATTGCTCTTCCATATACAAGACGTTTTCCAATAGGCCGATGTATTGCAATACGGCCTTTTTTCGTTGCGGCCGGGTGCCAATATTCTCTTTTTTGCTCTTTTCCGGCTTGCTTGTCTCCATGAATCGAGAAATCACCGACGCCATGCTGACACTCTCGGACGCGCAACGCGCCTTGAATGCCGACGCAATTTTGGAGTCAATTGTGAACTTAACTTGCACCATTGATTTGGGCATGATCCGCCCCCTTCCTTTGCTCCGGCAGAAATACACATTCATTTTTAGAATTCACGCGTATATATTCGCACGGATATTTGCCTTCCCGTATCATGTACATCAGATTGCTTGATGTGATGCCCATCTCGGCAGCTTTCGCCGCGCTGGTAATATATCCACGATCCAGAAGACGTTCCTTAAAATTTGGTATGCCATATGCGTACATGATGCGTTTTACAATATTTGCTGTAAACGTCCGTCCTTTGCCCGATTTAAAACCCCGCTGGGCGAGCAATGCAGCGATATCCTCCGCGATCATGGTTTCAGAAGCTTCATCAACAAGATCGACCACTTTGGGATCCGTTGTCCAGCTTTCGAAGTTCTGTCTTGGGGTATCGACCGAGAAGGATTGCATGGTATGGCCTTTGTACCGAATCTGCGCCTGGATCTTTGTTCCGTCCTTAACAAGTGTCACGTCTTCAATTAGGCACCTCACCATTCGCTTTTTGTCTTTTGGGCTGACCGTGTCTGAACGAAATACTTCGGAAAAGTTTTCAGCCAGATTGTTCAACAGAGAATAATCTCTGCCGCTCATTTCGCGTTCGGCTTTTTCTGCTTGATAGTCATATTCGCCCCTTGCATTATCAAGATCCTTGAGTTTTATATTCCAGCTCGATTCAAGCTCAAGCGCAACAAGACGATTATCCGGGTCTACGTTCAAGAACCTCCTGCGTGCCAGCTCGGCCTCGTATCTGCACTTGTCAACGCGCATCTGGTAGTAGTTCAGAGTTTCGCCCCGCCTTTTATCCAATTCCCCCTGAACAGACACTGCCTGGCCGACAACCTCCGGCGTGAGCCGGGCCAGCAGCAACTCGGCTATTTTTTCATCGACAGCCTGCCCGGGAACGGTCTGGCACACCTTCTCCGCATTTTCCACAGAAGTCTTTTGGCATATGTATACAGGCATCGGATTCCCACTATAGTGACTGTATTTGATGGTCATGCGACGGCCGCATTTGCCGCACCAGACCAAGCCCTGTATTAATGCCGGGCCTTCACGCGGAGGCGTCCGTTGCGCAAAGGACTTTCTTTGCGTATTGTTTTCGAGCAAGATGCGCTCGTTTTCCTCGAATTCTTCAAAAGAGATGTAGGGGTCATGATGATTCTTGATGAAGACGTGCCAATCCTCACGAGGCATTTTCCTCTGTTTTTTGCCGTCCGGCGTCCATACCGTCTGCATTTCGCCATAGGAATAGACTCCGGCGTAATAGGGATTGTGCAGAACGCTCAGCGCATGCCCCAATTCAAGGGCTACCCACTCGACCTCGCCTTTGCGGAACCCTTTCCCAATTTTGTACGGAAATTTGTACCCGTTGAATTTGAAATGCTCGACGATGCCGTGGGCCGAACCTTTTCTCCGAAAAGCGTTGAACAGCATTCCGACAGCATTCTGCACTTCAACGTCAGGGTCCTTGATCGCCATGTCATTATCATATATGTACCCTACAGGTATGGGCCGCTTCAATTCGCCGCGCTTGGCCTTGTTCATCAGGCCGCCGCGCATCCGTTCATTTAAGAAATGCAATTCAGCCTCTGACATAGTCGCTTTCAACCCAAGCAGGAGCCTGTCATTGAAGTCATTGGGGTCGTAAATCCCATCGGCGTCGATAAGAAGCGTATTTGTATAGGCGCAGAACTGCATCAGGCGGCTCCAGTCTGCGGAACTCCGCGACAGGCGGGAGCATTCCAGACAGGCAATCGCGCCCACAAGGCCGTTGGACACTTCCCCGACCAGCGTCTGGAAACCACTCCGGTTCTGCGCTCCGGCGCCAGATTTCCCGAGGTCCTGATCTATCGTGATGACCCTTTCCGCAGGCCAGCCCAGCGAGATCAGTCTGTCCTTCAAGGCATATTGCCTCATTGTGCTTTCGTTGTTTTCATAAACTTGCCTGATCGTTGATTGCCTAATATAAAGATACGCTGTTTTTGAAAGATGCGCGATTGTAATTTTGCTGTTTTCCCAGTTCATGACATACCTCGACTTTCAATCATGTTTGCAAGCAGGAGGGCCAAAAGATTCTGGCCCCCTCCATGCAGCGGCCTTTCCCATTTTGCCCGCCCCTGGCTACAGCCATGTCGGCACGAGCGGATCCATGTTGCGGCGCCATTTGTGATAAATGCTGCGAGCTCAAGCTCGACGCTGTCGTGAACCTCGCCTCCTCCGGTTGCATAATTTCGGAGCGTCTCGTAATCATCGGCTGTACGGGCATCAAATCCACTCGCCATCGCCAAGGGGACAATCAGTTTTTTTTAAGATGGCGGTGGATTGTCCTGGGATGCATCTTGACGCCTTTTTCCGCTTCCAGCGCGGCTGCTATTTCGTTGGCTTTGGCATTTTTGTGCCCTTCGGAATAAGCATCAATAAACGCCGACACTTCCGGATTCAGTTTGGACGGCCCTTTAGGCCCTTTTTTTCTGGGGACGAGGGCGCAAAGGCCGCCGGATTCTAAAGCCTTGCTTATTTGGTAGTAGCTCTTCCTGGAAAAGCCGTAAGAATCGGCGACCTCGGTGACGCTGCCTTCGTTTTTGGATGCGGCACGGATCATTTCGTATTTGACCTGGACGATGTCCTTCTTGTCGAAGAAAGGGGACGATCCGAATATGCCTGCAGTGACTTTGGCATGGTTGCCGTTGAAGCACCCGTTTTCCTTCAGGTTCTCGTCTTTTGATAGCATCTTGACAAAATCTCCTGTCTCAAGTGTTACTATTATTATATACCATTGATACGTGATTGTCAACACTTTTAGCAAATATTATAAACATATAGTGACATAATTAGAGTAACACTTTGACATAATAAGGGTTACATTTCCTTGGCGTCAGAAATCAGTCTCGCCAGCATCTGCAGATCGTCGCACCAGAAATCTACGGCACCCAAAAACGGGTTCTTGGGCTCATCCGACGGATAATCAGTCCAAGACTTAAGAAATACTTGTATGTTGCCTTCGTTGTCGCTGCAAAGGATCCCGTCTTTTTCCCATCCAAATGCTTCCTCCACGACAACATACCCTTTTCCCCTATACGGGGAGAAGGGGTGCGTTATCGTTATCACTTGCGCATCGTTTTGTAAAGCTGCAGTTCTCTTACCTCTCCAAAGGAAAATGCGAGAAGTACCATCAAAGAGTAGACGTGTTCCTTGACGAGTTTGCGCTTGAGCCAGTAAAGACGCTGTCAGAACTGAACAGAAAGTTTTCGGTCTGGCTGGACGAGGGGTATACCCACGACCCCCACGACGCGCTCAAGCTGGAAGAACGCGACCCGCACACCGGAGAGATATTGCGCAAGCGGGAACGGACGCCATACCAGGCGTACACGGAGGACCCGGCGAAAGTCAGATATGTTTCGAGCCTCGAATGCCGCGACGCGTTCCTCTGGGAGGAACAGAGGACAGCAGACAAAAGCGGGTGCATAAAACTCGCGGGCGTCGTGTTCGATGTGGGCGTGGGATTGATTCGGCGCCGCGTCGACGTGCGTTACGACCCGTTTGACATATCGATGGTCGAGATTTGGCACGAAGGGAAATTCCAGCGCAAGGCGGAAAAGCTCTATATGCCGGAATTTACACCGAAACAGGCAAGCAGCCCTGCCGCAGAGATCCGGAAACCGACAGGCTCAAGGCTCCTGAAAGTCTATGAAGAGAAAAACAAGGAACGCGAAAAACAGCGCAACGGCGCGCTTTCATTTAGGAATTCAAAGGAGGGGCAGGCGTGATAGAACAGTTTTTCAATTTCAAACACATGCCATTTGAGCGCAATATTCCGACGGAGCACCTCTACACCACACCGAAATTCGACGAGCTGCTCTCGCGCCTGGATTACGCGGCAAGGAACCGCAAATTCAGCGTGATAACCGGCGGGGTCGGCATAGGCAAGACGACCGCCGTCCGCAAATTCGTGGCGTCCCTTGACCAAAACAGTTTCCGCTGCATTTACATCGCAGACTCCGCCCTCACGCCCAGAGTCTTCTACTGGGAGGTCCTTACGCAGCTCTCTTCGGACGACAAGCCGAGCTTCTACCGCAGCGAAGGCAAGCGGAAAATGATGGGCCGTTTTTTGCACCTTGTGGAAAACTCGCATATCATCCCCGTCATCATAATTGACGAGGCGCACCTCCTGTCGGGAAGCATGCTTGAAGAAACTCGTTTCCTGCTCAATAACGACATGGACAGCCAGAATCCCATGAGCCTTGTCGTTGTCGGCCAAAGCGAGCTGCGGACTAAGCTGTCTAAAGAGACGTTTGAGCCGATTACGCAGCGCATCGATTTCCGCTTCGCGCTCCTCCCCTTTGACAGGGCGCAGACCCAGGACTACATACACGCGCATTTGCGGTATGCCGGAGAAACGCGGGAAATTTTTACCCCGTCCGCAGTTGACGCCGTGTTCAATTTCTCGGGCGGGATAGCGCGCAAAATCAACAAGGCCTGTTCGACGTCGCTGCTCTACGCTTCCCAAAATGCAATGCGTTCAATTGACGGCGGAATCGTAGATTATGTCGCTGGCCAGGAACTGTCATGGTAGGGGGGCAAGTTATGAGGACATCCGGAAAAGGGTCCGACCGCCTGGTTGGAGAATTGGACCTCTCCACCAGGGCCAAGCGCCGAATGGCAGTCTCGCGCATCGTTGGGACGCTTTCGCGCATACGTGACGAAGAAGAGGCTTATGCAGGGCGCATACCGGACAACCTGCAAGGCGGCGACGCTTCTGCCGCCGCAGAAGACAGCATTGATTTGCTCACTGACGCAATTGATGCCCTGGCTGATGCGTATTGACGGAGGATATATATGTTGTTGAGCAGTCTCCAGGCTTATATCGACGCCGCCTCAGACAATACAGAAATAGGCATTTCCATCTGCTCTTATGAGTCCGACGAGGAAATCGCCCTCTCATTTGATGTCGTGGCAGACATTAATGAGCACGGCGAATTGATATTCAGCATTGGGGCCCGTCGCAAAAGCTGGGGTTGACATCTTTATGGTCTTTTCGGGGATACAATTCCGGCCTGACGAAACAATTATCCCTGTAAAAGGTGTGAATCCGCATGCTATGGATGCATGTCTGACAAATGCTGCATTGTCAACCCCGGAAAATGTGATGCGCCCTAAGCATTGCTCTTCGGTTATATTCTGTATATTGAAATGAAAGAAATGAGGCGCTCTGATAATGAACAATAAAACTATGATCCCGGTATCTCTTTTTAAACGGCTCATCAATTTGCTTGACGGCCTTGATACTTCCAGATATGAGTATAATTCTCGCTGCGAATACGACGATATACTTTGGGAACTAAAAAATAAAATGCAAAAACTTGACCTTCGTGAAGCCTACTCGAGAATTATTCTCGCCAAAAATGATGATGCCAGACGCTGGGCCCGTATCGAATATCTGCGGCAAAAAAAACAATACGAAAACTCTGATTCTTTTCTCCCTTTCTAAATCATTCCATTTTATAGCGTCTATAAAGCTGTAACCGTCTGCAACTCCCGCCTGTGAACACACAGGTGGGAGTTGCCTCATTGTTTCCTTAACCTCTTTCGGACAATTTCTGCTCACTTTTTCCGGCCATGTATTTTGACCTGTTCTTGGTCATATAACGTGGCTAGCAACATGCAGGCGAACGCATCCAAACACAAGGCGATGAGCTACGAATATTTAGGGAAGAAAATAGGGCGCGGAAAAGAAGACCTAAAAGTGCTATTCGAAGCGTTAAGCGGTATCGTAGACAACGAAGGCTTGACGGGAGAAGAGCTGCAGGAAATCGTTCTCGAAGATGCGGACGACGTACATAAGGGGCTGCGGAAAATCCATCAGAAAGCCTTGAATGCGAGGCAGGAACAGATTTTCAACAAAGGTTTAGATGGGGCATCGGATCAGGATCAGAAGCCACAGGAAAAAGCAGCCGACGATACAAGGGTTGTGGAGGAAATAAAGAACGGGCTGGGCATTATGAAGCGCGTAGAGCCAGAAAAACAGGATGAAGCCTTGGAAATGCTGAACAACATAGCATTCGTAAATGGGCGTGTCACCCGGATGGAAGCGGCAAAGACAGAGCTGGAGGACAAATGGAAAGCGGAAAACGGGAACACAAAGATACCGGAGAAACAGCAGATAAATTTTACAGATTCGGACTCTTGCATAATGCAGACAAAGCACCATGGCGTACAGCAATGCTACAATAATTTTGCGATAGTCGATAATAAAGCGAACATCATCTTGGGCACCTATACAAGCAATAATTCTTCCGACCAACTGAGCCTGATCCCTTGCATTGACAATACCGAGAAAACTTACGGCAGCCTGAGGGGTTTCCAGCTTGGCTCGGATGCAGGATTCTTCTCGGCAAACAATATATCCTATGCAATAGGGAGAGGCATTGACTTTTATGCATCCTACCCTGAGGCGAAATGGCCTTATGCAAAAGACAAGTTCAAATACAGCAACGACGCCGATACGTATACCTGCCCAGGAGGGAATATACTGACAGTGGAAAAACAACAAAAAGACGGCAGCATATGTCAGTATAGCAACGAAGAGGCGTGTAGAGCTTGTGTACACAGCAAAGACTGCGCGAAAGCGAAAGATGGCGTACGAAGAATCGAAAGGGACATGAAAAACGACAAGCTCAGGGAGGAAGCCCGGGAAAAGGCAAGCAGCGCGGAAGGCCGGGAAATACTGAGGCTAAGGAAAAGCATTCCAGAGCCAGTATGGGGCAATATTAAGACTCAGGATGGGTTTATCCAAATGCATTATCGTGGAATCGAAAAGGCGGGTTTTGAGTTTATGCTTCACTGTCTCATACAGAATATAAGAAAACT
>Ga0082212_10013033_pt1 | contig 10428 bp, 12 predicted proteins | sample TergutNt197P3_FD_71548 | JGI IMG/M metagenome (GOLD analysis project Ga0082212, IMG submission 71548) | Neocapritermes taracua P3 segment gut microbial communities from Petit-Saut dam, French Guiana - Nt197 P3 | ecosystem: Host-associated > Arthropoda: Insects > Digestive system > Gut ...
TGACTTGTTTGACGAGTTCCTGGAATATGTTAATGGGATGTATTGTGATACTTTCTATTTAATGCCAAAACAAAAAAAGCCGATAAAAGCTGTTTTTTTTAAAATTGCTCAAGTCCGTGAATGCCTGTTGACCCGTCTTTTGTGGGAGGATGGCCGCGACCCCAATATTAAACCAAGCCCTGATGAAATATCACCGGAGCAGATTAAAGCTTTTATCAGTGATTGTAAGGTTCAAAAACATAGGGCTATATGTTTTATAAATCGAAGGCCAATATTCTTTCGTCACTGGTTTGAGGGCTTAGATTTCCATAAGGTCCTAGAACAATTGCGAGTCCACAAAGTCCCATCAAGCTACATTTTTCATATACTTTCCAAAGAATGGGAAGGACTTATTCCGAATAAAGAAGGTGATAAATGGAGTGCAGCTGGGCAAAAGAACATTGCCTATTGGGTTAATTTCAAAGGGAAATATATTACAGATGATGGCCTTAAAATGTTTATGAGAAGAGCCACAGCGAAAGTAAAAAAACATCCCCCCAAAATCGTGTAAACCACATTATTTTCAGTCTGCAAATAAAAAAAGCCCTTGAAATTTAAGGGCTTTTCAAGTTTCAAAAAAGTACCCTATTCTTGTCCCCTTCTCGTCATATCCAAAACAATCCATAATCGACCTATCTTCAACAAAGGAGGGCCGATTATGGAACGTTTTCATACTACAGAGACAAAACACGCCAAGCGTTGGGGGAACACCCAAAAGGCAGCTGACCATCTAGGTGTTTGCCGCAATATGCTGGATAAAGATAGGATCACAGGCCGCTTAGGAATTCCCTTCCACCGCCTGGGGAGATTAATTCGCTATGACCTGTCTGAACTTGATGCTTGGCTAACCAAGAGCCGAGGCGGTTCCGCCGTATGACCACTCCAGAAGCGCCGCGCCCGACTGGCAGGTTGGGCGGCGGCGGGAATGACTTAGAAAAAAAAGCTGTTGCCAGCTTCAATACTACTACTCTCCCGCTTGAAACGCAAGCCATTTGTAATGACAGTTCATCGGCTACAAGTCGGAGAATTGGCGGTGTATTATGAATCCGCTTCTACCTCCGACAAACGTAACCAAGCCAAATTTTTTGGCGGCCGACTTAGCTTACATCAAATACGGCAAACCTATATTTCTATGCAGTTCCCGTAATAAACGCCCTCTGACAAAGAATGGCTTCTATGATGCCACTTTAGACGTCGACCATGCGAAAGGCGAGCGTTCAAAGTATCCTGACGCATTAACGGCTATTCCCACAGGCTACGCTTCAGATTTCTTTGTTCTAGATATCGACAACAAAAAAGGCGTGAACGGCTTTGAAACTCTGGCCGCGCTTGAAGCTAAATACGGCCCTCTGCCTGACACTCTCACCGTTGTAACTCCAACCGGAGGCGAACACAGATATTTCATTTTTCCTGATACTGAGCCGCCTTTGGGCAATACCACAGGGAAGATTGGCTTAGGGCTAGACACCAGGGGCGAAGGCGGTTATGTCGCCGTCCCACCCTCTAAAATTGGAAGCAAATTCTACCGCTTTAAGAATTTTGGCACTAAGCCCGCGCCTCTGCCTGGCTGGATAATTGAATTGCTCCAAAAACCAAAACAGGAAAGCCCACCGCCGCAAGGGCCGCCGCGTGAAATGTCTGCCGTGGAACTGGCTAACGGCGGGTCGCCTTGGGGCCTAAAGGCTTACGAAGAACTCCGGGTTGAAATGGACTCCACACCGCCGGGCACGAGCAACGACACTTGGAACCGCATCTCATTTCGCCTGGGTCAGTTGGTGGCCGGAGGACAGCTTACAGAATCCACGGCTGAACTACTTAAACATTCTCCGCGCCTGAGTCGCAAAAGCCAGGACGAAATCAACAAAACTTTTTTGAGCGGTTTTGAGAAGGGCAAGCAGTTTCCCGACTATCCCCAGGAGCGCCCGCACATGGCCCCTAGCGCCCGCCAGAGCAAGGGAAACAGCGCGGACCACGATCCCCCCTTGGCCAGCCAAAAAACGCCACCAGCAGGTTCCGGCGCACGGCGCAACTTGAAGCTGGTCGGGGGGACCGGAACGGACGGCCCCGCGCCGAAGCCGGAACCTGAATTTGTGCCGGACAACGTTTCCGAGGATTGGATTGCCCAAGCCGTGGTTGGCTATTGCGGAAAGGATATACTTTTTGACGCCGTTAGAAAGACGCCTTTTTTCTGGGATGGCCACAGGTGGAAAGCCGACCGGACAAACCGCCTACTAGACATATCAAGGCAATTTTGCCGCCGCTTTAATCCAAGCGGCAAGGCTTCACTCGGTAAACACAGCACGGCCGCCGGGGTGGTGAAGCTGGTGGCCGCTGACCAACAGGTGGCTGTGGTCCCTGAGATTTTCGATAAAGACGATTTGCTTTTAGGATGTCCCGGCGGCGTGATTGAACTGGCAAGCGGCATATTCAGGCCCGGACGGCGGGAAGATCATATCACGATGAGCGCCGGAACGGACCCGGCTAGCGGTGAGGATTGCCCCCTGTGGACAGCGTTTATTGGACAATGCACGAAAATGGACCAGGCGTATTATTCTTTTCTAAAAAGGCTGGTCGGCTATCTGCTGACCGGGCTGACAACACTGCATCTGTTCATTATCATCTTTGGCCCAGGTGGCGGGGGAAAATCAACATTCTTAGACACCATACGGGCTATGATGGGAACCTACGCAAAACCCGTTGACCTGGCCCTATTCATGGAGGGATCAGAATCAGAAAGGCGATATGCTCTTGCCAGTGTTTTTTTGAAACGCCTGATAACGGCCGCTGAAACTAAACCAGGGCAATCAATCAACACGGCTTTCATCAAAAACATAACTGGTGACCGGGAACTTGAGGCCCGTCAAATTTATGGAGCGCCCTTTGATTTTCAGCGAAAATTTACACCGATACTGGCGACGAACCATAGGCCCAAAATACCCGTTGTGGATTCTGGCCTGACCCGGCGGTTGATACTACTCCCCTTTAACAATATACCCACCGAAGCAGATGAGGACTTGGGCGATAAACTTCTGACAGAGCTTCCCGGAATCCTGCGCTGGTCCATTAACGGCTATTTGGAATTCAAGGTCAAGGGCCTTATGCCTCCGGAAATCGTCAAGGCTTCAACAAAAAAATATCTGTGGGACGAAGACACATTACAACAATGGTTGGATGAGGCTTGCATTATTGGTTCTCTTGAATTTGAGGGCGTGACTACCCTGCGTCAATCTTGGAATGATTTTCAAAAGTGCCAAGGCGTGGACCCCGAAAAAGTGACCAAAGCTAAAGGTTTTTCCGCCCTGATGGCGAGCAGGGGCTTCATGTCGGAACATAAGAAAACAGGTAATTTTTTTACCGGCTTACGTCTAAGAACGCTGGCGGACGCACCAAGGCTGGTGAAGGGAAGTGAAGACCGGTGAAGGGTAAATTTTGCAATCCTTCACCCGGAAACCCTTACACTTCAGGAAGGAAAAAGCGGTGAAAGATGGTGAAGGGTTTCCCCAGAAACCTCTATATAGAACAACAAACTGGTCATTATTAGGGACTTTTAGAAAAATACTTCACCACCCTTCACCCTTCACCCTTACCTATTAGATGATACCCCAAACCGGCCACCCGATGTGGCCAGAAAAGGCAGGATGATATGACCCAAATGGAAAACCCCTTCGGCGGAACCACCGCCTCGGACTTCCCGGCCGAACTGATGACCGCCCTGACCGCCTTTCAGGCCGCCGAGGCCAAATGGAACGCAATAACGACCCGCAAATCTGAGGCCCGCGCCTTGGTCGAAAGCCAGTCCGCCGCCCTGACCACCGCCGAAGCTGAAAAGGCCGAATTACTCCGGGGCCAGGCCCTTCACGGTACGGACGCTGAAACCTCTGGCAGGCTGGCGAAGGTCAAAGCGCGAATCGTCGAAAATTCCGAAGCCCTGGCCGATGCCCGCGCCGCTTTGGCCACTTTCGACGGTCTGGACTCTCCGCTTTGGAACGCCGCCGAAGAACTTGAAGCGGCCCATCATGCTCTTGAGGCCGAGGCCCGCGCTTTTGCCCGCCGGGAATATGGAACGGCCAAGACACGATTTGATGAAATAGTCCGTCCTCTGTTGGCTGAAATTCTGGCCTGGAACCGGGCCGCTGGCGGAGAACTGGACGCTTTCAATATTCTGGATGGGTTGAACCTTCGGAGCGTCAAGCCTGGCCCAGCCCCTTTCACCTTGCCCCAGCGCCCTCACGGCTTGCCCCGGCGGCCGCAACCGCCGCAACGACCGCGGAACCCTTGGGCGGCTTCGTCCTTCGGCCAGGGACCGGACGCGGAAAGGGTGGGCGATGCCGAGCGGCAAAAATTTGAAGCCGAAGAAGCCCGACTTGACGCTGAACACGCCGCGGCCTGGCGGCGTGATTTTGAGGACAAGTTACTGGCCCGACACGGATTGAGCCCGGCCTAATAATAACCCCCCGGGGGCTATCCCCCTCCGGCCTCATGGCCAATAAGGATTTGAGCATGGCGACAATTCATCAGCTTATGAAAAATCCACCGCAACCAGGGGCCCGGATGGCGTTCAGTTCTTTGCCGCAAAATTGCCGAAAGTGCATTGGTCCGGTTCAAATAGAACACCATCGGGACAATCCCTGTGTTGGCTTGCGCCCATGGAAAAAAGGCGCTTGCCGTATTTGGTCGGGCCGTATGGACTTCGGCCAACGGCTTCCGTCTGACCCTGCTCCCAATGATGGGCCGATGCTGATTGTTGCTCCTCACATCCGAATTGTTGGTGTAAATGAAAAGAGCGATGTAGCAATCAGTCTGACTGTGGTTCCATGAAGTTCCATGTCCTGCTCTTGGCCGGGCCGAGGGGACATCGTCGAGGGTCGAGGCCCCCGGGTAACGGGTCCTAGCTCCGGGGGAGGGGCTCGGGGGCAGCTTGTGACCCCCACAAATTAGTTAGTTTTATCAATATTTTGAGGTTTACATCATGCCCCTTTTGATTCACGCGGCCGAACTGGCCCGCCAATTAAAATGTTCTCGCATGGCGATTTCAAAAGCCTTCAACTCCGGCCGGATTTCCCAAGCCGGAACAGGGCCGAAGGGAAAACCACTTTTCGATTTGGAGCAAGTCCGCCGCGTGTTTGTTCCCGACCCGGCCATGACTGTGCGGCCCGATGGTTTACAAGGTGGCCGTCCGGTTTACAGACGGGTTGACAAACAGGTGGCCCCCGCTGGCCTGTCCGGACGATGCTCAGATGGAAGGCCAGCCTCCCCCACGGTGGTTCCGGGGGACTGGTGTTGCCGTGAAGAACTGGAGGACTGCTGGCCGGAGTTAGGCGCATCCATTGATGACCAGCGCTTGCGGTCGGTCGGAACATTCCCAGGAAGCAACGTCCCTGCTTACAGCTTTCTGGCGGCCACAAGGTTGATGCGGCCAGAATTTGCCGGAATGACAGACGCCGAGATTGATGCGGTATTGACCGCCGAACTTGATGCGGAGATTGAATGTGCCTCCCGAAAGCGCAACCACATGTGTGCGGCGGAATTCAACCAAAACATAGGGCCGTTGTCCCGGAAAGAGAGCGAATAATGAACAGCTTGGTAAAGATGGCGTTGCGCATGAACGCCGCTGAAGAAGCCCGAGGTAGAGGTGTACCCGCCGGACTCACGCCAAAGACACGCCGCCAGATAGAGGATGAAGCTATGGCCAAGGCGATCGGGATTCTTGAGGGAGGAGCCCGTAGTCGTGCCGAAGAGCGGGCGCATAATATCCAGGTCTGTGAGGCGTATCTGAAAAAGGCCGCCCGTAAGGCGTCGGCCCCCGCTCCGGCTCTGCCTCCGGTGGCTGGCGACAAGCCGAAGGCTCCGAAGAAACCGGCCCCGCTTCAGGCTCCAGGCCGGCGCCGCTGGATGACCCTGTATGAGTTGCAAAATGCGGACAAAGCGGTTGCGTATGCGATTCTACACAACCGGATTAGACCACCCCAAGAGCTGCGGGACTTCGGGGGCCACAAATTGGCTGTGTGGGATTATGACCGCGCCCGTGTCCTTGCGGCGCGGATGAACGCCTGACCGAATAACGCGGCCCACCGGCTAACGATCCTGAACCCTCCGGCCGGTGGAGGGCTAACCCGTTTTCGGCGACAGGTTGGCCCGTGCCGCGTCCCCCGCCGGGCTCTGGGTCGGTTTCATCGTCCCGGCTCCGGCCCGGCGGGAAATTTAGTCAAGGAAGGAGCATGGCGATGCCTGAAAACAAAAGCGGAATTTTAAAATTCGTCGTTAGCAACGGGGTATTATACGGAAAGGTGTTCAATGATGCGGCGATCTCTTTGGCTGACAAGTATATGGCTGAAACTAAAGATGATCAGGGCACCATCAGGATGCTATGGGCTTTCTTTCTAGGCAGTATGGTCGGCAAGTGCGTGGAATGTGCAAAGGAAAAAGGTCTCTATGGTCGCTACGGCATAGACATAACAGCGGACTGCTCCGAGGACGCCTGCGAATGGAATCGCTATGGCCCTGTAATATTAAAAGACATCCAAGCCCGACTAGAGAGTGAAGGCCGTTAGGATAGTCCATGACAGCCGAGAATCAATGCCCGTATTATTTCTCAATTTAGTCGGTGATGAGGTCGTTTTTATTGGTAAAAACATTGCTTTTACAGCGCGGAGATATTACTTTTATTTATGCCCTGTAAGGTTTTCCCTAAATCAAGACGCGGGAAAGCAGAGTAAGGAGTAAAAAATGGCCAGTGCCGGGCGTATGCTCAGTTTGATGTTTGGAATAGGCGGGAAGCTCAACCCCAGCCTGGGCCAAGCTACGGGCGAAGCCGGAAAACAACTGGATGAGGTGGCTAAGAAGGGCAAAAAAGTCACTGAAGCTACCAAAATGCGCGACCTTCAGAACGCCTACAAAGATTTGGGCAAGGCGGGCTCGGCTGTTTCCAAGTCCTGGTCGGGCCTGACCAGCGAAATTATGAGGACGGGCAAACAGGCCGCCTTGGCCATCGGCGGGCTAACCGCCGCCAGTTATGGCCTAGCCACGGCCACGGCCACGGCCGGGGATAAATTTTACAAATCTGCGCAAAAGATCGGCATTTCGACACAAGGCTTTTCCGAACTGGCCTGGGCGGCCAAGCAGTCCGGGGTGGAACAGGAAGCCTTGGTTTCCTCGCTGAACAAACTCAACAAAGCCTTGCCAACCATTGGTACGAAAGGCGGGAAACAAGTTACGGAAGCCTTCAAAGCGATGGGCATTTCAGCCAAGGACGCCACGGGTAATTTAAAAAGCATGGATGCTCTGCTTCCAGAAATTGCAAAAAACTTCGCCGAAAATAAGAATGGGGCCCAAAAAACCGCTATGGCTATGGCCATATTTGGCAAATCAGGCGCAGACCTAATTCCATTTTTGAATCAAGGCGCAGCCGGGCTTGACCAATTAAGGGCAGAAGCCAGACGCCTAGGTATAACTTTTGACGACGTTTCCGGCGAAGCCTCCCAAAATTTCATAGATTCAATGGGGGAGATTAAAGCTGCTGGCCAGGGTTTGGTCTATGCCTTGGGTAACGGACTCATGCCCATCCTGACTAAATTGAACAGAGACTTTGTCGCCTGGCTGACCGTCCCGGCAGTCCATGAAGGGATGAGCAATCTTGACTTCTTCAGGAAGAGAGTTGATGCCTTGGCCAAAAGTTTCAATGCTTGGCTGCCTGACCTGAAAAAATACATAAAAGAGGCGGCCATCTGGATACAAACATCGGCGATACGTATTGATGAAATTGTCCAACGCTTCGGCGGTTGGGAATCAGCCATCATAAAACTGGTCAAAGCCTGGGCTGTGTGGCGAACCATGATGATAGGCACTAAATTTGTCGCCCTCCTGGGCACCATCGGGAGCCTGATAGGCGCCTTCGGCGCGTTTGCCACGTCTGTCAAAGCGGTTGGCTCCGGCAAGGCGATTATGAGCGTTGGTGCGTTGGGTAAGGCGCTGACCGGGCTAAAAGCTGGCTTCATGGGGATAATAGGGGCCGTTAAAGCATTAGGCGTAGCCATGATGGCTAACCCCATGCTTTTGATTTTAGCGGCGCTGGGAACAGCCATATACCTGATTTGGCGCAACTGGGATGATTGGTGCAAGTTCTGGGGCGATACAATGGACGCCATCCTTGACAAATGGGATGCGCTCTGTAGCTGGATCGGACAAAAATGGAATGCGGCTACGTCTTATTTGGCAGAGCTTCTATCGCCTTTGGGTGATGCTTGGGCGGGCTTTGTTCAGATGAACAAGGATCTTTGGGGGGCGTGGTCAGACTGGTTCGGCGCCAAGTGTGACGCAATGTTTGACTGGTGGGATAGCGTCTGTGAAAGTCTTTCCGCTGCATGGAATGCTGTTTGCGAGACCATATCATCCGTGTTTACTGGGGCGATAGATTCGATTTTGGATTTGCCGATTGTGCAAAGGGCGATTGAATTCGGCAGTAATTTTATAAAGGGCCTTATTGAGGCCATTACGGGTGCGGCTACCGCGGTCAAGAACGCAGTCTTAAATCTTCTACCCTCATTGTCAGAGGTGACAGCCAAGGCGGCTGAAATTGGCGGAGCCATAAAAGACGGCATTATGGCCCCGGTTAAAGGCCTGGGTAATATCGGCCGTGGGGCCGCCGATTGGGTTTTCGACAATGTTGGCGGGCTGGCCAAGGGCGGCTTGGTAACCCGTCCGGAGCTTTCCTGGATAGGCGAAAAAGGCCCGGAAATGGTTATTCCTCTGGACGGCTCCAAGCGGGCCTACGATTTGCTCTCAGAGACCGCTAATCGGCTTGGGGCAGTTGCGCCCCGGTCAGAGCCTATGTCGTCCAGGCCGTCCAGTTTGGAGGTTCTGGGCGCGGCCGCGGCCTCCTCCACAACAAACATAGATAACCGTCGCGGCGGGCCCGCAAATTTTATTTTCAATCAGAAGGTTGAAATAAAAACCAGTGGCGGCGCGGATGACGCCGATAAAATACGCCAAACCATAAAAGATGCGGTTGGCGACATGGATCGAACATTCCGGGATTTGATTAAAAATTATGAGTATCAGCAAGCCAGGACGGCGATGCGGTAAGTGTAGCCAGAAACGCCAGGCCGGACCACCCAGGCCGGCGGAGCCACACCCGGGTGGCCTGTGGGGTTGCCCCCGACTCGACGGCTTCGCCGCCGCCGCTGGCGGACTCTCCCCCGACCCTGTACCCGACCCTGTAAATTTTGCCTTCTGACCTCCGCGCCGCCATCGGCCGACTGCTTGGTTTATCGGCCTTGGACCCGGGGACTGTGCCCTATCAGACGCGGCCGGTTATGGCGGGGGCGCTTCAATCGGCTATATCTGAAGGTTCAGTCCGGCCGGTATGATTCGCGTTTATAGTTTTTTATAGCCGAAGCTGAATTTATCTTTTGGCCTAAATTCGCTTTGCGGCCGTTTCTCGAACTTTAGGGTTCGCTTAATTCGAGTTACCGTATGTGGCCGTAGCCGACCGCCCCTGTCAAGCCCAAGGCCCCGCCAGCGTGGCCAAGAAGCGGGCCGCCCCCTGAGCTCACAAGACGCCAGACTTCACCGGCTTTGGCACATTCTATTTGACCTATTCGCCCCAGTTCTGGTATTATTTCTCCGCATAGGTAGCGGTAAGCCCGGTTGAACCGGGCTTCTCTTTTCCCAGAACGAGGAGGTTGAACATGATCGAATCAAGATGTGGCATCCTTTGTGGGCCATGCAGATACCGTGAGAAAATGAACTGTGGCGGCTGCATCGCCATTACGAAACCATTTTGGAGAGATACCTGCCCCGTGAAATCGTGTTGCGAAGGGAAAAATCACAGTCATTGCGGCCAATGCTCTGATTTCCCCTGCGCCTTGTTAAACCAGTTCGCTTACGACAAAGAACAGGGCGACAACGGGAAAAGGATAGAACGATGTAAAGCCTGGGCTTCGCTCTCCGCCCGGTAATTCATGGGCAGAAAAAAGCCCGGGCGAACCGGGCTTTCTTTGTTTGAGGAGCGCAATTGATAGAGGCTATTTTAGTCCCCTCTCGCATATTGTCTGCAATAGTATAGCAATGACGTGTCGGCTCGCCACTCGATACCGTAATACTGTGAGCAAATCATCACAAGCTGGAGTCCACAACAATTGCACCAAATCATTCAAGCCTGGCCGTTGGGCGGCGTTCTTGTGGTCAGCCCGCAAGACAGAAGCTGCGGCGAACATTGCGAACATCTCATTTATTTGCGATTTAAACTGCTGTAGGCGTTCTTTGGAAGCCCGGGGATAATTTTCAAGGGTCACTGTTGTCCGGCTAAAAGCGCATAAAAAAGTCCAAAATCTCACTGATTTGTGTTATGAAGAGATTGCACAAGCCCATGACACAAAAGGAGATTTTGGA
>Ga0082212_10013034_pt1 | contig 10428 bp, 8 predicted proteins | sample TergutNt197P3_FD_71548 | JGI IMG/M metagenome (GOLD analysis project Ga0082212, IMG submission 71548) | Neocapritermes taracua P3 segment gut microbial communities from Petit-Saut dam, French Guiana - Nt197 P3 | ecosystem: Host-associated > Arthropoda: Insects > Digestive system > Gut ...
CATGGAACTGATCCGCGACCTCAGGCTGGGCGCGTTTCACGTGCTGGTGGGCATCAACCTGCTGCGCGAGGGTTTGGATCTGCCTGAAGTGTCGATGGTGGCCATACTGGATGCCGACAAGGAGGGTTTCCTGCGCTCCGAGACCTCGCTGATCCAGACCATCGGCCGGGCGGCGCGCAACGCCCGGGGCCTGGTCGTGCTATACGCCGACAAAATGACGCCCTCAATGTCGAGGGCGCTGGATGAAACCAACCGCCGCCGGGCCTTGCAGACGGCCTTTAATGAAAAGCACGGCATCACGCCCCGGACCATCCGCAAAGAGGTGCGCGATCTGCTGGAGATCTCCCGCGCCGCCGATGTGAAGGGCGGCAAGGAAAAGCCGCTCACCGAAAAGGAGCGGCGCGAGGCGGTCGCAAGGCTGGAAAAAGAGATGCGCGAGGCGGCCAAGATGCTGGAGTTCGAGTACGCGGCGGTACTGCGGGACCAGTTGATCAAATTGAAGAACAACGGCTAGCAGACATTGCCGCTTGACGCAATTTCCCTTTTTGGCGAATAATATAAAAGAGGGTTGTCCCAACCTTCTAATATAGCATGACGTTCACTTTTTGGCAGGTGCGTCTATCACTTTGAGTAGGACGCTGTCAGCAAAATCCGTGTGCCGCCCCTCGACCGAAGCAACAGCGGTATTGCCAGTTTCTTTTACATTCCTCCTGCCCCTCGACCCAAAACTGTCAGGCCCCTTCCCTCTTTCCAAGGGCATTGTTGATGGCGGCTTCCCATTCTTCGAATACGGCTTTTTTCATCACAGCGAAGTTGAAAATCCCCGCGTTTGTTTCAAGGACAATCAGCGTGCTGAAGCCTTGTCCGCCCCGGCTGACGGCATTGATGCCCTCAAGCGGTATATTGATCGCGACCTTATCCTTCTCCGTTAGGTCCAACGGCGCGCCGACAGGCTGCTTCTTGAACGCCTTTCCCGTGCCGAAAACAAACCGTTTGTTTGTCAGGATCGCGTGCCCGTTCATGCCCAGTTCACTGGCCCTTTTAGCCGCCTCATTCGAGAGTTCCTCGCCAAGGTAACCGCCGGCCGCATACCCCGCTACTGAGTTCGCGATGACGCCGGCGACGTTCTTTAGACTGTAGTTGGACAAAGTCACGAAGCCCACCTTGAGGGCCGTTTCATTTTCGTATGCCATAATAAACTTACCTCTCTGATCATTTGAGATTTTCCGGCGTTCAAAGCAACCGGATTGCCTGTTTTTCGCGGCTTGCCGCCGCCGTTCAAATTTTTCTTTCGCCGCCAGAAAAGAGGCCCCGTTATTTCCCCCGTTTATTCCTTTGTCAGATCATAGTTCGGGCTGTAGGGATCGTTTGCCGTCAATGTCAGCTTGTCGCCCTGAATCTTATAGGTATAGGTTATCGCCTCGCTCCAGCCGTCAATGGTGATGTCCACTTCGGTATCGTTGTTGATGGTGTACTGTCCCGGTTCTTTATCAAGAAATACAGTTGTCAGTTTACATTTGCCGTTGCCGTCAAATGTCCAGGTCGCGTCGCCGTCCTCATATGTGCCTGACCAGGTGCCTTTTAAGACGTCTCCGCCGCCCCCGCCGCAGCCGGCAAGCAGGGTAAAGCCGATTACGAGTACCAATAGTAATCTGATTGTTCTTTTCATTTTGCTATTCCTCCTTAAATAATTTTATCATTCAATATATCCCTCATGGCGTTGCGGACATCGAAGAAATACTCCACACCTCCCGTAGCGGCTTTTTTCAGCCCGCCTTCCTTGGCGGCCGCCACACGCTGTTTCGCCTCCTTGAAGTCCACTCCGCCAACTTTAGTTGACTGCTCCTGCCTTCTGACTGTCACCACATTTCCCTTGACTGTCACTACCGGAAGCATCAGCATGTAGACGTCAAACTGAATCCGTTTGCCGAAAAGCCCCTTTTTCAGCTTGAACTTCCCCGGCATATTTGCAGTCCAGCGTTGGTTCATCAGCTGATACAACTCATCGATCGTCAGAGCTTCTTTCAGCGTGAATTTTTCAACTCTTTTCCCCATTTCCCTTAATTCTTGCATACTCATTTCCCTAATTCCACTCCTTTTTCCGTCCATTTCGTGTAAGCCGTAAGCTACTATACCGCGTATAATCAATATTTTGTGCTCAATCCGCTTATTTTATCCTTCAGAATTTCCCGTATTGCGCCGCAAGCATTATTATTATACCCGATAAAGAAAAGGCTACCTCTCTAAAATAAAGGTAACCTCTAAAAACTCAGCGTCAGGGGCTTCCATCCCGGCTGATCATTTGCGGACTCTAAGTTGCCAGATGGCCACGGCGCCGGCTGCCGCGACGTTCAAGGAGTCTACATTATGAGACATTGGGATAAAAGCGGCGTAATCGCAGGCGGCAATCGTGCCGGGCGCCAGCCCGTTGCCTTCTGTACCCAGCACGATAGCAAGCTTGTCCTCGGCCATAAGCTGCGGATCATCGATGCTGACAGCGGTGTCGCTTAAAGTCATGGCCACGGTTTTAAAACCCAGATTTTGCAACCGTCTGATACCCGGCTGCGGCCACAGGTCAGGTTTTTCGCCAATGTAGGTCCATGGTACTAAAAAGACGGCACCCATGCTGACCCTCACCGCACGCCGGCTCAGCGGGTCACAGCAAGAGGTGGTAACCAGCACGGCATCAATGTTTAGCGCTGCTGCCGAACGAAAAACAGCGCCGACATTTGTTGTATCCATAAAGTTTTCCAATATAGCTATCCGGGTCGCGCCGGCGCATAACTCATCAATGCCGGATAAGCGGGGGCGGCGCATGGCGCACAGCACACCGCGTGTCAATTGAAAACCGGTCAGCCCTGCCAGCAGGTCGCTGCCGGCAGTATAAACGGGGATGCCCCCGCAGCGGGCGATGATATCCCGTGCCTGCCCTGTGATCTGCTTGCGCTCCATTAAAAAGGAAATAGGCTCGCACCCGGCAGCAAGGGCAAGCCCAATCACTTTAAGACTCTCTGCTATAAAGATGCCCTTTTCCGGTTCAAATCTATTGCGCAACCGAGCATCCGTCAGATTGGCAAAGACAGCCAATTCGGGCGCTGAAAAATGGCTTATCTCAATGATATTTGGCATAGTATCTCCTTGGACAATAAAATATCATCCTTTGATTATACCATAAGGCCAGCTTGCAATCCCGCCGATACTAAAGACTTTTGTGTAGCCCATACCGGTAAGCAATTTAGCTGCTGTGGCTGCCCGTATTCCGCTGCGGCAATAAGTGAATACAGGAATATGCTTGTCCGGCAATTCACGAGGCGCCCGGCGGCTCAATTCGTCAACCGGGATCAGCTTGGCGCCGTCTATCCTGACTTCCTTGTATTCTGATGCTGTACGGACATCCAACAGTATATATTGATCGGATGCCGACATAGCCTGATGCGCTTCCTGCGGAGAGATAAGGGAAAAATCAGCGCCGGTGTTAAACATACCCATAAGAAAGCCCTCCTGCTATTTTTTAATAACACAACTGTTCAATTATGCTGTGTTTATTATTTAGTAGCTTTTGTAATTTTAACATAGCGCTTATTCGAAGTCAAGCAGCTTATTTGTCACAATCTACCAGTTTCTCTTTTACCATAGTCAGTGAAATTTTTCCGCGTTCCTTGTCGACGGCGGCCACCCATACCTTGACATTATCTCCGACCGCTACGGCTTCGCTCGGGTGCCGGATGAAGCGGTTGGCAAGCTTTGAAATGTGAACAAGCCCGTCCTGCTTGACGCCGATATCAACAAAAGCGCCGAAATCAACCACATTGCGGACTGTTCCAGTAAGTTCCATGCCGGCATGTAAATCATCAAGGGAGCGCACGGCGCGGCTGAAGACGACAGGCGGCGCGTCCTCGCGCGGGTCCCGACCCGGCCTTGCCAGTTCGGAAAGTATATCCTGCAGCGTCGGCAGGCCAATACCGAGTTCGCCTGCCAGTGTACTTAAATCCCCGGCACGCTCCTCTATGCCGGAGATACCTCCCTTGGCCAGCTCTTTTGCGGTAAGCCCCGAGCGTTTCAGCAGTTCCGTCGCGGCGGTATAACTCTCCGGATGAACCGCCGTCGAATCAAGCGGGTTCTTGCCGCCGCTGATCCGCAAAAAACCCGCGCACTGTTTGAATGCCTTGTCGCCAAGCTTGGGGACTTTTTTTAATTGCTTCCGGTCAGTAAAGACACCGTTTTCATCACGGTAAGCTGCTATATTCTTTGCCAGCGCGCCGCCGATCCCGGCGACATAACCGAGTAGGGAAGGGGAGGCTGTGTTCAGGTCTACCCCGACGCGGTTGACGGCGTTTTCAACCACATTGGTCAAGGCGTGGTCAAGGGCAGTTTGGTTGAGGTCGTGCTGGTACTGTCCCACCCCAATGGATTTGGGAGGGATTTTTACCAGTTCCGCCAGCGGGTCTTGGAGACGGCGCCCTAAACTCATTGCCCCGCGTGTCGATACGTCAAGGTCGGGGTATTCCTCACTTGCCAGCTTCGAAGCGCTGTAAACCGATGCACCTGCCTCGTTGACGATTGTATATTGAATTGAAAGGCCGGCTTTTGCAATAAAGTCCGATACGGCTTCCTCCGTTTCCCGCGATCCGGTGCCGTTGCCGATCACGATAATATTGATATTGTGCTTTTCAGCAAACCGGCCCAAGGTGTGTTCCGCGCCTGCGATATCGGACCTGGGCGGGGTGGGGTAAATCGTTGTGTAATCAAGTAACTTGCCATGCTCATCCAAAACGGCCACCTTGCATCCGGTGCGGTAGCCGGGGTCGATCGCAATGATCCGGGCGTCTTTGACAGGCGGCTGCAGCAAGAGATTATTCGTATTTTTGGCAAAAACCTTGATAGCCTCTGCCTCGGCGCGTTCTGTGAGCAGGGAACGGGTTTCCCGCTCCAGCGCGGGAGCGATCAGCCTTTTATAGCTGTCTGTGATCGTTGTTTTCAATAAGTCTGTAAAAATACCGGGATGCTTGATTATGCGTGATTCCAACAGGCCGGTCATGCGGTCAGGGTCAAGTTGGATCTTGACCTTAAGTTTGCTTTCTTTTTCCCCGCGATTGACGGCAAGGATCCGGTGATTGGGGATTTTGGCAACCGGCTCGCTGAAATCATAGTACATTTCATAGACGGTTTTTTCCGCCGCGTCGGCAGCCAAGGACACCATATGCCCGTCCTTAAGGGTGAGAGCCCGCAAAAGCGCAATATGTTCAGCATCGTCGGAAACAAGCTCCGCAATAATATCGCAAGCGCCTTGAAGCGCGGCTTCTGCCGTATCATAGCCCTTTTCGGTATTGATATACGGCCCGGCAAGGGTCAGCGGATCGCCTGAAGTTAACGCCTGTTCCAAAATCAGCAAGGCCAGCGGTTCCAGCCCAGCCTCTTTTGCTTTGGAAGCCCGGGTCGCCCGTTTCTTTTTGAATGGCTTGTACAAATCCTCAACACGCTGCAAAACCTGGGCGCGCTCGATTTTAGCCTGCAGCTCGGGCGTCAGTTGGCCCTGCTCATCGATCAGCCGCAAGACTTCGGCTTTGCGGGCTTCCAAGTTCTTGAGGTAGGTCAGGCGTTCATCAAGGTCACGCAGGGTCACATCATCGATGCCGCCGGTAGCTTCCTTGCGGTAGCGGGCGATAAAGGGGATAGTGTTGCCATCCTCAATCAAGGCAACGGTGTCAGCAACCTGCGCGGCAGTCAGGGCAAACTCAGAGGCAAGTATCTTTTGAATATCAATTTTATTGTTCATGTCCTTTATTATACTCAACAACGAAAACATTTTCCATCCCTCTTCCGGTCGAGAGAGTGCTGTCTGCGTCATCTCAACCAAATCATCAGTGGAATCACAGCTGTTTGTACAGTTCTTCCAGTTTGTCGATATGAGTCCTTAATACGGCTTTTATTCCTGCATTATCACTGTTGGAAGAAAGCTTCCGCAGTCCTGAATAAAAATTTTCCGCTATCTTGATTATTTCTGTTTCAAGTGTCGGTATATCTGCCGGCTTTTTCGGTTTTGCTTTTTCGTAAGTGCCTTCTTCAATTCTCGCAGTCAATTCCGAGATTTCTTCCCTTGACCCATTAGCCATCATTTCCAGATCTCTTTTATTGATCATCAATTCTCCGGAAAGGATTTTTCTTTTAGCCTCGGGCGACTTTTCGCCGATAGCATCAATTGCAGCGGCAAGCTTGGCATCGCGTTCAATTGTTCTTGGGGATACCCGATATTTTTCCGATAAGCGTTTCGCTGTCGATTGAGTTTTGGAAAAACCGTCATTTTGGCGGTTTTCACTATTCTGTATATTTTGACTATTTGCGCCTTGTATTTTCTTATCAGCTCTGAAATGAAGGCCGCGGTAATGACTCAGCTGGATAGGCGAAAGGTTGCGCCGTGACACCTGATTGGAGATGATCCAAATAAGTGCTTCTTCTCTTGAGGCAAACTCCTTGTCTACCGTATTGAAGGGGATATCATGTTCTAAGCAGATTCCATATCTGTTATGTCCGTCGATTAAAATCCCATTCCAGAGGACTATGGCATCCCGGCAGCCATGCTGCAGCAGATTTTCTTCAAGCGCCGAGTATGTTTCTTTGTCAAGTTCCGGAAGCAAGCATTTAAATTCTTCATCAATTATTATCTGATTTTCATGATTGTCCATAATAGCATCCTTTCTGGTGTTTAGATTCCTGCCCTTCACAAGGGATCCTACTCGAATTATATCATGAGATAAAATGCTTGTCCACAAAAAATAAGGGCACCTCAATAAACTCCTCGTCACCATCGTAGGAACAAAGATGAATAGTTGAAAGAGGGCGTCCGCTATGCCTTATTGTCGGCACCTATTTCTTTGCCCGATCGGAAAAGAATCGCTGAAAATCCTACCTTTATACCCGAGTTTGATATAATTTATCAGCAGGGCAACCTGTTAAAACTCGCTTGAAAGAAGAAAATCCGCAACGTGCATGGTCTTGATTCCTTCATGGTTGCCGCCTGCAAATTCATCCGTGCGAAGTACATACTTGGGATAATTATCGCGGATGTTCAGTAAGCGGCTATACTCGCGCTGCTCGGTTTTTATGCTGTCGATTTGTTGGCTGATTTGAATATATATACCCGAGAACGAAAACATTTTCTATTAATCCAACGAGGATTTTTGTCGTCAGGTGGTGCGGAAAAACCGCAGGAATGCTTATTGCCTTTAAAGGTTTTACCGCGCCGCCTGGCGGCAAAAAGACCGGCGCAGTAATGGAAAATGTTTTCGTTCTTGGGTATAGATCATGGCGTTTCCGTCTGGAGACAGTACGGCACTGTCATAACACGTCTCTTTAAAAACCTTATTTTCTTCCAGCCTTTGTTTCTCCAGTTCGAACACCAGGTCTTTGTCCAAATGCCATCCCACATGACCTTGTTCGGCCAGACCCCCGATAATATTTGTTCCAGCTTTATGATGCTGTCATCAATACACTGTATGCTGACTTGTCAGAGAGGGGTTTTGACACGCGAACCATATATAATTTAATTACTTGAATATGGAAGGTTTTCCACATAGTATATAGAAATTATCTTGTAATAACCAGAAATCCCTCTTTTATTCAAGCAATTATTTTGGTTTTGGAAATATCCAGAGAAAATGTGACATTATTTTAAAACCAACAACAAAAAACGGTCTTTATAACAGGGAGGAAAAATCATGCATAAATCTATCTGGTCCAAATCTCATGATCTTATTTTAACGGTGGTAATGATTCTAGGTGTATTGCTGGTGACAAATTTTTCTCCAGTAGCTGCAGATTATAGCAGAAATGACAAACTCTCAGAGCCAATTGAGTCGCTATATCTCAATGCAGCCCAGATTTATACGGAAGAGGATCTGGGTAATGCACAAGATAATCCAAGTGACATTGATTTATCAATGAATGATATTGAAATAGAAATTCTCCAGGCAGGAATAGAAGCTTTATCAGGTTTAGGCACAGAGGATGATCCGTATCTGGTTCAAACGATAGCGGATTTGATAAACATACAATACAACCCGGCGGCGCACTACAAGTTGGCAAATGATCTTGATCTGGGCAATATGACGCTGGCGCCGCTTCCGGCATTCAGCGGCAGTTTTGACGGTGATAACCGTACGATCAGCAATTTCAAGATTGAAGGTGCAGGAGCATACGTGGGGTTGTTCTCAACCACAACCAACGCGACTATTAAAAATCTGATTCTTCATAACGCACAAGCCATTAACGTTAATGGCTATATCGGTGTGTTTGTAGGCTTCATGCGAGGTGGTCTTTTGGAAAACTGTGTACTGACCGGCATGAATTCAGTCAATATGACCAGTAATAGTTTTTGCATGGGTGGTTTAATTGGCCAACTTCAAGACGCCACAGTCAAAAACTGCCATGTTAACGCACATGTAACTGGTTACAAATATATCGGTGGCTTGATTGGTTATATGCAATCGGGCACTGTTAGCGACTGTTCAGCTGAGGGTAATGTTAAGGGTTTCGAGCAGACTGGCGGTTTGATTGGGTATATGATGGAAGGAAGTGTCAATGGCTGCTCGGCAAAGGGCAGTATTACTGGTTATAATGAGACTGGCGGCCTGATAGGGCGGATCATCGGTGGCTCTGTTAGTAAAAGCCGCGCACTGGAAGACATCAGCGTTAATTCAAGCTACAGTTATTATCCTGTTGGAGGTCTGGCTGGCTATAATAATGGTACGATTTCAGCCTGTTATTCAGCGGGCAGCCTCAGTTTGACCGGCATTTATGGCCATTATGCTGCGGGACTGGTTTTTGAAAACTACGGTTTGATAGAAAACTGCTATGACGCAATGACAATCAATGGAATAGCTTCAGGAGGTGGCTATGGCTTAGTTTATTTAAATTATGGTTCTTTGCTCTCTGGTAAGGGCATCAGGAACTCTTATTCGATCTCTGTAAACGCTACATCAAGTAATAAATTAAACTTCAAGGAAAACAATGTCACCAACAGCTATTTTGACAGTGATTTAGCGCAATCCACTACCCCGGCCTCCATGGCCCGGACGACGGAACAGATGAAAGACCAGATGAATTATGTTGGCTGGGACTTCACTAATGTATGGATCATGGGGCTTGATGGTTATCCGAAGCTCAGAGATGTGCCAGAAGGCACGTCCGTGACTTTGCCTGGTTCAGGTACAGAACAGTCACCTTATGAAATAAGGACAGAGGCAGAACTGTACAGCATCTCTGGTCGTCCATCTGCGGTGTATGCGCTGAAAGCAGATATTGATTTAGGCGGCTACGATTCGTGGCCTGGTGTGCAGTTCAGTGGCACGCTGGATGGTCAAGGCCATACTATCAGCAACTTGAAATCAAATGTGGGATTACTTTTGGGGACAGGTAGCACGATTAGAAATCTAACAATTGAAAATGCAATTGTTAATGGTTTAAAAAACACTACAAATGATTCTAATAAGGGTAACAGAGGAGCACTGTGCGGGCTTGTTGAGCGCATAGTTAATGTTCATCTTAAGGGTATAATACTGATTTCATCACCGGAGAATAATGCTGGTGGAATTGCTGGCTATGCAGCATATGTGGAAAACTGTTCAGTAACAGGCGAGATTAATGTGAGCGGTGTAGATTATGTCGGCGGACTCGTGGGTAGAACTGGCTCAGGAGGCATAACAAACAGCTTCGTAGCCGGAAGTGGCCTGATCAAAGGACAGCAGACTGTCGGTGGCTTAGGCGGGAGTTGCGCTGGTACAACTACGAATTGTTATGCTAAGATTGACGTGGAAGCTGAAAAAGCCGTTGCAGGGGGGTTGGCCGGCTCCGGAATAATAGTTAATCTTTGTTATGCGACCGGTAATGTCAAGGCAACGGATGGTTATGCAGGCGGCTTGTTAGGAGGTCTTAGCACTTCAGTCACAAAGTGCTATGCTATCGGCAATGTTTCGTCCGGCCAGGTTCCGGGCCAGAATGTTGGAGGGCTGATCGGTGCAGCCAATGGGGCTACAGTTATGGTTTCGGACAGTTTTGCACTTGGTGACATAATTGGTAACAATACGGTAGGGGGGCTGATTGGCTTAGGTTCGTCTAATCTTGATTTAGCGCGTTGCTACAATATAGGCTGGATCTCCGCTAATTCAAAAATTGGCGAACATATTGGTGACGGCGGGTATAAGACTCAACAGTTCTGCTATCGGCCGCCGGGCATTCAAAGCCGTTATAATAAAACATATTATGCTGGTTTTGATTTTGATTCGGTTTGGGCGATAGACGAGGGCTTAAGCTATCCTTATCTGAGAGAAGTTGAAAAGCCATTAGTAAAAATAGGCTCCGGCTTCAGCTATACTGGCAGGGGCACGGTTGAGGATCCGTATCTTGTTCAAACGATAGCGGATCTGATAAACA
>Ga0082212_10013035_pt1 | contig 10427 bp, 7 predicted proteins | sample TergutNt197P3_FD_71548 | JGI IMG/M metagenome (GOLD analysis project Ga0082212, IMG submission 71548) | Neocapritermes taracua P3 segment gut microbial communities from Petit-Saut dam, French Guiana - Nt197 P3 | ecosystem: Host-associated > Arthropoda: Insects > Digestive system > Gut ...
CAACGCACGGGACGGTTTGGTGCGAATCAGTTATATCGAAAAAGATGCCGATTTGGTGGAGGGTGACCTCATCATCTCGCGCGGTAGCGGAATGTATCCGGCAAATCAAGTAATCGGCGAGGTAGTCAGCGTATATGACGACCCCAACGGTATGTCAATGCACGCATTAGTCAAGCCTGCAGTCGATATTTCGTACTTGACACACGTCTTAGTCATCACAGGGTTCGAGGGCAGAAACGAAGACTTGTTGATTCCGAATGAATAGGCGGCACAGCAAAAGACGCGGGCGGTTCAACGCCTACAGTAAGAGCGACCGTTTCAGGATTTTTATGCGGTGGTTTTGCTATTCGGCGGCTCTCCTCCTTCTATACATGGTCATGGTAAGCGGGCTTTTTCGCGGATGGCAACCGATTTTGATGATTCCGTTGGCAATCGCCGTGGCAATGCGCGAACGCGAGCTCAACGGCGCGATTTTCGGAGCGGTTTGCGGCTTGATGATTGACACGGCTTGCGGGCGGTTGTTCGGATTCACGGGAGTTTGGTTACTGCCGGGATGCTTGGCGGCGACGCTGTTGGTATCCCACCTAATCAAGATTAACTTCATCAACTTTTTGTGGATTAACACGAGTGTATGCGCGATTATGGCGGCGACGGACTACTTTTTCCGCTACGCAATCTGGCGAACGCCGGGCGCGGAATACGTTTTGACTGACTTTATTATCCCTGCCTACCTCGCTACTGCGATTATGTCGCCGTTGCTGTATTTCATGGTACGGCTCATCGCAAAAAAATTCTCACTGCACGAAAAAATCACGCTGTCTTCCATGCACGAACGCAAGGACGATGACGAGTATAAACTAAATAAGAGCTAAACAGGCTGTAAAGGGTGTTCTAATGGACAGGAAAGAATTTCTTAATAAAATATCACAGGTGGGGCGAATGGTATTCGTCGCGCTTTTGATGCTCAGCCTTGCGTTCGGTTGCGTAATCCGTTTATTGCAAATCCAGATTGCCGACACCTACGGTTTCTCGGTTGAGCCGCCTAACCCTACGCGAACCGTTACCCAGTCTATCCAAGCGGTACGCGGACAGATTGCCGACAGCCAAGGGCGGTTGCTCAATACTAACGAAACCGTCCACAAAGTCATATTACAACGAGCATTCCTACCCTTTCAGGGGGAAGGCGAAATCGGCGAAAATGAAGTAATCGCAGGCGTGCTGGACGTGCTGATTCGCCACGAAGAGGAGTGGATTGACAACATTCCCGTTTCACCGACGCCGAAGTTTCGGTTCATCAACGTCCCGCAGGATGATATGGACGACTTCAAGAACAAAATCGGTGTAAACTATGACGCGACGGTCAAAAACTGCATAAACGCATTAGCCAAGAACTACAAGATTGACAGCGATAAATACGACGAACAAATGATTCGTTACATCGGTGGCATTCGTTACGAAATGGAAACGATGGATTTCTCATTTCAAAACCGCTACGTCTTAGCCGAAGACGTGAGTATGGACGTGATAATCGAGTTAATGGAAATGACACTGCTCCTGCCGGGGGTAGATGTTGTACAGGAACCCATTCGCGTGTATAACGACGGAACAGCTTTAGCACACATTCGTGGACGTATGACGTCCATTTCTGCCGAGCAATACGAACTGTTGCGGGATTCGGGGTATTCGCGTAATGACACAATCGGGTTATACGGCATTGAAGAATCCATGGAAAGCACATTACGCGGTAAAAACGGCATTTTGGAGATTACCCGCGACTCGCTTTGGGAGATTATTTCCGCCGAGACCACGCGGGAAGCGCAAGCGGGTAATTCCGTCAAGCTGACCATTGACACGGAGTTTCAGCGCATGGCAGAGGGGATTATACAAAACCACGTTGACCACATCAATCGCCACACAGGGCCTGGCAGACCTAACAGCGAAATCAACCGCTACCCCACGCCCGAGGGCGCGACAAGCGGCGCGCTTGTGGTGATGGACGTGCATACAGGCGCGATTTTAGCTATGGCGAACTACCCGACTTATGATGTGAACGACTATATCGACTTGTTACTCATGGAAAACAGCGGTGAACCGTTGCCCAACGCGCCGTTGCGTGACCGTTGCGGTGAGTGGGGATTCCGCCCGGGTTCGACGTTCAAAATCATCACATCAGTCGTGGGGCTTATGCAGGGCGCGATTACTAAAGACTCGCGTATTTCATGCGGCGGCAGATACCACCTTTACAACAAACCCCAATGTTGGGGCGGTTCTGCTTGCGGCTCTAACAGCATTTCAGACGCATTGTGTGTTTCCTGCAACGTCTTTTATTACGAGACAGGCAGACGAATCGGCGACGAGACGTTAGCAGAAGAAGCAACACGATTATTCGGCATAGGCACAGACTTAAATATCGACATACGCAGCGGAACAGGGCGAATGACCTCCCCCGAATTGTACTACAACTTGATTGGGCAACCGATGGGCGGCGCAGACCTAATACAAGCGGCAATCGGGCAATCCGAAACGCTGTTGACTCCTATTCAAATGGCGACTGCGGCGGCGACTGTGGCAAACGGCGGTGTGCGTTTACGCCCCTATTTAGTTGATTCGGTGTGGAATTATGACTATACCGAGTTGATTGATGAAATCAAACCGCAAATTGTTGTTGACTTCCGCGAGGGCAACGAAGAAACGTTCGCGCTAACGCAGTTAGGCATGAAAAAACGCGCCGCCATGGACAGCAAATACTTCGCCGAACTTCCTATAAAACCTGCGTACAAAACAGGTACGCCCGAATTATACGGCAACTACAACAACTCGGCGGTGGTGGGGTTCTACCCTGCGGACAACCCACAAATCGCGTTTTCTGTCGTCATTGAGGGTGGCGACAAGGCGTTCAAGGCAATCCCCAACATCATTCACGCATACCACTACGGCGAATTTGAGCCGGTAGGTGAGGAACTGAGCATATACTTCCATAAACCGCTCAGCGAAGGCGCGAAACAAATCAAAGGGCGCGTCGCCGACGTAAATCCGTGGGTAAAACAACCTGAAACAGTTGAATAATAAATTAACAAAAACGATTGACAATCATAATTTTTTATGTTATACTAAAAGATAGTATACTGTAAAATTGATGGGTGAGGAGTAAGAGATGTCTAAGATTATTGCGGTGATTTCAGGGAAAAGCGGTACAGGCAAGTCAACGGCTTGTGCGAATATCGCAACGGCATTAGCACATTACAAAAAGCGTACCGTGATTGTGGAATTAGGGCAAACTCTGCGCTGTCAAGACCTTATTTTAGGCAGTACCGCGCTTACGCATGACATCATGCAGTATATCGCTAATGACAATCTTGAGCTGACGTCGGTGGTGCAACAAGTGCGCGAGTCTGACGAGAACCTATACCTTGTTTGCGCCTCACTTGAACCTTACGCCACTGCTAATGAACCGCACATAAGCGCGATTCTCGGTGTGGTGGAGGAGTTGCGCGACAGTTTCGATTACATAGTCATTGACACGGCTAACAGCGGTTCGCTAAGTTCGCTCGGCTCTGCATTGGCAGTCGGCGAAATCGCTGACGAAATCATCATGGTGACTACCCCCGAACGTGACAGTGTGCGGGATTGTGCGGCACTATCCGATTTGTTATACATCAAGAAATGCGAGAACCAACGTCTGCTAATCAACAAAGTTGACACCGAAATCTTGACCGAACTGCCAAACTTAGACGCCGTCATGGACGAGGTGGGAATTCCGCTCATCGGCGTTCTCCTTGAAGATAATGACGTGAAAATATGTACTGCAAAAGGCATTACACTTCCCGCGCGTTCACGCCCCTATAAAGAATACCACGCAATCGCCAAACGCCTTCTCGGTGATGACGTTGCGTTGACTCTATAAAAGTATCAAAACAAAGAAATAGCAAAACTAAGGATAGGTACAATTACAATGAACATAGCACTCATTGCCCACGATTCCAAAAAAGAACTGATGATACAGTTCTGTATCGCGTATTACGGCGTATTGTCGCAACACAATCTATGCTCGACGGGAACAACAGGAAAGTTAGTCGTGGAAGCGACAGGGCTCAAAATCGCACGACATTTGAGCGGCTCGCAAGGCGGCGTTCAACAGTTGGTTTCGCGCGTTTCGTGTAACGAGATTGACGTGTTGTTTTTCTTCCGCGACCCACTCAACGCGCCGGAAGATAATCACCCCGACGATATGAACCTCATGCGTATTTGTGACGTGAACACAGTTCCCTTAGCCACCAACATCGCTACCGGGGAAGCACTGATTCACGCCCTTGAACGCGGCGACTTAGACTGGCGTAAAAACATGATATGACGATTTATCTACAGTATAAGGTGAAATTTTATGGCAATAATTACTACTCGTCCGCGCGGTACGCTTGACAAACTCCCCGACGATTGCGTTAAATGCCGCGCTGTGGAGAATGCCGCGTTAGACACAGCGGCAAAATACGGTTATCGTGAAATACGAACACCCGTATTTGAACATACCGAGCTTTTCAAGCGCAGCGTCGGCAACACAACCGACATTGTACAAAAAGAAATGTACACGTTCGACGATAAAAAAGGCAGGAGCCTGACGCTCAAACCAGAGGGAACAGCACCTGTTGCGCGCGCCGTCATCGAGAACGGCTTGCTCAATGACGCACTGCCCCTCAAACTCTGCTACGTCACCAATTGCTACCGCTACGAGGCACCGCAAAGCGGGCGATACCGCGAATTCTCGCAATTCGGCGCAGAAGTTTACGGGGCGGACACGCCTTTGTGCGACGCTGAACTAATCGCGCTTGCCTATGACTTGTTCAACGCACTCAAAATGCCTGACGACTGCTATAAAATCGAGGTTAATTCAATCGGTTGCCCTGACTGTCGCCACCACTACCACGACGCACTCCGCGAGTATTACTCGCGCCACTTAGACGCGCTGTGCCATGACTGTCATGAGCGAATCGAACGCAACCCCATGCGTCTGTTGGACTGTAAATCCCCCGAATGCGGCGCGTTCAAAGAATCCGCACCCGTGATTTTAGACTACAACTGCGACGCGTGTAACAGCTTTTTTGCACAATTCAAGGCAGGATTGGACGCGCTGAATGTCCCCTACACCGTAAACCCGCGAATCGTTCGCGGATTAGACTATTACACCAACACCGTGTTCGAGTTTGTACCCAAATCAGGGGCGGTATTCGGCGGAGGCGGGCGGTACAATGGATTGCTTGAACAACTCGGCGGAGCAAAAACACCTGCGTCAGGGTTTGCATTGGGGATTGAGCGAATCATTTCATTCTTAGACACATTCGGGAATAACACAAAGTGTGGGAATACTCCCGACCTGTACGTGGCGGCTCTTGGGGAATCGGCGGCTTTGTTCACGTTTCGGATAGTTCATGAATTACGCAAACGCGAAAAAAACGCCCACTGTGACATCGTCGGGCGCAGTGTCAAGGCGCAGATGCGGTACGCGGATAAAATCGGCGCGCGATACTCGTTGGTAGTCGGCGATAATGAGTTGCAAAACGGTTCAGCGGTGCTGAAAAACATGATTAACAAAGACAGCGTTGAGGTTGCGCTGAACGCTGATGATATTATCGCACAAATAGAACCCGTTTAGGAACTGCCAATAAATAAAGTTGACAAGTTTGCCGCCGTATTTTTGTCGGCAGACGAGGAGAAATTTCGCAGTAGGCTTTGTGCCTTTCAAGAAATTTCAACGAAGTATGTCGGCAAAAATGCAAGGGAAACGTCAAGTTTATTTATTGGCAGTTCCTTAGTAGACCTCCACGGAAATCAATACCGCTCAAGTGCTTGCCCAAGCACCTGAGCGGTACGAACATCTACGCCGCACGATTCCAGCGCGAAACGAGTCTGCCGTCAGCCGTGACCAACCTCACCGACGGCGCAGTCGTCGCATTAAAGTTGACTTGACAGCGTTTCAAATACCCCGGAACAAACGTGAAAGGTTCGGGGTTCTTTCCGTTGCCGTTGGCTAAAATTACGAATCCGTCTTTTCGGAGAATCACCGCAGGCAATCTCCATCTGTAAGGGACTCCGCCCACGTCCGCGACGACATACATGGACTTAGTGGTGAGCGTTTTATCGGTGGGGTTGCTGATTTTGATTGTGTTATTCACCAAAACTTCAATCACCAAATTGTTGATTATCGGCGTGTCATCTAACGGAGGCGCGTCGGGCAGTGGTGGTCCTGCCGCATGACCGCTCGAGGCGTTCGCCGTACTCGTGACTGGGTCGCCCGCTACATTGAGCGTCACGTCCACCCGTGAGCCGTCATAAAACTCCACAACCAACGTAAAACTGCCGCCGTTCAAACCGCGCCCGCCGCCGTTGTTAAAAAACGAATTGTTGTGATTAGGTGTCACACCCGTAAGATTCAAAGTACCGCTCGCATAATCCACAGTATACGCCGCGCCGTACTCTAAATAGGGGAACCACTCACCGTGGTTGCCGCCTTGGTGACGGTTGCAAGGGTAGCTGTTGCCGCATATTCCCGCCGAATCAACACTTGCAGGGGCGGCACCCGAATAACAGCTCACGCGGCGGACTTTGTTGCCGTTAAATTTGAACGGAATTTTCAGCCCTGCCGTCCTTGAACCGGTAGCCGCCGTTGCCGCAGGAACATGGCTGTTGACGAGGTATTGTTCCCAATCAACGCCGCCCGAGAACTGCATGACTAACCGCGCAAACGCACCGTAATAGTCAAACTCGTCGAGTAAACCGTTGATGTAGTCTTTCTTGAGTGTGACAACGCCGTTCGCGTAGGTGTAGTCAGTGTCCTGCGTGAGCCCTTGTATGCCCATGAACGTGTTGCCGTTGAGTGTCAGCGGAATGTTGACGTCAGCGGTCACAACGTCGCGGAAGTAGGTGGTGTCAAGCCCTGTCGAGTAGGAACTGCGTTCGTTACACCCCAACATCGCACCCACTTGAGGAATATTCCAGTTATACTCGCCGTTTGTGCGGTTAATACCTGAACCGTTATCCCAAAAAGACAAGCTGATTCCGCGGAAATCCCGCGCTTTGAATTGTACGTACTCGTAATACTTCAGCTCCTCGCCGCGTTGTGAGGCGTCTTTGCCGAAGTTGTGGTCATAGTGGAGCAATCCCCACTCACCCACGCTCACGCCGATTCCGTTTTCGACGAAGTTGGCGTTTAATATGTCAAAGAAATCGTCAATACTGTTGCGCGCCGTCCGAGAATCGCTCACGTCGAACTGGTCGAAGAGTTTCTCGTCAAAAATCGTTCTGCCAAGCGGGTTACTAAACACCCACTCACCGTAATAATGTACCGTAGCAATGACGTTGGGGTCGTTCTTCAAATCGGTTTGAATGAACTTTAACGTGTGTGCGCTTTGGTTGTGATTAGTTTTATACGTGGGAATGACAATCATGCGATTGGCGTTACCCGGAGTAGCGCGGATTATATCGTAGGCGGCTTTATTCGTAGCATCAAGACGCTGCAAGTTGAGCGGATTCGCACCGTCCTGCGGGTCAGCCGCGTTGAACTCAGGTTCGTTGTTGGTTTCAAACATGACTGTATCGGGCATATCTTTGAACGCATCAGCAATCTGTTTCCAATAGTCGGTGAAACGCCTGTAATGCGCGTTACTCATTTGTGCTGTTCCGTTCCAACCGCCGCCCATAGGGTTCTCATTGTGGTTGCGCCCGAGCCAGAACCACGAATCATGATGAAGATTCACCATGACGTATAAATCGGCGTCAACTGCCCATTGCACGACTTCTTTGTAACGCGCGAGCCATTCGGGGTGAATCACGTAGCGGATTTCGCTCTCAGGTGTGGACGCGCCTTTGTCGCTTCCTCTGTGTGCCACGGTGAAAGGAATACGAATGTGTGAAAATCCGCTTTCTTTTACCGTGTTAATGAGTTGTTTGGTAACTACGGGGTTACCCCACGCCGTTTCCCAATCGGTGACTGTGCCGCCGAATTCCTGCGAATTAAACGCATCTAAAGAGTTGCCGAGGTTCCAGCCTAACCCCATATTAACCGCATAATCCAACGAGCGCGGTAAGCCTAACTCGTTGATTTTGCTGAGTAAAGTCGTGAAAAACGCCGCATTCACCCCACTCGGAAGTTGGCTTTTCGCACCCGCAGACAAACTGTTAAACGCAGTCTGCGCGCCGCTTATCGCGTTGTAGTCTTTGTAGGTGACTGTCGCCGCAGTCATAGAAAGGGCTGCCGCGTGAGATGCCGTAAACCCTGCCGCCGCCTCGCTGTCAGTGAGTGGTGCGTCGGGGTCGGCGAAGAACTGGAACACTTTCTCGCCGCCCGAGTCGTTCGCGACACCGATATACTTCAAGCCGTCCGCCGACGCTGCGAATTTATCACCAACGCTGAACGGGCTCCACCGATTAGGCAGTTGCTGACTGCTGCTCAATGTCGTCGTGCTCGCGGGAATAACCACGTACATTCCGTTGACGACAATGCTGTCTAACGTGAGATTACCGGGGTTTGCTCCCACGATTTCTCCTAACGAAATGAACCCGCCTGCCGACACGCCCGTGAACGTAGCAGTGACTTTATTACCGTTCGCAACAAGGGGGGCGGCAACCTCCTGCCAACTGTCCGTGCGTAACGAAACGGTAGAGCCGCTCACGTTAGGCGACGATGAAGAGGCAGTGAAGTTGTAAACAAGCGAGCGGAACGCCGTCTGCACAGGTTGCGCGCTCGCTACAGGCGCGACACCCGGCACAAGCGTGAATAGGGACAAGAGAATCGCCGTTGCGGTGATGACCGATATTAGCTTTTTCATGAAAGTATACCTCCCCCAACATTGTTTGCCTTAATTATATCAGATTATATCGGTAATGTCAATACACTTTCGATAACACCCACACTTAAAAAGTGACTTCTTCATAAGGCAACCCTTGCGCGTCCGCGACTGCTTTACAGGCGACTTTGCCTTTATAGGTGTTCAACCCCTTAGCCAACGCCGCGTCATCACGCATAGCGGCTTCGACACCTTTATTCGCAATCTGCAACGCGTAAGACATAGTCGCGTTAGACAATGCGAACGTAGACGTTCGCGGCACTGCCCCCGGCATATTCGGCACGGAGTAATGCACAACATCATGCTTGAGGAAATAAGGGTTGTTGTGGCTTGTCAAGCGGTCGATTGTTTCGACACAGCCGCCTTGGTCAATGGCAACGTCTACGATTACCGCGCCTTTACGCATTTGTGACACCAACGCCTCACTGACTAACTTAGGGGCTTTCGCCCCGGGAACGAGTACCGCGCCGATGACCAAATCTGCCTCGCGCACGCTCTTCTCGATGTTGTATCCGTTGGACATCAGCGTCACTAACCGATTCGCCATGATATCGTTGATATACGCTAACCGCTCAATACACAAGTCAAGAATCGTTACGCGCGCGCCTAAGCCCACTGCCATTTTCGCCGCATTCAGCCCGACTACACCGCCGCCGATGATTACGACGTGACCAGGTTCTACACCAGGTACTCCGCCCAGCAACGTCCCATTACCATCGTTGATTTTCTGCAACAAATACGCGCCCACTTGAATGGACATACGCCCCGCAATCGCGCTCATAGGCGACAACAACGGCAACGAACCGTCTTCGAGTTGCACTGTTTCGTACGCTACGCTGATGACTTTCGAGTCAATCAGTGCCTTAGTCTGCGCGTTATCGGGAGCCAAATGAAGGTAGGTGTAGATTATCTGCCCTTCGCGCAGTAAGCCGTACTCGGGCTCAAGCGGCTCTTTGACTTTGTAAATCATCTCTGCCGCGTCGTATATTTCCTTGGGGCTTTGCATGATTTTCGCGCCCGCGCTGACGAACTCCTCATCACTGAACCCGCTCCCGACTCCTGCGTTGCGTTCAATACAAACCGTATGACCCGCGTCAACAAAGCTCTTTACCCCCGACGGGAGTATCGCTATTCTGTTTTCCTGCGGTTTTATCTCTTTTGGAACACCTATTATCATGTTTCTTATACCCTCCTACTAATTTCGACTTATAGCAATTATACCACAGAAAATCAACTCTGTCAATACTAAAATTAACGCACTGACATAATCAGTGCGTTATTTTATAGTCGATTAACTCCAAAATAGTCTCGCAAAAAACAAGCCCATTTTGAAATTAACCGACTATACTTCGCCAGAAAAGAGGTGTTACCTTTGAATCACACGCAAAGAGATAAAGAGTTTCTCGCTTTGTTAGTCACTGCCCCCGACGACGGTTTAGCGGCGATTATGGACGCTTACACAGCTTTCGCGTGGACGATTGTCCACGGCAAACTGTCAGGGGCGTTCGGGAAACACGATATTGAGGAGTGCGTGAGCGACGTGTTCTACGAACTCTACAAAACCCGAAACGCCATTGACCTCGAGAAAGG
>Ga0082212_10013036_pt1 | contig 10427 bp, 8 predicted proteins | sample TergutNt197P3_FD_71548 | JGI IMG/M metagenome (GOLD analysis project Ga0082212, IMG submission 71548) | Neocapritermes taracua P3 segment gut microbial communities from Petit-Saut dam, French Guiana - Nt197 P3 | ecosystem: Host-associated > Arthropoda: Insects > Digestive system > Gut ...
CGCATTTAGGGACGCACAATCCTTAAAACTATTCGTGCCTGCAGGGGATCGAGAGGAAATTCCAAGACAGTATGCAGCAAAGTTTACCAGCCCCGAACGAAAACCTAATTCAATACAATTGAGCGGGAGGTAATGAATGACGATAATTACAATATTCTCCCCCGGCGCAAAGACGAAGGAAACTCCGCGGGAAACATTGATACGAAGGAGGTGTTTACAAGAAGAAAATTTAGAAGGGCCCAATGCCCAATGCGCGAAGCAGCGTGCTGGGGGAGGAATAAAAGGGGTAAAGGGAGGATAGTAGTCCTTTAAAGCCGAGTGGTTATTTTATATACCATCGGATTTAATATTAAAATTTCTAAGACTTACCGACAGATTTCATTTATGTGTTTCGGATAGTTCTCGGAACATTTATTTCCTTGTACAGCATTAACTGACTCTTTTTTTTATAACCGAGAAGTGGTGTGTTTACTGTGCGGTACGAACTGCGCCTTTAGATATGTTTTAATATATTCCATGTTCCATGCATTAATGAGATCGAAAAATATATAAATAACCCACAGATGTACTTTAATATTTATGATGTATTTTATTCACAGTATTCTCACCAACATGTTTCGGCCGGTATTCCGGCCATCTTCAGGGTGCTGTTCTTATTACAGGAATACAATTGTGATTAACTGTGTGACCACCATTCCACAGTAATCAACATTATATAATTTTCGTTAAAATTATATAAGTAATATAAACTGAAGGTTAAGAATTGATAATTATTAAAAATCATAGGAGTTAAAATTGTTCGGTGTTTGCGGATTTATGACCAAGGCAGTAGTATGATGAGTTCCAATCCTGTTATGATTCTTTTAACTACCACGATTTTTAATAATTATCCATTCTTAACCAATATTTTATAGTACTTAAATGATATGAACCAAAATTATATAATTTTAATTATTGTGGAGTGACACAGCTAACCACAAATGTATTCTTATAATAAGAACATCACGCTGAAGATGGCCGGAATACCGGTCGAAACATGTTGGTGAGAATACTGTAATAAAATGTACCAAACATATTAAAATGCATTTGTTGGTTATTTATGTACTTTTGGAACTTTAAATATAATTCAGGCTAGTTTCCCCCTTTATTGGCCATGGATCGGCCGGCCTCTCGCCAAGGTGGCGTGGGTTCGATCCCGGACCAGTCCATGTGGAATGTGTGTTGAACAAAGCCGCAGTGGGACAGATTTTTCTCCGTGTATTTCGGTTATCGCCTATCAGTATCATTCCACCAATATCCCGTTCTTCCTTTATCTACATGTTGCACTTACCAGGTTAAATGATGGGCAAAATACCAGTATTGTGGTGACCTCCACTTTCCACAATTTAACGTCAGTATAGTGACTGGGACACATCGCATGTACGAAAATTTAATTTTTAGCCTATCATTGACGAGGCTGATAGCCCGAGAACAGTGTAGTGAGTTTGTTCGCCGCGGAAGCTTCGTACATTTGTGTGATACAAACAGAATATCAAGGAAACACTATTTCCGAGGGGGGTCGCAGTCCGTGCCACATGTCATCTCGTGCTACCTCTCAGATTAATTTATCATAATGTTGAATAAGGTGTTTTACTGGTTATCTTCTCAAGAAGGACTCTGCTCCATGGAGTAAGTAAGTAAGTTGAATAAGGTGTTATAGTGTCAGTCCTTTTTTATTCAACATATTCCTAAGGAATTTTAGTTTTTCATTTTGATTTTAAACGCTTCACTGTGTGCTTCTGGTGAAAATAGTTCGCAATATGTAATATTTCGGAAGAATAACCTTAGTGCATTTGAATTTATTATGCGCGCGCACACACACACACACACACACACACACACACAATACGAACTGGAAGAGCAGTGGAAGGCTACGGTTTGGGCAGTCAGGTGGATCGAATCCCGGTGGGTGCCAGATTTTCCGCAGCCGTCCAGGCCGGCCCTGGGGCCCACCCAGCCCGCTGTTTAAGGGGTACTGGGTCTCTTTGCCGGGGGTAAAGTGGCAGGAGCGTGACGTTGACCACCTAACTTCATCTAGGGCCGAGGTTAAAGAAAAAGTAGAGCTATAATTCTACTCCCTCCTGGGCCTTCATGGCTTGTGGGGGAAAAGGGGGGGGAGTCTGGTTGAGAGAATATCGAGCTAGCGCCTGCGTTCAAAGAAAATTTGTTGTGCCTGTGTTAACTATTTTTGGATAGAATCAGGTCAGCGCAGTTGGTATGACGGCGGTTGAAGGAGAAGAGAAGTGGACAACAGTCTTCTTGTAGCTGTAATACAAGTTTCTCTTTTACCGTTATTAGTGATGATCCTTCATTTGTCGTCAGCAGCAATAGTAATGTGACGGAGAATAAACAGAACTTCACAGCGAAGACTCCGCCAAATTTGATGCATATTTAGGAGAGCGCCAGTTCTCTTAGAACTGTGTAAAACATCATGAGATTTTTTGACGGTTGTCTTGAATCTCTGCCGCAAAGTAGGTAGGAAGCTGGGGCAGATGTACGCCGTATTGCGTAGTCACCCGCACTTTTGTTCGCTACGAACCCAATTCGAAACCCACTGCTGTCCACCCAAATTTGCCTGTCCTTACCTCATGGATTGGGACACGAGGTGGAACTGTTGGTTGCGCCACTGCGCTACAAGCCGGAAGGTCGCGGGTTCGATTCGAGATGGTGTCAGTGGAATTTTTCATTGACATAATCCTTCCGTCCGCACTGTGAATACCAGGAATATTTCCTGGGGGGTAAAGGCGACCGATTCGTAAGGCTGACAACCTTACCACCTTCATAGGCCGGCTGTCATGAAATCTGGGAGCCTCAACATCCTGGAAACCTCAGGTCCTGTACAGGAATTGCTGTACATTTTACCTCGTGGATTGACTCTGAGCATGGAAGGTGGGGTGGGTGATAGTTCGAGGTGTACGGCGTAGCTCATTAATATTAAAGGCACCGTTGTCGTCCGCAGAAGGCCGATTCACACATAGCATGCCGTTCCCCTGCCGTGTCTTGCTGCTAAGAATTTAGAATGTATCTTTCCCATTTGATTTACACAGTGCGGCCGTGTCTGATTCACACTTCCCATGCCATGTTCATGCCATGCTCCGACCTCACGTCTGCCATCTCGATTTCGTGCACGGGAAGAGACACGTCTACAACATGTATGTTTAATTTGTGTGATTGGTCAGGGAACAAAAGACGACTTTCTGCTGCCCGTTGACCAGCCTTTCTTAGAGGACGTCGCACAATCCTCTTTAATTAGCATTAATTGAAATTTACCTGGGATTAAAGCGCCCACAGCAATAGACGGAAAGGAATCACATGACGGCTTCGGGTCAGAAGGTCTGTATAAACTAATGAAGTAGTAAAACTGAACATGACAGGCAGTGTACATACAACGCAGCTCTGTAGGTCATCTGCTTAATATTGGAACTTTCCCGGCTATCCAAACAGCCTGATACAATTTCACTCCAGAAGAGAGAGTTTTTGCGGCATTTTAATTTCGCCGGCAGCAATAAATCTTACACAGATCCTTCTTGTAAATTTCCCGGTACGTTTCCCCGATCTTTACCAAACGAGGAGTTTCTCGACTGATTTTTATTGAAGTCCGCAATATCACATTTCACATAAATCTGTCCGTTGGGATCCTCACTAATACACGCTGATAGACATACGGACATAAGGAAGCTAATGCTCTTCGCGACCGTGCGGAGGAGCCTCGAGAGGTCAAATGTCACGGGACAGAGCTCTGTGTCGCGGTATTTCAATGCTATATATTTTAATACCTCATTATAATTTCTAAGAACATAACGAATGCGTTACGCTGGTGATAATCTGTGAAAGATCCTCGCATAACGACAGTTCTTTTACGCCAAAACACGCAGCTAACGTGTAACATTAGTAACAATTATGAAATATATTTTTGTATATGACTGAAACCATCGGACCAGTGCTGGCGTGTGGATCTGAAACATGGGTATTATCCAAATCTGACGAAGCCAGTTTAGGAGTTTTTGAAAGGAAAATTTTGATAGCCATTTTTGGACCCACAAATGACAATGGGGAATGGAGAATAAGATACAACAATGAGCTATAAACACTGTATAAAGAAATGACATAGTAACATATATTAATATTAACCGTCTAAGATGGGCAGGAAACGTAATTCGATTGGAGAAGCAGAGCCCTGCAAGAAGAGTTCTTGTTACAGTAGTAGAAGGAAGAAGGCACAGGGGAAGGCCAAGACTAAGATGGGAAGATGGCGTGATGGAGGATGCCAGGAAGGTGGAGGAGAGAAACTGGAGGAATGCTGCAAGGAATAGGGACAGCTGGCAGAAGCTTCTAAAGAAGGCCTTGGCTCAAAAAGTGCTGTTGTGCCAATGATGATGATGATAATGATATGACTGAAAATATACAATAATATCTGGATGATTAAAGTTGACGTCGAAACGTACGATTCGTAATCGTGTTGACATATCTTAGTTTGTGCAACATAACCTACGTCGTAAGAGCAACCAGGGTGCTTAGTAGTTCCGTGTGAACTCAACAAGCATTTCGAGCTTAACCTCAAAGATGTCCTCCGTGCCCTGTTTGAACTCGGCGTCTAATCGTGAAGGAGCAAGTGCTGAGTTCACAATTCAAGGGTAACTTCCGTATGAAGTTCTATTTACTACGCTGTTTTCGTCCTTATCTCTATTTCCAGGGTTAGATCAGGAAGCCGCAGTCGAGGACATGCACTCCTGCTTCTTATTCGGAAGGTCTCGGGTACGAGTCAGTCCGTACACTGACTAACTTAATTCGAGTTTTTTAACCTTGTAGTGTGGCTGCGCCATACCACAAGGTTAACCACACCGATGTATTTAAATTGACTATTTTAACAATTGTAATTTTAGCAAGCTCATAACGTGCGCTCCTGATGATGGTGATTACACCGAAACATGTTTGAGTAGTTTTAATGTAAATTTTAATACTCAATTTTAAAGCAATTCTCTTGTGCCTCAGTTGGTAAAAAAGTAAACTTTGATCATATCAGGATGCACGATACGACTGTGGGGGAAAAAAAAAAATAATAAGTATTTTGGACCAGTTTTCGGTGGTCCATCCGCCCAATCCTCTCAGACTGCAACCTCAGAATCAAGGTTTAGGCCCTATATTTACAAAAATTAGGGTTCCCGTTTTCGTCTGGAACAGTAATTTGTATGGACAACCTTCAGGCCGGCTCTGGAGTCCGCCCGACGTCCTATTCAATGGGCACCGTGGGCCTTTTCCGGGAGGTAAAGCGGCCGGGGCGTGATGTTGACCGATCACCGTCATCTAGTGTCAAGATTAAGAATGGGTGGTGTTATAACTCCACTTCTCCGTATGCCTTCATGGCCTGCACAGAGGCAAATGAACGTTTGAGATCTTTGCTCTTCCGGGATGTAGTTAACGGCGTTACGGGACAACCCTTCAATCCCATTTTAAAGGGACAGGTTGTCCCGAAACGTCGTTAGCTGACTACCGATCACCGCTGCGTAACATCCCAGAAGAGCGAAGGGTCTCGTTTATACAGCGGCGGACGCCTGAGATCACGCAAACTTTTTATCCCGAGTGTGCTTTTCTTCGTGACGTGGGACAATTTAACTTGTCTTTTTTTTTTTAATAATTTTCCCCTCCTTCCCCACCCCCCAGTTCCGAAGGCCAGGCTTGATGGAAGGTCGCGAGAATTTCGAAACCGCATTCCTTTATCGCGTATCCTTAGTTTTTAACACGACTGTTAGTGACGCCGTCCCTGTAGTGTTGACTACAGCCGCGGCCAAAAACCCATAGTTTTGTCTATGTCACAAATTTCGTTTAACAGAGAAAATCATACATTACGCAGACCGGAATCATCACCTACATGGTACCTACAACTTACGTAACAAGCCGTATATAAGTTCACATTAACTCAAGGACGAATTCATCAGAGGAAATATATTTATTACCGGCCGTCGGTGCTAAACATGTCTGCGATGTTTGAAACGTGCAACAGTTCAGGGGGAATATGAGATACAGAATCTCTAGAAAAACATTTGTAAATTTAAATCCCTCTCGGTATATTAGTATCGCTTTGACAGAGTTACTGTTCATGACTGAAGATTTTGTACGTCTATGAATTTATTGTTAGTATTACGACGTTTCTTAGACATGTTCATTATCTGGTTATCTGGTTACCGACGTTTCGGGACGGCCTATCGCTCTCATCTTCAAGGTTATAGAAGTCCAAGAAGAATGTAGGGAACAGGTGGATGCGATAGGGTACAGAGGATGGTGTGTGAAGTGATTGGTTCCCAGGGAAAGTATAGGATCCACTCGGGTTGCTGGGTCGTGAGTCGCTAGGGGATAAGGAAAGAGGCGCAGGAATGGGAAGGTTCAGAGGAAAACCGGAGGAGATTGAAGGGGAATGTACAGCACACATGAGAGGTAATATATGCGAACTTTATTCCGAATACGCGAAGAGGTAACTTACATGCCTACATGTAAATGGGAGGACGATAACAAAAAGGGTGTCAAAGGAATATGGTGTTAGAGTGAGCTGGATTTCGTGAGGCTCACGCGGTTGTTAGAGGCACTGCGCTACAAACCGGAAGGTCGCGGATTCAATTCGAGATGGTGTCAATAGAATTTTTCATTGACATAATACTTCCGGCCACGCCACGGCCCTGGGGCCGATTCAACCTCTAACAGAATTGAGTATATTTCCTTGGGAGGGGAGTAAAGGCAGCCGGTGCCGATTGTCCAGAATCTGGGAGCCTCAACCTCCTGGAACCCTATACGCCTGTAATAGGCTTCTGCGGGGATTTCCTTACATTTACGTTTACCTTTACCATTTCTGTTTTGGATGCATGCAGTTGAAGATAGGTGAAATAAAGTAAAATAGTGGCTCTTTGCTTGTTGAAGGCCTATGGGGAGAATGGAAATACGGCTCCGCTAATTTTTAATTTCAACACCTGATGGAGATAAGTGGTCATGTTCTGGTATCGGCTGCTTTAACCCCCGAGGGAATAACCTACAGAACCTATTGAGTATAGGGCTGAATGAGACGTATATTGAGTACAGGGCTGAATGAGACGTATATTGAGTATAGGGCTGAATGAGACGTACAGCCGATCTGTACGCTTTAGTTGGAAGGGTCTCTCGCCCCTGACCAATTCAACCCTTACACCAGTCACTGTTCCGAAAGCGCTATCCGGGCTCCTGGTTAAAAAAAAAATACTACTACAGTTATTACCAAGAACGAAACCAATAAATATGAATGAAGTTTTTATAATCTTTGTCCAGGGTTTTACAGCCTTATTTAATATGCATGTATTGTGTTTGAAGGTTATTATTTCTCTCTTTGTACACACAACGCACTGGGATGAATCAGATCAAGTCACAGCTACAAAAGAACAAAAGGAACTACAACTATTTCAACCAGAACATCATAAAGATATCGTATTCTTGGTGCTTTGTGAGACAGTGATATAAATATCCAATGAAGCTGTAACATGAAGGCCATGCTGAATATTATAACGGTTTTTTAGAACCTGAATTCTAGGGCCACTACTTGCGTAGGAAGGTATTCTAGTTGCTTTACTTACGTCGCGTCCCTTGGCAGCGTTCTCAGAGCGACATAGAACCACCGATAGCCCCCTCCAGCCGCCAGGTAAGCGACAATGGCCACCAGTATCAGTTGTATGAGGACCATCCAGCCCATGAAGTACCAGACTAGGGCAGAAGAAGCCGCTAGAACGCCGAGTTTGACCGACATGAGTGCTGTTCTGTGTATCACAGGACGTACTGACGGCGAACTGTAAATTGTCTGTTTTGCAGCACTGGGTTCCGTCCCTCTTTCCACGTCCTCTGAAGCGGTCGTAGTCTGCAATGGCATAGCTTAAAGTCACTTCTAGCGTGTATGAGTGCAGATTCCCCAGCCCAACCGGTTCTAATGACACCAATTCTTTCTTCCCATTTTTTAACGTATCAGGATCCCGAAACTCATTTCGACATGATTTTCAAGAAAATGAAAGTCAAATGAAAGGCGGAAGTAAGGGAAGTAACTGAATCTGGGATTACATTTAAAATATAATCTAAAATATTTTTGGGATCACGGTGCAGTCTGCTACAAATCTGCATTTTACCAGCGAACGTTGGTGGTGTTTAGTATACAGAGATGAGTGCGGTTGGAAGCTCTCACCGTATGGTCACTGTGGAAAGAATGTGACGCCGTGTAGGTGTGTAGAGACGGCAGGCCCTCGTCGTTTGCGGGTTTGCGCTCCCCAGTTTCGGTTATTCGAGGAAGAATTACAGTGACCACCTTTGTGCTTCGCGTTGCAGTTCCCGCGTATATTCGCGGTTGTACTTGCTTGGGATTCCGCACCTGTCCAGACCGGCCCTGAGGCCCACCCAGCATCCTATACAATGGGTACCGGGTCTTTCCCGGGGGTAAATCGGCCGGGACGTGACATTGAACACTCACCACATCTGGCGCCGAGGTTAACGAAAACGTAGAGTTATACATCTACTGCCCCTCTGGAACTTCGTGGCCTGTTCTAGGGCGAAATTTACCTTTACCTTTACTTGCTTGGGAAACAAGAGACCGTCCTCTGCCCCCGTATCTCAGTAGCTACATAGATATCTTGTGAGACGGAATGTGCTTCAACCGAGCTAGCAGACTTTTAAATCACGTAGTCTTTCGTTTTAAATTGTGTGTTGAAAGAATGTTGGACGTGCTAATGCACAGCGGTAGAATAAACCAGACAGGCAATATACGTATTACGTAACATTGAGGAGCGTTCGGGTCACCATTGTTGCAGTGGAAAAGCAATAAATATTACATATTCTGAGTTCGTTTTTTGCCTTAGGTATCCAGCATGCAAAGCGCATACGCCGTATTGTCGTCTGTGGCCTGCACACATCAACTCGCAAACGGCACGATTTTCGAAAAGGGTTATTGGACGTAAAATGTGTGTTTTGATTTCCTGCATAACTTTTGTCTGAAAAAAAGAAATCTTATTTTGAGAAGAATTTAGCGAGATGTTTTTATAAATATACATACATGTTCATGAAAGTACTCTTTATTCCTCTCGGATTTTAATGAAACTTCAATATTCGTGTTAGGTTTTGGAAGCATCCTCAAATTTCAGATTTCATGAAAATCCCTCCAGTGGGAGGTAAGCTGTTCCATGCGGACGGACAAACAGACATGACGAAGGTAACAATCGCTTTTCGAAATTTTGCGAACGCACGTAAAAAATGGAAGCGATGGATGTGTTCACAAGGTGGATAGGGGCGTGGGAGTGATGTCGTTACTTTGTAAACGAATCGACAGTTCGTTACCTTTTCAGGAGGAAAACTACATGGGAAACGGAAGTGCTATAGGGGAAAACTGTTTACTTGAAGTCTTTACGACCTCCTCGAAAATATGGAAATGGCCTGTGTGTGTGTGTGTGTGTGTGTGTGTGCGTGTGTGTGTGTGTGTGTGTATGAGATGACACACGCAACATTTGTACGGAACACTAAGGCTATGGTAAAGGATAAGAGTATGCAGTTGTTGAACAGATCGTCCGAGGAGGTTTTTAAGAGAGTAACACAGCGAATGGCGAGGGTCTCCTGCACTGACGTTTCGGAGGAAGCATCTACCTCTATCTCCAGGATAGAAGAATTATAATGGGAGGGAGGAAACATTTTTGCAATTAATATGGAGACATCACATTGTAAAGATCTCGTGTTAATCCCAATACATTAAACAAAAAGCCTTGGAACCCTAGTGGCGGCTTTCGCTCAACTGCACCTTCACGCGACCCGGTCTGTGCCGTGACCAAAATATGGACCAGATACACTAAGGAGTCTCTATATGAAAATCCAGACTCCACCATACGAAGAATAAATTCCGCGCTTATTCTAAGAACGCAAAAATTGTATTCCGTGACGTAGTGCATGATTTTTTTTTCCATGTTTACACCGTGCATCATTAGTCACAAATATTTTATTATCCAAATAATGCACTTAATATATAAATAATATGCTTGTTAAAAACACACATTAAAAGTACAAAATATGCTCCGACATGTTTCGGTTCAAGTAGGAACCATCATCAGGGAGCCGAAGTCAGTGCCTAGCTAAAATTACAGGTATGGTTCCAGAGTTTTTGTTGATTTTTTTCGCTGCCAGTGCTGTGGCAATCATATTATTTATATATTAAGTTAATTCGTTGGATAATAGAATATTTGTAGTGCATAGAGTTTAGTTTACTTTACTTTCTCGGTATAAGCATAAATGAAATGACGTATGTGCCCGCAAGTAAAGTCCAGCCCTCACTGCTCCGATTTCCAAAAAAAATTGTAATTGTTGAACAGCACTTTTTATGACTTTTGGGCGCGTTCGCAGAATTGCGG
>Ga0082212_10013037_pt1 | contig 10427 bp, 9 predicted proteins | sample TergutNt197P3_FD_71548 | JGI IMG/M metagenome (GOLD analysis project Ga0082212, IMG submission 71548) | Neocapritermes taracua P3 segment gut microbial communities from Petit-Saut dam, French Guiana - Nt197 P3 | ecosystem: Host-associated > Arthropoda: Insects > Digestive system > Gut ...
CACAGATTGCAGCAAAACGGCATCGAATCAAATAAAACCTGCGTCCGTTTGTGCGCCTCGCGAATTTGCTCGGTGCGTTTTTGCACAAGTTTTTCCAGCAGTATTCCCTCATGACGTTTTCGCCAAAAGAAGAAAAAAAGAAGAACGACTACGCAAAAAAGTAACGCAATCAAGCCGATAAGCCCGAGATGATCTCCTACGGGTTTTCCGCAGCCTGATAATATCGCTGACAAAGGCAAAACGACGAGTACAATGTGTGATTTCTTCATGGTTAAAAAGTTTGTTTATATTTTACGTAGTTTTGGATTTGTATGTTACATAACATGGGGATAATTTTTTGGGATGGTTAAAAAATCAATTATTTTCAATTCCACTAAATAATATGAAATTTTTTACTGTTGGTTTGAGTGGTCTTTATTTTGGTTTTCCGAGATGCTTGTCTGCAAAATCAATAAATCTCATCCAGTCGTATTCGGTAACATCATGCACTCCCTCCCTGATATGATACCCTACATCATTCATGATTGGCTGATTCAGGGAAGGCTGTGTATTGACGCCAAGCCCTTTGAGTCTGTATAATTCGAACACGGTACCGGCATAGTAACCCGACAGGAACTCACCTTTAGGGTCTGCCCAGGTATCTTCCACTGCACTGGTAATATATACTTTGCGCGGAGCAATCAAAGCTACAAGCTGATGCTGGTCAAATGGCAGATTGGCCTCGTTGCTGGCATACCGGTTGAAAGCCGGACAGAACCAGTGAGGGAAAGAGTTTGTGATGCGGGCAACGTTCTCGCCAAACACCCTTTTAGACATGGCAGCGCCACCGCACCCCGAATTGTTGGATATGACGATCTTAAATCGCTTGTCCTGCACTCCGCCCCATAATGTTGCTTTACCGTGACGGGAGTGTCCCATGGAAATGATTTTTTTCGAATCAACCCGTTTCTGTGTTTCAAGATAATCCACGATACGGCTCATCCCCCATGCCCATGCACCCAATGCCTGCCACTCGTCAGGTTTCTTTTGGTCGGGGTTATAGCCGGGAAATAACGATACAACGCTATGATCGGCATAGCCCGGTTTGTCAGGATAAATATCCTGGTAAAACATGGTGGCAACCCCATATCCCCGTTCAATAATTTTGTCGTAACTCCAGCGGGTCGATTGACCTCCACGTTGCCGGTCGGCTTCGTTCCATCTCAAATGTTCAGGCGTTTTCGGCAAGGCGAAAAATGACGGTAATTCGATGGAAGGATCGGAAGTGGTGGTATGATTGCCGTTAAAGTTATAGGCAACAAACACCGGCGCCTTCTCTTTTGTCCAATTGGGAAGTATCAGCAGTAAAAGGGCTTCAACATTTTTTTTACCATTGGTGAAGATAAATTTCACCTGTTTACAGGTTGCTTTCCCATTCATAAAATTTGGATTTTCCGACAAGGTAACATAGTTCACCTTTATCTTGTTCGCAGGTGTGCGGCCATACATCTGCGCACTGAACATTTCCATTAATTCCGGACGTCTTTGATTTTCCCACTGTTTGACGGTAGTTACTTTTCTTCCGTCATTGAAGGTCAGCGGATCAGGCGGGGTAAAAACAGGAACTTTTGATTCGTCATAATTAACGTCTGCCTGTTGTGCAAAAGATAAACCCGCTGATAATACGATTGCGATGGATATAATTAAATATTTCATTTTTTGAGGTATAAAATTTATTTTTTAAAACTGAAAACTACTTCATTGCCTGATACACCGATATCATAAACCGGTCGGAAACGCCCGGGTTACTCCATCTTCGTGCATTGGTGTAAAACAAAAGTATCATATTTTCTTTCGGATCAATGATGTATTGGGTACCGTATGCGCCACCCCAGCGGAGCGATTCCTCCGAACTCATGTTTTTGATGAAGGTTCTGTTGGTACCTATCTCAAGCCCCAGCCCGAACTGAAAATCGTCCGAAATGTCAAACAACTGGTTGGCAGCCATTAACTCTATCGTCTTACGGCCAAGTATCCGATGGTTGTTGAACTCGCCCTTGTTCAGGATCATCTGGCAGAATTTGGCATAATCTTCCACCGGGCCGCACAATCCGGCGCCTCCGCCATGATAGAACTGATCGGCAGCTAACGGATAATGTTGTTCGACAGCTTCCGGATCGAGCCGGTAACGTTCACTGTTCGACGGTCGGATATACATTTTCACCAACCGGTCGTGCTTTTCTTTGGGAAGATAAAAATAGGTATCGTTCATCCCCAAAGGATCAAAAATACGTTCCTTCATCAGCACATCCAATGATTTTCCCGACAGAACTTCAGCCAGATGACCGGCAATATCCGTGCTAAATCCGTAGGTATATTTATCGCCCGGATCGTGCATCAAGGGTGTTCGGGCGATAAGTTCAACGATTTCCTTCGTTGTAACGGGATTTGGGTAATTGATGACCCGCAAATCTTCGCCGAAACTGTTGTAACTGTAACCGGAGGTATGGGTAAGTAAATGACGGACAGTGATGCTTCGGGCAGCAGGGCGGGTCACTAAATCTTCGCCTGTTCCAACGTTCCCCGAAACATACACCTTCGGACGGGCGAACACGGGAAGATATTTTTCAATCGGATCATCCAGCAAAAATTTGTTTTCCTCGAACAAAGTCAGCAACACGGCGGTAGTGATGGCTTTGGTCTGCGACGCCCAACGAAAAATATCGGTAGTTTTCACCGGTATGTTTTCTTCGGCATCGCGGTATCCATAAGCCTTGTAGTGAACAATCCTGCCATTGCGGGCGACAAATGACACAATATTGGGCGTCACGCCTTCCCGGACATAACCGGCCATCAGGGAATCAATACGTTGCAAACGCCCGGAAACAAACCCTGACGATTCGGGATCAGAAGTTGCGGTAAACTGTTGCGGGATAATACATTTGTCCTTTTGTGGACAACAACAGGAAGCCAACACAACAAATAATAAGGAATAGAATAAAGGTTTCATTTTAATGATGATTTTTGGTGAAATGATTAACTTGTGCAAAGTTAATTCAAAAATCCGGAAGTAAAAATATTTTCAAAAAATGTGGGTGGAAAAAAACAAAGGCCTGACAACATCAGTTATCAGGCTTTGTCTTTCAAGCGGACCCGGAGGAACTCGAATCCCCAACCTTCTGATCCGTAGTCAGATGCTCTATCCAATTAAGCTACGAGTCCTTAGTTTTGCGGGGGCAAAGATATATCAGTTTTTCGAAATATCGGTAAAGGAAGTAAAAAAAGTTAATCAACCATTTTTTCGATGTCACGGCGTTCTTTTTTTGTCGGACGCCCTGCTCCCCTGTCGCGTTGCATAAATGCGTTCATACGTGACATTTCGGCTTTGTCCAATTCGTGCCGGGGCGTCGTGTCTACGATGTAGTCTTTTACTAATGGAGCCGATTGCCGCTTGTCTATCAACTGTATGATTTCGTATGTATACACAACCGGTAATTTTTTCACCGTCAATTTATCACCTGTCTTTACATGCCGCGAAGGTTTCACTTCCGCACCATTGATCAGCACACGATGTTTCTCACATTCTTCGGCGGCAATGGTGCGCGTTTTGAAAATCCTCACCGACCATAAAAATTTATCTATCCTTACAGAATCCATTCTTATTATTTTTTAAACACATATCCCTATACACACCTAAATTCTTTTTTTTACAATATTACTATTCCGGTTTACCCAGATGTTTATCTGCAAAATCCATGTAAACTGTCCAATCGAATACGGTAACTTCGTGTACTCCTTCCCTGACATGATAACCTATGGCATTCATGATCGGTTGATTAACGGGAGGCTGCACATTTGTGCCCAATCCCTTGAGGCCATATAATTCATATACAGGGCCGGCATGATAGCCCCCAAGGAACTCGCCTTTGGGATCAGCCCATTCGTCTTCCTGCGCACTGGCAATATAAACGTAGCGCGGCGCTATCAATGCGATGAGTTGGTGCTGGTCAAAGGGCATACCGGCTTCGTTGTTGATGTACCGGTTTAATGCCGGGCAACACCAATGAGGAAAGCCTCGCGCCATACTGGTAATGGTTTCGCCAAATATCCGCCTGGATAAAGATGCGCCGCCACAACCCGAATTGTTGGATATGACAACACTGAACCGCTTATCCTGCGCGCCTGCCCAAAGTGCTGCTTTTCCGTGACGGGAGTGACCCATGGTGAGAATTTTTTTCATATCAACACGTTTCTGGGTTTCAAGATAATCCACGATGCGGCTCGTTCCCCATGCCCACGCGCCTATCGCCTGCCATTCGTCTGGTTTTTTCTGATCGGGGCTGTAACCCGGGAATAACGACACTACGCTGTACTGGTCATTACCCGCCTTATCGGAATAAATATCCTGATAAAACATGGTGGCCACTCCATAGCCGCGTTCGATGAGCAGATCAAGTTGCCAGCGTTCGGCATTGTGTCCGCGTACCCAGTAGGTGTTGTCCCATCGCAAATGTGCAGGCGTTTGGTTCATGGTCAGATAAGGTGAAAATTCGATGGAAGGATCGGGATGGACGCTGGGATTACCCCTGAAATTATAGGCAACAAACACCGGTACTTTTCCTTTTGGCCGGTTGGGAAGCACCAGCAGTAAAAGGGCTTCAACTTTTTTTGTGCCGTTGGTAAAGATAAATTTCACCTGTTTGCTGGTGGCCTTCCCGTTCATAAAATTCGGATTTTCCGACAAGGTTTCGTGTATTACCTTGATTTTGTTTTTGGGTGTACGGCCATACATCTGCGATGAAAATAATTCCAGTATTTCCGGGCGTCTTTGGTTTTCCCACTGTTTTACCGTGGTTACCTTTTTCCCGTCGTTCATCAACAGCGGATCGGGAAGCGTGTAAGGCGGCACCTTCGATTCATCGTAATTGGCGCCGCCCTGCGCGAAAGAAAAATTCGCCGATAAGAATAATGCGACAGATAAGATAAAATATTTCATCTGATTAAGGTATTAAACTTTAAATTATAAAGTTATTATTTACGCCATGTTCATACCCGGCGATATTCTTTTTGCGCCTGCGGTTTCAGAGAGGTCAAATCGGCGATTTTCACAGGTTGTCCCGAAGCGATGCTGTTGCGTGCTGCAATTCCTATCAGACAGGCAAAGGCGCCGTCGCGTGAATCTGCGCACTGTTTAAACGGATCAGGAGTGCCGGGAATGAAAATCTGGTCGCGAATCAGATCATCGCCGCCGCCATGCCCTGAACTATCATTAGGTACCTGTATGAACTCGCGTTTGCCAAAGTTTTTAAACAGGACGATTTCGTCGTAATTTTTTCGCTGAACAGGATTAGACTCTTCGATCCAGGCATCAAAACGTCCTTTTGTTCCGACGAACGAGATACGGTAGCCTTCATACGCGGAATATGCTGTGAGCGAGTACGACACCTGTACGCCGTTGGCATATTTGATGGCGGCTGCCATTTTGTCGAAAATATTGATGTCGTTCTTGAAAACGCAACCGTCGCGCAGATAACCGTCGTATTTTTCGCAGTCGGCATACAATTCCTGGAAGCGAGGAGATTCTCTCCGGTTCCTGCCTATGCCTGCGGCGTCACGCTCGGCTGCCGTCATTGTGGTACGAACCAACTGAAAGTAAAATGGACACTCGCGGGTGTGCGGACAGGTACGACAATTTTCGGCGCGTAATTTTCCGTTTTTACCGTAAAAATCAAGCGACCCCAAAGCATACACCGATTCGGGTTCGCTGTCGATCCACCAGTTCAGCAGGTCAAAGTGATGGCTGGCTTTATGCACCAACAGCGAACCGCTTTTTTCTACTAACCGGTGCCAGCGGCGGAAGTAATCCGCTCCGTGACTTGTATCCAAATACCAGTGAAAATCTACCGAAGTAAGTTCGCCTATTTCTCCTGCGCGCAACAGTTCCCACATTTTAGCGCGATGGTGCGAATAGCGGTAATTGAACGTCACGCGGGCGGTCTTGCCAGTGCGTTTTTCGGCGTCAAGTATTCGCTGAATTTTCTTTTCGTCGGTGGCCATCGGTTTTTCGGTAAGCACATTCAGGCCAAGCTCCATGCCTCGCACAATGTAATCGTCGTGAGTAGCGTCAACGGTGGTTACGATCAGCAAATCCGGTTTGGTTTCCCGTATCATCTTTTCAAAAGCCGACATCGGATTTTGGAGATCGCTGTAAGTTGGGCAGTTAGCTCCAATAAGTCGCTTTGCCACTTCCACGCGACCGGGGTTCATGTCGCATAGCCCTACAAATTCTACTCTTTCAGGGTAGCGTGGCACCAGGGTTTCGCCCCACATACCTATGCCGCGGTTGCCTGTGCCGACCATGGCTAATTTCATTTTTGCGGCTTGACGGGACGATGGAGCAATCGCCGCCTGAACTTCCGATAAAGGATTAATTAATGCGCTTCCTGCAAGAGCCGCTCCGGAGGTGGCAAGAAAATTGCGCCTTGAAAATAATTGATGGGTACTCATTTTGGTATTGTTTTTAAATTATTTTTTATTAAAATATACAAATTATTTATGTCACTCAAGCCATTGATAAATCCTCATAAATACATCTTTTTCGTTAAAACTAACTGTCAGATTCTGTGTATCGCCGTATTTTTTTCTTGCATCCGTATAAGTCTGATCAAATACGGTGTTGTCCACCATTTGGTCAAGAGCATTTACCGGATTCAAAATACATATTTTCAAAGGGTAAATTGCCGTAACAATATCAGGAACATCATATTTTCCAATCACTCCGGGCATGGTGGACATCACGAATTTGGGATGATAGTCTTTTTCCATCACAATGGACTGATAAGAATATAATGGACTGATCAACGCTATTTGAGCAAAATCATTATTGATAACAGCCGAATGAAGCAAATCGGAAGCCAGCACTCCGGTAGCAATACCAGTCACCGGGCCGGGCGAACCAAGCGTTTTGATGAAATCGACAATAATTTTCGTATCCTCAACACGGATAGCCAACGGGCTTTTATGGGTTAAAAGACCGGCATACCAAACGTTCAGGGGTATTCCCTTAATAATTGCGTCGCCTTTCTTATAACCGCCGCCTAATTCACCATATCCATTCATATCCGGCAAGATGACCTGATAGCCTTTTTGAACAAATTTTTCGGCTAATCCGTCCTTTTCCGCTGCCGACGCCTTGCCATTATCATCCATCAATAAAATGGTTTTTCCATTTCTTTGGCCGCTTGATAGCCGCAAAACGGGAATATAATAATTGCCGCTACCTTTTAACAGATATTTTTCGACAGAAATATCGCCGCGCCAATGACGTCCCGAAAATATATAATCTCTTGACAGTATGGGTTCAACATAACCCGATAACGATTTTGCCTTACAGGAAATGTCATCATAAAAATAAGCATCACTCTGCTTTTCCGATTGCAGTTTTTTCAATACTTCCTCCGAATATTTTACATTCATACTAAACATGGTTTCCGGCGCTTTCAGGCTGGTTAACATCTGTCCGGTTGGAGTCACTCTCAATTCTTCTTCGGAGAATAATTTGACGTCTTCGATTTTAGGATCGCCCGGGTTATTCAGGTGCTTCTGAAAAAAGGCATGTAATGCTAAATTGTTTTTGGGGGTTGAGGAATGTCCGGCGTCATCTTCCGTCTTTGTCAGGTTTTCGGGAGCGCCAAAAGCGATATATGCTTTTTTTGCTTCGTTGTATACGTCACGGGCGCCTTGAACGCTGAAATTATGATCGCGCGTGGTGAACACCAAAAGGGTGGGTTTAGGCGCCCTCACTTCAATGAAATCGCTCTCATCAAAGCCTTTTTTCAGAGCGTATATCCAATTTTGTTCTGCATCCTGCGGACCGGCGGATCTCATTAATTTGTCGAATGTTGTGATGTAACATTCAGGGGCAGATGCTAAAATCCGGTCGTCTACAGCCGCAATCATTGCCGATTGGGTTCCACCTCCCGATCGTCCGGTAATTCCGATGCGCGCAGGATCAACTTCTTTCCGGCTGATTAAATAATCAACGGCGCGCACCCCGTCCCAAGTGAAATAATGAGCCGCTGAAAGCCCGGAAACGAATGCCTGCGTTCCCGGATAGGAATGTTCCGTATCGGCTCCAACCTGACTTCTTCCGTTCTGTCCTAAATATTGAATTCGCTCGCCCTGACCAATCGGATCAATAGCCAAAACTACGAATCCCTTTTTCACATAGTTCAGGGCGTTCCTCTGATAACCTTTGAAACCATCGTTGGTATGTCCGCAAACATACAGAATTGCCGGAAGCTTTCCCGCTTTTGCCGGCAGAAATAATGCTCCCGTTACATAATAACCCGGTCTTGACTCGAAATACAGTTTTTCCACCGTGAAACCATCTCCTTTTAACGTTCCTGTAACAACAGGATTTAAAGGTGTTTTCTCTGGAAATTCACCCATGATTTCTGCCAAAATCTTTTTGGTTTTGGTCTGGCGTTCTTCCCATTCACTTTTAGACTTCAAACTGCCTACAAACGACCAGCGTTCTTTGATTTGTTCAGCCGCATGATCATAAATGGTTTGATACAGCGCATTGGACATATCTCCGTTGTACGTCCAGTAAGGATTGACCGAAAGGTCTTCGGGTTGTTGTGCATAGTTGAATAATATCGCACCCAGTAAACTGATTGATAAAAAAATTCTCTTCATGTTTTTTTGATTTTAGGATTATGTAAATTTTTGTCATGCTTATTTTTCCAGCCTTTCTGTAGGAACAATATAGCGGAACGGCTGCTTTCCGATCCATTCCACATAATGAGCGAGGTTATCCAGGGCGGGAAGTACCACTTCCGCACTTTTTCTCAAGACACGCTCTGCCATATCCACGTCATGTTCGCCATTATGTATGATGCCTGCCGTGCCGTGATTGCCGTGCTGTCCTTCTTCAAAATAACGAAATCCTATAGTGCTGCCCCATCTTCGCAATGCTTTGATATCTTCCGCTATCTCATTTGGCTGGTCGGGATCGTCTCCTTTGAGTTCTTTCGCCCATTCAGGGCATGGGATGGGTCGCTCACGCCCAAGAATCCGTAAACTGGCCAAACACAGGAGCGTTTCGCCGAAGTTGCCGGGATAATCCCTGTAAATTTCCCTCACTTCCGGGACATTCAGCAAATTTTCACCGATAATGAACCACACCGGATGTTCCGTTTCGTCAAATATCTCCCGTGCGGCAACATATCCGCCGGTATGCTCCGGAGTTGTTCCGCACACTAATACAATTCTTTTGAAACCCTGTTCGAGCAGCGTCAGGGCTATTCTTTTCAGAATTGCTGCCTGTTCGTTGATGGGAAAAGAAACAGCGCCGCGAAAGGTACGGGTCGCCCCGATATAAGAAGTATGCACCACGGGGTAAACCAACCCGTTTGCTTTTTCAGCCAGCAGAACCGACAGGGCGTTTGCCCAATGGGTATGCATACCGAGCGGGATAAAAGCGCCATGCCCGGATATGTTGCCAAAAGGGATGAAAACCAAATCGCCGCCACTCTGAAAGTATTGCTCTACTTCACGGCTGGTCATTTCATCCATCCGGCGCGTAACAAGCTCCGGCGCTTTTTGAGCTGAACCGATAAAAGTACAGCATAATAATGCTATCGAAAACAAAAATTTGATACTTTTCATGGTTTGAAATTTTAATGGTTATTTACATATAATATCAAATGACGAAGATACATCTTTTTTATATAAAAAATTCCGAAAAAGAAAAAATACAAGAACATGCTTCAAACTTCAGTGTTCTACCATGATTTGCTGTATTTCAGGTGTGTTGCTTACACCATCAAAGATGTGCAAGTAATAAATACCATTAAGCAAGTTCGATGTATTGAACTGCACCGTGCCGCCTTTTGTAGCGATTTGTCGCAACAAATTACCTTGTCCGTTGTAGAGACGGATATCGTATGTGATGGCACTTTTGAAAAATTCAGTTCACCTTATTTCACTTTATATGCCATTAATGCGTCGCCATGGCGGATGTACATCACTCCTTTGTAGATTACTGGGTGCGCCCAATGTTCATCTGTGCCCAATGTTATTTCAAACTTACTGACTAATTCGAAAATTTCCGGATTAGGATTTATTAAGCGCATTTCACCGATATTAGTATAACAATATAACATTCCGTCAGCAAAAACAATAGCGCAGGGAGCGTGGTTTTTGATCTTGTATTTAATTTCGCCTGTTTTCCAATCTATGCAGTAAAAGCCCCTGTTGCGGTCTCCCGTAGTGTAAACATAATCGCCTACTTTCACGGCGCCGCCTATCTGGTTATCGGCTTCATTTTTCCACACCTGTTCAACAGATTTACCGCTGTTGAACAGGCGAAGAACCATGGATCCGCCAGTATATCCCGTAGATACCCAAATCATCCCGTCGCTGTATAACGGAGTGTTGGCGTG
>Ga0082212_10013038_pt1 | contig 10426 bp, 11 predicted proteins | sample TergutNt197P3_FD_71548 | JGI IMG/M metagenome (GOLD analysis project Ga0082212, IMG submission 71548) | Neocapritermes taracua P3 segment gut microbial communities from Petit-Saut dam, French Guiana - Nt197 P3 | ecosystem: Host-associated > Arthropoda: Insects > Digestive system > Gut ...
ATATACAGCCAGTTTTTCGGCACCGCATACCTGGGCGGGACTCCCGGCGGGGGAGTGGAGACGGTACGGGTACGGCCGGTACCCCAGCCCCTGCCCACTTCACCACAGAAAAGTACGGACAAGGCGGCGCACCTGTGGACGGTAGGAGTATCGGCCGGCACCTGCTTTGCCATTCCCTGGTTTGTCGGCACCGTGCACGGAACCATCGCGCCACTTGCGCACTCGTTTCTGGAGCTGGGCATGGATGTTGGCCTGGCAAGCGGGGAGGCGGAGGTGGGCTACTATTCGCTATACCCCTACGCCCATATCGCGTATTTCCGGCCGTTCAAATTCGGCGGCGCGTATGCGGGAGCCGGCGGCGGATTCGTTATATCGCGGTACAATTTTCCCGAAGGGGAAGTTGGGCGGGACTACGGAGTTGCCTCCCTCGTCGCCGGTGTAAACCTGTGGAACATACTGGACATTTCCTGGACAGTACGGACTAACTTCGCCGGCGTGAGCAACAAGCTGTCGGTGGGGTATATCTACCGGTTTGAATAAGTTCACGCAGAGGCGCAAAGACGCAGAGGAAGAAAAGGAAGAGGGAACGATGTTCAAGATAAAAACCGGCTGCTGGTTATGGGTAATTCTGACGGCACTGCTTGCGGCCTGCCCCATGGACGGCGACCTAGAATCCCTGCGGCAAGAAGCAATCGAAAAGAACAAACTTACCGTGAGCTTTGAGGCAAACGGGGGAACGCCCGCGCCGGCATCGCAGAGGGTAAGCAAGGGCGAAACCGTTGCGGAGCCGGCCGCAATGGAAAAAGACGCCGACGTTTTCGGCGGCTGGTATACGGGAAACACCTTTGAGCATAAATGGGACTTTGGCGATGGCACTGTAACCGGCAACATGACCTTGTATGCGCGGTGGATTCCTGAGGGAACCAAATTCACCATTACCTTTGAAGCGAACGGCGGCACCCCCGCGCCGGCTCCTAGTGAAGCGGAAGTCGGCGGCTTAGTGCCCAAGCCCTCTGCCGTAACCAAGGATGGCTATGTCTTCGGCGGCTGGTTTATTGATGACACCCTTACGCACAAATGGAACTTTGCCACCGACACCGTGACCGACAACATGACTTTGTACGCAATGTGGGGGTATACCGTTACTTTTAACAGCAACGAGGGAACCGAAATACCAGATCAGATAGTAAGAGAAGGCGGGAGTGCGGTTAGGCCGGAAAACCCGACACGAGCCGGCTATAGTTTTGACAACTGGTATACCGATGCAACATTTAACGTGACATACCAGTTTTCAAGTCCGGTTTATTACCACAGGGAGATATTTGCAAGATGGCAGATCGCCCCCGTAACCGGCGTTAGTCTGAACGCAACAACGCTCCACCTTATTGTGGGACAAAACGCGACACTGACCGCGACGGTACTCCCTTGGGAAGCGATCCAGACCGTGACGTGGGAAACGAGTGATGCCGAGATAGCCACAGTGTCCGGCGGTACGGTAACCGCCGTAACCTCCGGCACGGCAACGATTACCGTGACCACGGTTGACGGCGGCAAGACGGCACAGTGTACTGTTTTGGTGTATCCGGCGGACATGGTACAGATACCCGCCGGAACCTTCACGATGGGCAGCCCCGTGGGCGAGCCGAACCGACAAACCAATGAAACCCAACATTCGGTAACACTGACCAAAGATTTTTACATGGGCAAGTATCAGGTAACACAAGCACAATGGATAGCGGTGATGGGCGCGGGGGAGGACAGGACAACAACAGAGCGTGGCAAAGGGACCAATTACCCGGTGTATTACGTGAGCTGGTATGACGCTGTCGTATTCTGCAACAAACTGAGCATTATGGAGGGTCTGACCCCGGCGTACCGGATAAACGGCAGCACCAACCCCAGTGACTGGGGAACCATACCCACGAGCTGGAACGCGACGTGGAATGCCGCGACCATAGTAAGCGGTTCCACCGGCTACCGGCTTCCCACCGAGGCGCAGTGGGAATATGCGTGCCGTGCGGGGACGACGACGGGTTTTAACTGGGGGACAAATTATATTAACAGTAGTCAGGCGAATTATGACGCGAGGTATGTAGATGCCTGCAACACGACGGCAGGGACATATCTGAGTAGAACGACAACGGTGGGAAATTACGCGCCCAACGCGTGGGGTTTGTATGACATGCATGGGAACGTATGGGAGTGGTGCGGGGACTGGTACAATTCGAACTACGGCGGGGTTGAGGGTGCCCCGGCGACTGATCCCCCCGGAGCGGCCAGTGGCACTGACCGTGTGATTCGCGGCGGGTCGTGGTACGACGACGGTCGGTACCTGCGTTCGGCCTATCGGTACTTCATCTACCCGTACTACCGGAGCGTCAGCCTCGGCTGCCGGCTTGTCCGCCCCTGAGTTCTGCTGCCTCGAAGGGCGAGAAGCGCAGCGCGCAGCCCGCTTCAGCGGGCGGGAGCGCGGAGCGAGAAGCCCTTCGAGAGAAAATTTTACACTTGAGGTTGTTCCAAAATGTCAGATTTTGGAACAACTACCGTTAAAAACCGCAGTTTCACAGTCCGCAGGGCGAGAAACTGCCAAGCAACAATCGTTGCAAGCCTGTAACAAAACAACCGGTTTTGGAACAGGCTCAGTTAATAGGGAATAGCGGTCTGGTGATTGCTGCCCCGCTGACAACATGCGGCGGGGTAGTCCGGGGGACGGCGGGGACAGGAAAGTTTCCCCTCTCATAGTCCGAAGTTCATGGATTCTTAAGTTATAAATGGCTGTGTTTTATCAAACTCCGCTGCTTTGCCCAGGAATTCCTCAAGAGAATATTTTTCAAAATAAGATCTCTGCCACTCGGTGTAGTCAAACCTGTCTCTGATTAGACTTGAAATAAACGCCTCAGTTTCAAGATCGCCGAGGTTTTTAACCAGGCATTCCATGCCCTCTTTTCTGATAATAGCAGTACTACGCATACAAATCTCCCGTCTGTTGCAAGAATGTTATGGGATTACATACAATAATTTCTTTTTGATTGTATCTCTTTATGAGTTTATCATCAGTTGTCAGGAAATAATCACAATTTGCTTTTATAGCACATGAAAGATGCAGGGCATCTTTCATCTTTATACTGGTTTTGATAAGTTCGTCTGCCTTGTTGAAAATTTCATTATAATTTTCAGCTCCTATATAAATTGCAGCTCTGCGAAAAAAGTTCGTTATGGAAATACCGCTGGCAATATCAGGGTTTTCGTTGTTCTCATACCGGGAAATAAAAGATATCGCTAATTCAATTTCTTTGTTTTTTATCTGTTCCTGTATATACAACTTTGCCTGTGTTTCCAAAAATACCCTGACTTGATGCTGGTCATCAAAAGGTCTGTTATAGCAACAATTATCTAAATAAATTCTTGTTATGGCCATTCGATACAATCCCTTTTTCCTTGTAAGTCTAACACAAATCTGACAGAAATAGCAATATATCCATGCTAACAATAACTTTTGTCACAAAAAAGGTGACTGTCACCCTTGTTGTGGCTAAACTTGACCCGCTTCTGTTGAGAATAGCCTCGCTGGGGCAGGATTACATTGATCTGGCGAAAGTCATTGCCATCAACATTGTCGACTTCGAGTTTCTGAATACTGAAAAATTCCACACGGGCTTACATCAGATGCTTTTTAATTCCTTCCCGTCAGTAAAGAAGCGCATACTGCATGTCACCGCCGGACTCTGTTAACCCTGCGATCCCGCCGGCAGGGAGCCAAGGGCAAACACCAGGATGTTATACAGGGCATGGGCGATAGAAACACCATGCAGGGACTGGAATCGCACAAAAACAAAAGCCAGCACAACTCCCGAAAGCGCCGCGTTAAGGAATCCCCAGGGGCCTTCATACACATGGCAGAATGAAAACAGCAGTGTCGAAAGCAGTATCGCACGGTGGGGGCCAATTCCCATCTCTTTTCGCTTTGACAAAAGATACATGCGGAAATAGCTCTCCTCAAGATAGGCAGTGCTGAAACAGGATACGGCCAGTATTGCCCAGGAAGCCGCAGTCTGAGGGGGCAGAAACCGCGGGCTTGCGGGTATCCCGTTGATATGGGGAGAAATCAGCGAAATGGTCAGCCCGATACAAAACAGGGCGGAAAAAGCAAGGACGGCGGGAATAATATCCCGTTTTCGGGGAAGCGCAATGCCCCATTCCTTCAGGCTTTTTACCTTGAGCATGAGGTACCATACCAACAGCAGCGAGGGGATGCTGTACAACAGGATTCTGGCGATCTCTACCGATACGGAAAACTCTACCGGCTCGCCCGGAACTGCCGCCCCTGCCGAAACCCTCAGGAAAAGAACCAGGTACAGGATCAGCGGTTCAAAAAAAGAATTCATGCTAGTCTTTCCTTATGCCCGTAAATTTGTTATATTGTATATATGGGGTGATATTTTGCCTATAGTGATTATTGTCATAGGTGCTCTTGGAGCAGGTTTTTACATGGTCTCAAGGTCAAAAAAGAAGGATGTAGGGGGGAATTGGGTCTCGTTTTTTGCCAAAGGGAAGGAAGCGGGCTTTACCTTCAAGGAAACAGAGTTGCTCCGCAATATTGCCGTTCAAAACAGCCTGGAAGACCCTATTTCCCTTTTTCGGTCCCAGGATCAGCTTGATATCTGTATCCACACCCTGGTTCGGGGAATTAAAACGTCCGGGGAAGACGATGAACAGGGAACCCAGGATTTTCTGTCAAAACTGTATGATTTTCGCAAAAAAATCGAGATGGAAAAACCCAGGAACAAGAACGGCATTGCCAACTCCCGCCAGATAGACGAGGGGCAGGTGCTTCGGATCCTTGTTTCCGGTGTCGGCGTTTTCCGGTCTCAGGTCGTAAAAAACTCAAGCCAGTACATGGCAATTTCCCGCCCGGTAAACAGCAAAAACACCGCGCATACATGGCATGGATCGAGAATATCCGTTTACTTCTGGAGGGAGGATGACGCGGGTTATGTTTTCGATACCAATGTCGAAGATGAAATATATTCAAAAGGGGTTTCCGCACTGAAAATCGCCCAGACCGATCAGCTTTTTCGCACCCAGAAGCGCAAGTCGATCAGGGTAAAAACGCACAAGGCCGCCTTCCTCTACCTTACTTCCGACAGCGATCCGGCGCACAAACTGGAAAGCAATCCGGGGTTAAAATGTTTTCTTGAGGATATTTCCGATACCGGCTGTGCGGTTACTGTCGGAGGAAAGACGGATTCCGGGCTGCGGGTAAAGATTCAATTTGCCCTGGATAATTTCCCTGTCTGTATGACCGGCACTGTCCGTTCGACAAGCCACCGGGAGGATACCAACCGCTCGCTCCTGCACATAGAGGCCGAAACCCTGCCGACAGAAACACGGAATCGCATCCTCGGCGAGGTTTTTGGCATGGCGGCGGATGTTGACGAAAACGATCTGCCGTTCCGCGTCCTTGACGATGAAGCGGAAACCATTGGCGCGCAGAACATGGCCGATGATATGTTTGGCGACACCGATTCTGATAAGCAGGAAGCTGCCGGTCTATAGCCGCCAGTAACTATGCCGTCCAACGTGAAAATCAGCCCGGTACTGTGCGCTGCCTGCGGCGCTGTCTGTTCCTTTTATTTTTTGTTTCCCCTGTTTCGTTCCGATCGTATCAGTATTGACGCATTGCTCGTGCTGGCCTTTATCCCCGTGGCAGCGCTGTGTCTGTTCAGGGTGCTTGCCTCCTGGCCGCTGTTGAAAAATGACAAGCCCCAGGCTGTCCGCCTGATCCGCCTTTTGCCGCTGTATGCGACGGCTTTTTCGGCGGGGCTTGCGCTGGGAATAGGCGCGGGGGCAAAGGTTTCGTCCGCTGTCAGCCTTGGCATTCCCGAAAATACTGTGACAGGAGTTTCGGGCGTTTTGCTTGATGATCCGCGCATTGTCACCGGAGGCAGGGCGGTTACTTCACTCTCGCTGAGAATGGCAACAGGGTTTAGCGGAGTACGATCTTCAGCGCGCGGCGTGATAACTGTTTTTTTTGCGGAAGAAAGCGCCGAACGTTTGCGGGAGTTTGGCAGGGGCGCCGAGGTTTTTGCCGAGGGAAATCTCCGTGAAGGAACGGGCGGCGACCATGTGCTGAGCGCAGAAACCCTGCACATCACCAAACCCGCGCCGCCCCTTGAGCGTTTCCGCACCGAGATCAGGCTGGGGCTTACCGAACGGTTTAATACCAACTGGGGCGGCATGTCCCTTGCCCTGCTCGTAGGCATTCGCGATAACCTTGATGCCGGTATTGCCGCGCTGTACCGCGATTCGGGCTGTTCGCATATACTTGCCCTTTCCGGTATGCACCTTGCGGTGCTGGTTGCGGCTATCTCCTTCCTGCTCAAGAAACCGCTGGGGCTGCGGCCTGCGGCGCTTGCGGGCGCTTTTATTATTATCGCTTACTGTTTTATTGTCGGCCCGCTGCCCAGCCTGAACCGCGCTGCCCTGATGTATCTTATCGGTGTTTTGGCGGTGCTTGGTATGCTCAAACGGGACGCTCTGAACCTTTTGTGCATGGCGTTTCTTGTTCAGTTGGTGTTTACCCCAAAAGCGGGCGTTTCACTTTCGTTTATCCTCTCGTATCTAGCCCTCGCGGGAATTCTGATCATCGGTGAAATGTTAAACGATTATCTTGGGGGCAAAGTTCCCGCCGTAATCCTTCAGGCAGTTTCGGCTTCGCTCGGCGCTTTTATCGCAACGGCGGGCGTTACGGCATGGTTTTTTGGAATTCTCCGCCCCATCGGCATTGCGGCCTCTCTCATACTGACCCCGCTGACTACGCTGTTTATGGTTGGATCGATGGCATGGCTTGTGATGGATATAATTGCGCCTTCGCTGTCGTTCCTGTTGGGCAAGCCTCTTTCCCTGCTGTACCTGCTGATGGAAAAAACTGCATTGCTGTCTTCGCATGTGCCGGGACTCCGGGTGAATCCCGTTCTGGTTGCGCTGCTGTCGCTTCTGACCATTGCAGCCATTGTCTGGCTGGAACGCCGCCGCCGCGCAAACGCGAACCGGCTGGAACCCTTCGCATGATTCCGCCCAATTATAACTCTGCATCCGAACTGCGCGCATTTCTTAACCAGAACGGTTTGGGTATGCGCAAAAAATACGGACAGAATTTTTTGATCAACCCCGGTGTGCGCCAGGCGCTGGTTGACGCGCTGGATGCCCCGGCGGGGGAGGCTGTCTGGGAAATAGGTCCCGGCCTTGGAACAATGACTTCGCTGCTTTTGGAACGGGGCATGGATGTCCGCGCTTTTGAGATTGACTCAGGCTTTGCCCGTTTTCTCGGAGAGTTTTTTGGCAAACACACGAATTTTACTCTGGTCGAAGGGGACGTACTGAAAACGTGGCCTATGCAGCCGCCGGCGCCGTATCTTTTGGGGAATCTGCCGTACAATATCGCCGCGGCATTGCTGGCGGATTTTATTGAGCAGGGGCGGTTTTTCAGGCGGATGGTTGTCACCGTACAGCGTGAAGTTGCCCGGCGCATGGCCGCCCTTCCCGGATCATCAGATTATTCTTCTTTTTCGGTATTATGCGCGGCGGCGTATTATGTGAAACCGCTTATGGTAATAAAAAGCGGATCGTTTTATCCCCGGCCAAATGTGGATTCTCAGGGGGTTCTTCTGGAACTGAGGGAAGACGCCGCCATCCGTCTGCCGCCGCCGGTGTTTTATCCGCTGCTGCGGCAGCTTTTTTCGGCGCGAAGAAAAACAATTAAAAACAATCTCGCACAATTCGTTGTCTCGGGGCGCAGGCTTTCTGCGGCAGCGGCACAGGAAGCGCTGGCAGGATGCGGCATTGACGGCGGCAGAAGAGCGGAGGAACTTGCCTTTGGGGACATTGCGGCACTTGCAAAATTTATTGAAAGTATGACATATTGAAACGGATGTCAATCGCCGCCAACATCGAAAGGGTTGAAGAGCGTATACTGAAGGCTTGCCTGCGCTCCGGCAGAAAGCGCGAAGAAGTAAAGCTCATGGGTGTGACAAAGACGCAGCCTTTGAATGCGGTTGAGCAGGCCTGGAACGCCGGGCTTCGCTGTTTTGGCGAAAGCAGGGTGCAGGAAGCCGCCGGTAAATTCAGCGGTTTCAGAACAAGCCGCCCCGGTATGGAACTTCACTTTATTGGCAGCCTGCAGCGGAACAAGGCAAAATTGGCCGCCTCGCTGTTTGACTGCGTTCAGTCTGTGGACAGGGATGCTCTTGTCGATGAGCTGGCAAAACATTCCGTCGGCAAAGACAACCCCCTGCCGGTGCTGCTGGAATTGCGTACCGGGGAAGATACGAAAAGCGGCTTTGCCGGCATGGACGAGTTGTTCCGCGCCGCCGAACTGGTCTCTGCCTGCCCAACGCTGCGTGTCCGTGGCCTGATGACGATAGCGCCTAACACCGGCGATGAAGAGGTGCTGCGCGCTGCTTTTAGACGTCTGGCAAAGGCGCGGCAGGAACTTGAGCGCAGATACCCCGACAGGTTCGAGTGCCTTTCCATGGGAATGTCGGGCGATCTTGAAATAGCCGTTGAAGAAGGCTCGACCCTGCTTCGCATCGGCGCCGCCATTTTTGGAGAGAGGACGTGAAAAAAGAGAAAGGAACCATGCTATTGATCCTCCTCTTGATCCTGCCAATACTCCAAACCCCGGCGCAGACCAACACTGCCCGGCTTCCCTCCATCATGGAATCCAACGCGCCGCAGTGGGTAAAAGATCTGCGCCGCTGGGAGATTGTCACCTTCGGCGCGATTCCCTTTGCGATGTTTACCGCGACATTTGGAATGGATATGTACCGGTGGCAGCAGGCAAATGGCCTGGATTTCAGCGAGGAGGGGCGGCGTTACGCCCCCTGGCCATTGAAATCCGCCGGGGCTATCGCAATGGACAACAGGGAACAGGAACTAACCATTACCATAGCCGCCGGTATTTCTGTCGCCGTCGGGGTAACCGATCTTGTTATTGTGCTGATAAAACGGGCAAAGGCGAGGAAAAGGGCGGAGGCCCTGCCTGTCGGCACAAGCATCATTAACCGTTCTCCCTGGGGCGATGATACGGAACCCCCTGCGGATAATGAAGCGGATACAGCCCCCGGCGAAGAAATTCCCGCAACACCCTGATGCCGTCATATAGTCAAACCGTTGAAGGGTTATCCTGCGGCATACGGCTGGATCGCTATGTGGCGGAAAACCTGCGCATCTTGTCCCGTTCGCAGATCAAGGCTCGCAGCCTTGCTGCGAAAATCAACGGAAAAGACGTTAAAATTTCCCGCATTGTCAATAACGGCGATCTTCTGGAGCTTTGCTGGAAAGATGCCGAACCGGTCAATATCATCGGCGAAGATATCCCCCTGGACATTCTTTACGAGGACGAGCGGGTAGTGGTACTCAACAAACAGCAGGGAATGGTAGTGCATCCGGGGGCCGGCAACCGGCGGGGAACCCTTGCCAACGCGCTGTACTACCGAAAACTACAGCGGGGCAGTGTGTCGAGCTTAACGGGGCTGCGTCCCGGTATTGTACATCGCCTTGACAAGGAAACTTCCGGGGTAATGACAGCCGCCTATGACGACGAAGCCCTGGCTTTCCTCGCCGGGCAGTTCAAGGCACGGGAGGCGCGGAAAACGTACATCGCCATTGTCAGCGGAATTCCCAAAGACAAAAAAGGCCGCATTGAGACATTTATTGCCCGCGACATGAGGGATCGCAGGCGCTTTGCCGTCGGTACACAGGGAAGAGCCGCGCTGACCCTGTACTCGGTGGTAAAAACCTGGCGGGGGCATTCGCTGGTTCTGCTGCGGCCAAAGACCGGGCGCACCCATCAGCTTAGGGTACATCTGCGCTACCTTGGTCATCCAATCACAGGCGATCCGTTGTACGGCATTGCCGACCCCCTGTTCCCCCGCGCGAGTCTGATGCTCCATTCGAGGAGCCTTGCGATCACACTGCCCGGCGAAACTCAGCAGCGTCTTTTTAAGGCTCCCCTGCCGGAACGCTTTCGCGAAGCGATGCAATGTCTTGATGGAAATGCCAATGGAACCATACATTTTTGACGAGAACGAAGATTTCGCCGTGGTGTTCAAGCCGCCGCGGATGCACTGTGCTCCGTTAAAACACAGCGGCGGCGATACGCTGCTTGACTGGTACGCAGAGGTCTTCCCGCCGGTCAGGGAACTATTGGGCTGGAAAGAAGGGGAGGGAGGCCTGTTGCACCGCCTTGATTTTGAAACACGGGGGCTGGTGCTTTTTGCGAAAAACCGGCAATCGCTGGATCATCTTATGCGGCAGCAGGATGAAGGAAACTGTATCAAGGAATACATCGCGGTTTGCCAAAGAGCCGACACCCTTCCTTTTTCGTCCCCGCCGCCTTCTTTTGACCTTACGCAGAACAATGTGC
>Ga0082212_10013039_pt1 | contig 10426 bp, 9 predicted proteins | sample TergutNt197P3_FD_71548 | JGI IMG/M metagenome (GOLD analysis project Ga0082212, IMG submission 71548) | Neocapritermes taracua P3 segment gut microbial communities from Petit-Saut dam, French Guiana - Nt197 P3 | ecosystem: Host-associated > Arthropoda: Insects > Digestive system > Gut ...
TTTATCAATCCCGATTTGGTCGAAAATGTTTCCTTTTCGGCAGGCGGATTTGAAGCTCGGTATGGCGATAAAATGTCTTCAGTGCTTGATATTAAATACAAAAAGCCTGTCGGTTTTGAGGCATCAGCTTCAGTGAGTCTACTCGGAGCTTCGGCTTATATTGGTACAGGTGGCAATAAGTTTTCGCAAGTGCATGGCGTGCGTTACAAAACATCGCGGTATTTGCTCGGAACGCTCGACGATAAAGGCGAATATAATCCTAACTTCATAGATTACCAAACATATTTAACATATGATTTTTCGCCCAAATGGGAAATGACTTTTCTGGGGAATATTTCGCAAAACAGTTATGAATTTATTCCCGAAACGAGAGAAACGAAATTCGGAACAATGGATAATCCGCGTGTTTTTAAGATGTATTTCGATGGGCACGAAAAGGATTTGTTCCGCACATTATTTGGCGCGCTAACGCTCAATTTTAAGCCGACAAATGAACTGACTTTCGGCATTATGACGTCGGCTTTTAATACCAATGAGGAAGAAACGTACGATATTACCGGACAATATTGGTTGAGCGAATTGATGCCGGATGGCGAATCAGGCGCTACATCGGGCATCGGTTCTTACCATCAACATGCGCGAAATAAACTGCAAGCAAGTGTACTGAACATTGCCCATATTGGCGAATGGAAACGACATAATAACAGCTTGAAATGGGGCGTAAGCGCACAGCAGGAAATCATAAACGATCGAGTAAAAGAATGGGAAATGCGGGATTCGGCAGGATTTTCTATTTCACCGAGGAACTACAATAATGAACGGGTAGAACTTTTTCGTAACTTAACAGGAAGGAATGAATTGGATACATACCGCTTCCAAGCATTTTTGCAAAATACATACAGGCATAAATGGGAAGGCGTCGGAACACTATCAACAACAGCGGGCGTAAGGGCAAATTATTGGACATTTAACGAAGAATTTTTGTTTAGTCCACGTGTTTCTTTCGGGTTTATTCCTGCTTGGGAAAGCAGTTTTGTTTTCCGTTTCGCTACAGGACTTTATTATCAATCACCTTTCTACAAGGAGTTGCGTTATACGGTTACAGACGAAAACGGCAACAACACCGTGGCGTTGAACAAGAATATAAAAGCGCAACGAACCTTTCATTTTGTGTTGGGAATGGATTATTATTTCCGCTCCTGGGACCGTCCTTTCAAGTTGACTGCCGAAACATATTATAAGCCTGCCGACCGTTTGACACCTTACAAAGTTGACAATTTGCAGATAATATATTTGAGCCAAGAAACGGCAAAAGGATATACGGTAGGACTTGACTTGAAATTGTTTGGCGAAATGGTGCCAGGCACAGACTCGTGGATTGGCGTTTCACTGATGCGGTCGAGAGAAGACATCAAAGGCGATTTTTATATCGATGCCAACGGGAACACAGTTTATCCGGGATATATTCCTCGTCCCAACGAACAACGGTATGGTTTTTCGATGTTTTTCCAAGATTATTTCCCGTCGAATCCCAAATATAAAGTACATCTTCGATTTATTTGGGAAGATGGACTTCCGTTTGGTCCGCCCAACGGCGAACGATATCAAGCCACTTTGCGAACACCTTCATACAGACGTGTTGATTTGGGAGCTTCGCGCGTGCTGTTAAGCGGAGAAAGTAACTTAATGAATAAGCGTATTTTCACGCACGTAAAAAGTATGTGGATCACACTTGAAGTGCTCAATTTGCTGAATATCAGAAATGTAAATTCGTATTTTTGGGTAACTGATGTCAATGGGCACGAACATGCTATTCCGAATTATTTGACTACAAGGCAGTTGAATTTGAAATTTACGATTGATTTTAGATAAAATGACTTGTTTCCCACAAAGCCACAAAGTTCACTAAGAAAAATTTCAATAAATTTAGTCGTTTTCTCACAACGGCATAATCAAAACAAGTTTTGTTTCTGCTCGTTGTGAGAAAACGTTGTGTTTTTTGTGCCTTTGTGGGAGATATTTGTAAATCTAAAATCGTAAATTCTTAAGTTTTTGGTCGAATAAGAAGCCTCAAAGAAACATCATAGGTAACATAGCTCCAAGCCCAATCAAGCACAACAAGTAGTTTGTTTTTTACGCCGACAATGGTGAAAATATGAACCCAAATCCATAACCACCAAGCAATTCTTCCGTCGAATTTTAACGACCCAATGTCTGCCACTGCCGCATTTCGTCCAATGGTAGCCAATACTCCTTTATCTTTGTAAACAAAAGGTCTCATATTTTTTCCGGCAACATCTAATTTTAGATTATCCGACAAATGATTAGCCATTTGTATAGCGCCTTGCGCTACCTGTGGATGACCTTTCGGATAGGTTTGTGTTTCCATACAGGCAATATCGCCAATGGCAAAAATGTTTTTATATCCTTTTATACGGCAATATTCATCTACAGCAAGCCGATTTCCTCTTGTATAAGATTCTGTTACAAAACCGTTTATCTTGTTTCCGGTAATTCCTGCTACCCAAAGCACGTTGCGAGAATGTATTTGCATGCCGTTTGAAGTGGTAATCACTTCGTTTTCATAAGAACTGACCGAAATATTTTGATGGATAATAACGCCTCTTTTCGTAAGCGTTTTGGACGACTTTTTCGATGCGTGCTCAGACATGGATTGCAATAATCGCTGCGAAGCATCAATCAAATGTATTTGCATCTTGGAAAAATCTATTTCGGGATAATCTTTGGGTAACACAAAGTTACGCATATCGGCAAGTGCACCTGCCAGCTCTACTCCGGTAGCGCCACCGCCGACAATCACAAAATGAAGCAGTTTTTCTAATTCAACAGGATTATTTATAGATGCTGCATCTTCAAAATTTTGCAATATTCGGTTTCTGGCATATAAGGCTTCAGACACGGATTTCAGCGGAATTGTCGTATCTTTTAATGCTTGATTTCCAAAAAAATTGGTGTCGCAACCGGTGGCAATAACGAGATAATCGTATTCAACACTGCCGATGTTTGTTTCAATCATATTGCTTTCGGGCAAGATATTGGCTGCTTCGCACATTTTAAAATGCACATTCCGTTTTTTCTGAAAATTCTTGCGTAGCGGATAAGAAATTGAACTTGGTTTAAGTCCGGCAATAGCTACCTGATACAACAATGGCTGAAATTGATGATAATTATTTTTATCAAGTAAAATAACATCAAATAAATGAGGATTCAAATAAGCTGCGAGTTTCAATCCACCAAAACCGGCACCAATAATTACGACTCTTTTTTTATTGGAACGTTCAGGTATGTTTATCATCTTTTCCATGGAATCAATTTTATTTTTAAAAACATATTTAATAGTATTTTGTTCAATAAGTTGGAATTATTGAACAAAATCAACTTTATATTGTTATTGAATTAGTACTTAAAAACAACATAACAATGAAAAAACGACTTATTATTTTAATACCGGCTATTCTGTTATATGCCGGTTTGAATGCCGCGGAACCATCGCCGCGCATTGACGAGACAGCTTTGCATATTCTACAACAAACTGTAAATACTTTGCAAAATATTCATTCTTGCAGTTTTACGGCAACTACAAATTATGATGTACCTAACGACGAAACAGGTTTGGTAAAACATTTGACCGTAGAAACGGTAAATATGGATTTAGTTAACGACAATTTGAAAATAATTTCGCGCGGCGACAAAGGAAGCAGAACAATGCAGTACAACGGCAACACGTTTACTTATTATTCTGTTGATAATAACAGGTTTGGCGAAATACAAATTTCCAACGATTTGATGAACGTTATCAGCACCATGAACACCGAATATGGTTTTGATTTTCCAGCTGCCGATTTCTTTTTTGATACGTTTGTGCAAGACATTGTTGATACTGGCGGAAACCTTATTTATTTGGGTTTGACACAAGTGGACGGCAAAGATTGTTTTCATATAGCGGGAAAAGACGCTAATGCTATTTATCAATTCTGGATTTATGACGATGGTTTGTATTTGCCTGCCAGAATGGTTATTACTTATCACACCGAGCCAATAGCGCCTCAATTTGATGCTGTTTATACCGATTGGAATATTAACCCAAACCTACCGAATTCTATGTTTGAGTTTATGATTCCGCCACAAGCGCAAAGAATAGAAATTATCTCGATTAACAACAACTAAAACTGAGCACACATGAAAACTATAATAAAATATTCAATTATTTTGCTGAGTGCAATACTGATGTTGCAACCGGCAATGGCACAACGTATTAATCAAGGCGGCAACAGTGGTGCATCTCGTCAAAGCGGACAGCCTGCTGCTCGTCCGGCAAGTGGACAAAATTCCCGTCCACAACAACAACCGGCTTCGCGCCCTGTGCAAAACACTCGACCAGCACAACAACAGTCTTCACGTCCAACGACTACCCAACCCTCTCGTCCTGCAACGCAGCAACCTTCGCGACCGGCAGCAAATAGACCAAATCAACCGCAGCAACGTCCGCCAAGTCGTCCGACACAACCACAACGACCATCTGCTGTTCGCCCTGCACCTCCGGTAGTGCGTCCGATTCCTCCAATGCATCGTCCGCCTACTATATGGATTTATCATCATCGTCCTTGGATGCGTCATCATTGGGGACCATTTTGGCATCCGGTAGGATTTTTCACACCGACATTGAGAGTTACAGCCGTTCCTATTACTGTATCCAACAGAGTATATTTTTATGATAATGGTGTATTTTTCATGCAACAACCGGGAGGATTTACGGTAGTTCCGGCACCTGTAGGAGCAACTGTTCATGTATTGCCTGTAGAACGTACCACAGTGATGATTAGAGATATTCCACACTATTATTTTGGCGGTACTTATTTTGTAAATACGGGAGAAGAATTCCAAGTGGTTACACCGCCGCAAGGAACCATTGTAACAACTATTCCGGAGGGCGTTGTTATACGGGAAATTGACGGACAAGAATACCTGTATTACGATGGAACGTTTTATTTACCTGTTTCGTATGATGGGCAAGATGCTTATATGGTGGTAGAAATGGAATAAATTTCATAAAACAAAAAAATAGGATTTCACTAATGTTAGTGAAATCCTATTTTTTTATTTTATAGATAGTTATTTTATGAACCAAAATCATCAAACATCAGCATTTCTCTTGGAACACCTAAGTCATAAAGCATTTTTTCTACCGATTTTGCCATCGGTCCGGGACCACACATGTAGTATTCTATATCTTCGGGAGCATCGTGGTTTTGGAGGTAATGGTCGTGGATAACATTGTGGATAAATCCGGTCATTCCTGTCCAATTATCTTCGGGTAATGGTTCGCTCAAGGCAATATTAAATGTAAAATTCGGGAATTCTTTTTCTAATTTACGGAAATCTTCTTCATAGAATATTTCGTTTTTAGAACGGGCACCATACCAATACGATATTTTACGATCGGTTATCTTCAATGTATTGAGTAAGTACAAAATGTGCGAACGCAACGGCGCCATACCGGCACCACCGCCAATGTACAGCATTTCGCGTCCGGTGTTGAGCAATGGGTGAAATTCGCCATACGGTCCAGAAACTATCACTTTATCGCCGGGTTTCAACGAAAAAATATAAGATGAACAGATTCCGGGAGGCACTTTCATAAAGCCGTTTGTTGCTTTATCCCATGGCGGCGTAGCGATACGGATATTCAGCATTACAATATTTCCTTCGTCAGGATAATTAGCCATTGAGTACGCACGAATGGTTTCTTCAGTGTTTTTGCAGGTTAAATTCCACATATTGAACTTATCCCAGTCGCCACGGAAACGTTCTTCGATGTGGTAATCGGCATACTTGATGTCGAATGACGGAACGTCTATTTGAATATATCCGCCGGATTGGAAATCCAATGTTTCGCCTTCGGGCAATTTTACAATAAATTCTTTAATAAATGTAGCAACATTATTATTGGAAACTACTTCACATTCCCATTTTTTCACACCAAGAATAGCTTCGTCAATCTTGATTTCCATGTCGCCTTTCACTTTCACTTGACAACCCAACCGCCAATGGTCTAATTGTTCTCTGCGGGAGAAATGTACTTTTTCGGTAGGTAAGATTTCTCCACCGCCATCTAACACTTGGCAACGACATTGAGCACAAGTTCCACCACCACCGCAGGCAGAAGAAAGATAAATGCCTTGTTCGGACAATCTTGTCAAGAGCATTGCGCCGGCATCTACATCAATTTTTTTATCGTTGTTTATTGTAATTTTTACTGCTCCTGACGGCGACAAGTAATTTTTGGCAACCAACAACACTACAACAAGCAGTAATATCAGCAGAAAAAATACTACTACACTCGAAATAACCAACATTGGGCTTACAGCTAATATCATCATTTATATAATTTACGATTTTAGATTTAGATTAGATTTCCAAACCGGAAAAACACATAAAGGCTATTGCCATTAATCCTACTACAATAAAGGTAATACCTAATCCACGTAATGGTGCAGGCACATTTGAATAAGCCATTTTATCACGAATAACAGCTAAACCTACAATACCCAAAAACCAACCAATACCCGAACCTAACGCATAAGAAGTGGCTTCGCCGATGTTTGCAAATTCTTTTTGCTGCATAAATAAAGATGCTCCCATGATAACGCATTGAACGGCAAGCAACGGTAAAAATATTCCTAATGCAGCATATAAGCCCGGTGCAAATTTTTCTACAAACATTTCTACTAATTGTGCAATAGCGGCAATTATCGCCATGAAAAGAATAAAACTTAAGAAGCTGAGGTCAACGGTTTTAAAACTTTCGCCAAGCCAAGACAATGCACCTTCTTTCAACACATAGTTCTCCATAAGGTAGTTGACAGGAACAGTTACTATCAACATAAATATTACGGCAGCGCCAAATCCTATTGATGTTTTTATATCTTTTGAAATGGCAATATAGGAACACATACCCAAGAAGTATGCGAAAATCATATTTTCAACGAAAATAGATCTAACAAATATGCTTAATATATTTTCCATTATTTTTATTTTGTTTGTAATTCTTTACTTCTTGCTCTTTGTATCCATATAATGCAAGCTACCAATATCAAAGCCATTGGCGGCATTACCATAAGACCGTTATTCATATATCCGGCATTGTAAAAAGATTCGGGAATAACCGGTTGTCCAAACAGCGTACCGGAACCAAGCAGTTCGCGCACAAAACCTACGGCAATCAAAATCCACGCATAACCTAAACCATTGCCAATGCCGTCTATAAACGAGTCCCAAGGTCCTTTGGACATAGCAAAAGCCTCCAAACGTCCCATTAAAATACAGTTCGTAATGATTAATCCGACATATACGGAAAGTTGAACGCTGACATCATACGCAAATGCTTTCAACACCTCGCTTACCATAGTTACCAATGCAGCGGCAATTACTAATTGTACAATAAAACGAATACGGTTTGGTATGGAATTTCTTATCAATGATATAACAAGATTAGAAAAGGCAACAATAACCGTAACAGACAATCCCATCACAATAGCAGGCTCGAGCTTGGCAGTTACTGCCAATGCAGAACATATTCCGAGTACTTGTATCGTTATCGGATTATTTTTGCCTATCGGATTGTAAAATATTTCTTTTTGCTTCTTTGAAAATAGTTCGCTCATTTTTTCTTTTATTTTTTTAAAAATACGGCATATTGTCCCAAGCCATTTCTTAACATTTCATCCACACCATTTGAAGTGATAGTTCCGCCCGAAACCGCATCAACTTGGTCTTGCCCTTCAGCTATCCGACCGATTTTTCTAACGGCAACGGAAACAAACTGACCGGATTGATTCAAAAGACGTTTTCCAATAAATCGTTTTTGAAAACCATCGGTAGATATTTCTGCTCCTAAACCGGGTGTTTCGCCTTCGTGTGAAAAATAAGTTCCAAAAATGGTATTTCTGTCTGCATTTAATGCTATATAACCCCAAATAGCTCCATAAAGTCCTTTTCCTCTAACCGGAAGTATGTATTTTGTATCGCCGTCAATTTCAGCAATGTAAACAGGTAATCTTCTGTCTTCTAATCTTTTCGTATTTTCTACTCTGATGTCAACATCAAAACCACCTTTGTCGGCTATTTGTTCTCCTTTGGAATTGACGATAATATCTTTTTTTATATACTTAGCGTACAATTCGGCTATATTTTGGTCTCTTGTATCAATGTTTAATGACGAAAGTATTTGCCGCTTTTTGTCTAATCTTACATTATTATCCTGTCTTTCTTTCAAAATGTCCGACAAAAAAGCCAACAAAAATGCGACTATTATCACTAATATCGAGGCATAAACTATGGTGTATGTATTACTGTTTGTATTCATAATTATTTCAGATTTCAGATTTCAAATTTCAAGATTTCAGATTAGTTAACGCCCGTTAGGCAATCTGAAATCTTGAAATTTGAAATCTGGAATTATTTTCTTTTCATCCGTTGTTTAATATTTGCCTGCACTACAAAATAGTCAATCAGCGGTGCAAATATGTTCATTAATAATATTGCCAGCATGATTCCTTCGGGATAACCGGGATTCAACACTCTAATAACGATTGCCATGACTCCGACCAATAAACCGTATACCCATTTTCCTTTTTCGGTGCGCGCTGCAGTAACTGGGTCAGTTGCCATAAACACAGCACCAAAAGCGAAACCGCCTAATATTAAATGCCAACACCAAGGTAATTGTGCAACAGCTGTATCTGGACCGATTACATTAAATAAAAAGGCTGTTGCGCCGCCGCCAACAAAAACAGACAGCATGATTTTCCAACTGGCAACTCCTGTAAACAATAATAATGCTGCGCCCAACGCAATAGCAATAACACTTGTTTCGCCGATAGAACCGGGAATAAATCCAATGATCGCGTCCCAAATGCTCAACGGCTGCCCAACAACATTCGTCATGACGAAATTTCCTTTTTCAGCCAAAGCGACTTGACCAAGCGGAGTTGCACCAGAAAATCCATCTACTAAATGCGGGTCAAATCCGCCGATTCCAAACACATTTTCGGTAGAAACCCAATGATCGCCCGACATTTTGGTTGGATAAGCAAAGAATAAAAAAGCTCTGGCTATCAAAGCTACATTGAAGATATTCATTCCTGTTCCACCGAAAACTTCTTTGGCAAAGACAACAGCGAATGCTGTTGCCAATACCAACATCCAAAGTGGAGTATCGACAGGTACAATCATTGGTATTAAAATACCTGAAACGAGAAATCCTTCGTGTATTTCATCATTTTTGAGTTGCGCCACAATAAACTCAATGCCCAGACCAACACCGTAAGAAACAACTAATTTGGGCAATACGGCAAAAAATCCATAGAAAAATACTGTCCAAAAACTTGTAACAGCTAATGTGCCGGCAGCAAGAAAATGCTGGTAGCCAATATTATACATTCCAAATAAAAGCGCGGGAATAAGCGCCAACACCACAATTGACATCATTCTTTTGGAATCGTACGCATCGTGGATATGCACACCCGATTTTGACGTTTCGCTCGGCACAAACAAAAATGTTTCGAAACCATCGAAAACAGATTTGAACATGTGCAATTTTCCTCCTTCTTCGAAAAAAGGCTTCACATTATTGAGTAATTTTCTTACCGGATTCATCAATTTTTTTTTTAAAGGTGCGAAATTAACACTTTTTATTGGAATTTAAAAGACAAAATGATTAAAAATTTGAAATTTAACATAAAAATAAAACAAAAAAGTCATTTTTCATACTTTTTTGAAAAGCAATTCGCCCAATTGAGCAAGGGTTTACAGACAGATGTAAAAATAAAATTCAGCCAATAATTTAAAAAAATGTCTTAATTTTTACGAATTTCCTTTTGACAGAAAAAATAACCCGATTCCGAATATTATCAAAAATAAATATCCTGCGGGATACATAAAACCACCTGCAACGGAAAAAGAAAGATACATTTTATAAACGGAAATAACGGATATAAATGCGCCCGAAATAAGGGTAAGTGTGGCGCCTTTGGCAAGTCCGCCAAGCAAGAGCAACACCGCAGAAACAATGTATGCTACATTAATAATATAATTCAAACTTTTAAAATCAAAAGCCTTGGCTTCGTTCAAATACAAACATATTATATATGCCGCCAACGCAAAGCGCAATGTCCACTTGGATAAGGATTCAAAATTTTTAATGGGTTTCATAATAGTAATAACTGATTAATTGAATAACTGAATCATAATTTTATCGAATATAAACGACAAAATCATACTGTTTTTATCGAATATACAAGATGTTTTGATTAGTACATTGCCATTTTCTTTCGCGAAACTATTTGTCCAGCAGCATTTTTCCCAATTTCTATATAAAATGCACCGACAATTGGTTTTGACAACT
>Ga0082212_10013040_pt1 | contig 10424 bp, 12 predicted proteins | sample TergutNt197P3_FD_71548 | JGI IMG/M metagenome (GOLD analysis project Ga0082212, IMG submission 71548) | Neocapritermes taracua P3 segment gut microbial communities from Petit-Saut dam, French Guiana - Nt197 P3 | ecosystem: Host-associated > Arthropoda: Insects > Digestive system > Gut ...
GAAAAAAACGGGATAAAACGACCTATCTCTAAAATCATGTTTGACTGTTTACTTGAGTGCGAGGAGATTTTGTCGGTGATGGGGTGGGAAAATTGATTTCCGTGGCTCGGTACCATCTATAAAATCGCTCTGCTCTGACACCATCAAGGTCAACACCGAATATGTACCCCCGCCTCAAATGCCGCATTATAATCACCTTTACACCTCACAAAGCTATACTGCATTACGTTGTGCGAAATACCTATTTCCTGTGCTACTTCTACCTGTGTTTTTCCCTGAAAAAACCTCAAATTCAATATTTTCTTTTCCCGCTGTCCAAGATTTTCAATCGCTTCCTTTAACGCGATTTCATCCAACCAGTTGTTGTCATCGTTGTTATCCCCGATTTGGTCCATTACATATATCGTGTCTCCCGATTCCGAGAACACCGGTTCGTACAACGAAAGAGGTTCGCTGATTGCTTCAAGCGCGAGGACAACATCCTGTCGTTTTGCGTCAATTTCCTTTGCGATTTCTTCGACGGTCGGTTCGCGGGATTTTTCGTTAATCAATTTCTCTTTCGCCTGCATGGCACGATAAGCTAAATCCCGCAGTGAACGCGATACACGAACTTGGTTATTATCGCGAAGATAGCGTTTTACTTCGCCTAATATCATCGGAACCGCATAGGTGCTGAACTTTACGTCTAACGTAATATCAAAATTATCAATCGCTTTAATCAGTCCGATACACCCTACTTGGAACAGGTCGTCAGGATTTTCACCACGTCCGGCAAATCGCTGAATGACACTCAGAACAAGACGGAGGTTCCCGTTGATTAACTCTTCACGAGCATTCATATCCCCTTCTTTTATTAATTTTAAAAGCCGCGTTTTTTCGGCTTCTTTCAACACTTTCAGATTAGCCGTATTAACGCCGCTGATTTCAACTTTATTGTAATACATAAACACCCCCAAAGACAAAACTTGGACATTAAAAGTATTGTCCTCAGAGTTTTTTTTATACAAATATTACATAGCAAAAAATTGGAAATTGATTCTCATGTTCCAAAGATTTCTGCAAATTTTTCCAAAAGTATTGACAGAACAGCGTTTATATGTTACCATTTTTACGATTGTACTGAACAATTGATTAACTTCGTAAAGGAATGCTTTGTAAAACATGAAAATAATTGGTTTAGGAAAGGGCATTCCCGAGCGTTGTGTCACAAATGATGAACTTTCCGGATTTCTCGAAACGAGCGATGAATGGATTCTTTCCCGCACGGGGATTCAGACAAGGTATGTCTGTGTAACCGAAACATTGACCGACTTAACTTCCGCAGCCGCAACCCAAGCGTTGCAAAAAGCGGGATTGACCCCCGCTGATATAGATTTAATCATCTGCACGACCATTAGCGGTGACTACAGCACCCCCTCTTTAGCCTGCTGTGTTGCCGAGCGCATTAACGCGCACTGCCCCGCTTTCGATATTAATGCCGCCTGTACCGGGTTTATCTATGCCTTGCAACTCGCCGATAGTTTTATTTCCGGCGGGAAATACGAAAATATCTTAATCGTATCGGCGGAAAAAATGTCCGCTAAATTAGACTGGAACGACCGAAACACCTGCGTTTTATTCGGTGACGGAGCGGCGGCTTGCATCGTGACTGCAGGAAACACAGTCAAATATATCAACCTGTCCTCGTCAGCCGCGCCGAACAGCGGGATTTTGAATATACCGAACAGTACCGGAAACAACCCTTTTTCGGCAGAGCAGAAACCATACGCATATCTGCATATGGAGGGTCAGGAAGTGTTTAAGTTCGTTGTGAAGATTGTTGAATCCGAGATAAAACTGATGACCCAAAAAACCGGAATCGCTATTGATAAAATCAACAAATTTTTACTTCATCAGGCAAATAAACGTATTATTGATTTTACACAAACTAAGCTGAAACAACCGCCCGAGAAGTTCCTTTTTAACATCCGGCATTACGGAAATCTTTCCTCTGTGTCTGTCCCGCTCTTGTTGTTTGAATCACTCGAATCAGGGCAGATTAAATCAGGCGATACGTTGTTATTATGCGCGTTCGGCGCGGGATTAACAGCGGGAACTTGCGTTATCACTTGGGAATAAACCAATTAAAACAATATAAATTTTAAGGAGAAAAAAAGTTATGTTAGAAAAAATAGCGGATATTTTAAGAGAACACAAGGGGGACTCCGAACTCGAAATCACAGAAGAAACGGCGTTTGCCGATTTAGAACTGGATTCGCTCGAAATGGTCGAAATGGTGATGAATGTTGAGGAAGAATTCGATGTTTCAATTGAAATGAACGAAAGTATCAAAATAGTCGGCGATTTGATTAAAACGATAGAATCAGTAAAGTAAAAATGAAAAATAATATTATCTGTAATTTATTAAATATTCGCTATCCGATTTTTCAGGGCGGTATGGCTTGGATTTCTGACGCTGTTTTAGCGGCAGCGGTTTCCGAAGCGGGCGGACTCGGCATTATTGCGGCGGGAAACGCGCCCGCTGATTTTGTGGGCGAGCAAATCCGCAAAGCGAAATCCCTGACCGACAAGCCGTTTGGGGTGAATATTATGTTGATGAGCCCTCATGCCGAAGAAATCGCCGAATTGGTTGCCGATGAAAAAGTCAAGGTGGTGACAACCGGCGCGGGAAACTCCGGAAAATACATGAAGAAATGGACTGACGCGGGAATCACTGTAATTCCTGTAATCCCTTCTGTCGGACTCGCGAAGATGGCGCAGCGAAGCGGTGCGGCGGCGGTGATTGCCGAAGGCGGCGAATCAGGCGGTCATATCGGGGAAACAACAACGATAGCGTTAGTCCCACAGGTCTGTGACGCGGTGGACATTCCCGTAATCGCGGCGGGGGGAATCGCCGACGGGCGCGGAATCGCGGCAGCGTTTATGCTGGGCGCGAAAGGCGTTCAAATCGGAACTCGGTTTTTGGTCGCGAAGGAGTGTTCGGTTCACCAAAATTATAAAGATAAGGTCATTAAGGCGAAAGATATTGACACAATCGCGACCGGAAAGCGGTTGGGTCATCCCGTGCGCTCCATCAAAACAGCGTTTTCACGCGGACTGTTCGCCAAAGAATATGATTCTTCGGTATCAAACGAGGAATTGGAGGCACTCGGAACAGGTGCGCTGAAATTAGCGGCGGTAGACGGCGACCTCGAAAACGGTTGTTTCTTGGCGGGGCAAATTGCAGGACTTATCAAAAAAGAAGAAACGGCAAAAGAAATCATCGAAGAACTCATCGCTGGCATCGAAACGGTTTTTAAAGGAGCGTCGGAATGTCTGAAATAGCGTTTGTATTCGCGGGTCAAGGCTCGCAAACCGCAGGGATGGGCAAAGATTTGTATGACTGTTTTGACAGTGTTAAAAAATTATACGACCTTTCCGAAAAAACAAGAAATCTTTGTTTCAGCGACACTGCTAAAGAAGAATTAGGGCTCACAGTTAACACGCAGCCCGCTTTATTTTTAACCGATTTAGCCTGCGCGACCGCGTTAAGCGAAAAAGGAATCGTTGCCGACGGTGCGGCGGGTTTCTCGCTCGGGGAAATTCCTGCCGCCGCTTATGCCGGATTGTTCAGCGATACCGAGGCGGCTTTTCGTTTTGTGGAACATCGGGCGAAAACCATGCAGTCCTGCGCGGAAAAAAACGCGGGTGCCATGTTCGCTGTGTTGAAATTATCATCGGAAGATGTCGAAAGATTATGCGGGAATCTGAGTCGGGCGTATCCGGTAAATTATAACGCGCCGGGGCAAACAGTCGTTGCTTGCGCCGAAAGTGTCGCAGATGAACTGCAAAGCGCGGTAAAGGATTCCGGCGGTAAAGCGATTAAACTAAAGGTGAGCGGCGCGTTCCATAGTCCGTTTATGACACAAGCCGCCGAAGAAATGGCGACTTTTTTAAAACAGGAATCGGTTTCTTTAAATAATGAAACAAGAATCCCGCTGTATGCCAACCGAACTGCCGAGACATACAATTCGGCTGACGCTAAAATGCTTTTGAGCAGTCAGATTGACCATCCGGTTCTTTGGCAGAAAACAATTGAGAACATGATTTCGGACGGGTTCGGCACTTTTATAGAGATAGGCCCCGGAAAGACGCTGAGCGGATTAATCGCCAAAATCAACCCCGATGTGAAGGTTTATAATGTGTCGGATATGAAGAGTTTAAACGCAGTGACGGAGGAAATAAATGCTTAAAAATAAAACAGCGGTGATTACCGGAGCGTCCCGCGGAATCGGCAGACAAATCGCTTTGCAATTCGCTGAAAACGGCGCGAATGTCGCTTTAATTTACGCAGGGAACACGACCGCCGCCGAAGAAACAAAATCACAGTTGCAGAAGTTCGGTATCAAAGCGGAAAGCTACAAGTGTGATGTGTCAAATTGGGACGAATCAAAAACCGTTTGCGAAACGATTATCAAAGCGTTCGGTTCGGTTGATATTTTAGTCAATAACGCCGGAATCATCAAAGACCGGTTGCTTCTTCGTATGAGTGAGGATGAGTTCGACTCGGTGATGGATATAAACTTAAAAGGCGCTTTCAATATGATGAAACATTTATCGCGTTGGGTGATGAAATCGTCGGCGGGGCGATTTATCAATATTTCCTCGGTCAGCGGAATGATGGGGAACGCGGGGCAGGCAAATTATTCCGCCGCAAAAGCAGGTTTGCTCGGACTGACCAAAACAGTCGCCAAGGAATTCGCGGCAAAAGCCGTGACCTGTAACGCAATCGCGCCGGGGTTTATCGAAACCGATATGACAGAGACGCTCCCGCAGTCGGTTAAAGACGGGGTCAATATTTCCGTTCCGCTCAAACGAATGGGAAAAGCCTCAGAAGTGGCAAATTTAGCGGTATTTTTAGCGTCGGATTTATCGTCATATATCACCGGTGAAATTATCAAAGTTGACGGAGGGTTGTATATATGAATCGTGTAGCGGTAACGGGAATGGGCTGTGTTACGCCTGTAGGAAACAACGTAGCCGATTTTTGGCAGAGTGTGTCAAGCGGGAAACACGGATTTGCGGAAATCACCCGATTCGATGCAGGCGATTTAAAGGTCAAAATTGCGGCGGAAGTCAAAGGGTTTGACCCGTTAATGTATATTGAAAAAGGTGAAGTCCGCAAGACCGATTTGTTCGCGCAATATGCGGTTGCCGCCGCCGCCCAGGCGGTGGAAGACAGCGGAATCACAGGAAAAGTCGCACCCAACCGATTGGGGGTATACGTGGGCTCGGGTATCGGCGGTATGATGACATTCGTCAATGAAACCGAGAAACTTCTGACCAAAGGAGCGGGCAGAATCTCACCCTTTTTTATCCCGATGATGATTTCAAATATCGGTTCGGCGTTAGTCGCGATGAAACACAACGCACAAGGAGTCAACCTTCCGGTAGTCAGTGCCTGCGCCACCGCCACTCACGCGATTGGAGAGGCATTCCGCGCAATCAAGTTCGGATATGCCGACGCGATTATCACAGGCGGTGCCGAAGCGACTATCAACCCATTAAGCATGGGCGGATTTATCAACTGCATGGCACTTTCAACCACCAACGACCCCGACAACGCATCTATCCCTTTCGATAAACGCCGCAACGGATTTGTCATGGGTGAAGGCGCAGGAATCATCGTGCTGGAGGAATATCAACACGCCGTCAACCGCGGCGCGGATATCTACTGCGAAATCAGCGGCTACGGAAATACCTGTGACGCTTATCACGTCACCGCCCCCCACCCGGAGGCAATCGGCGGAATTGAAGTCATTCGCCTTGCTATGGAAGAATCGGGGCTCGTCGCGGACGAGAAAATGTATATCAACCCTCACGGGACTTCCACCCCGCTTAACGATAAAACCGAAACCCTCGCGATTAAAAAAGCGTTGGGCGATATCGCATACAAAATCCCCGTGAGTTCTACCAAGAGCATGGTGGGGCATATGCTCGGCGCGGCGGGAGGCGTTGAAGCCATTATCGCTGTCAAGACGATGGAAACAGGGGTCGTTCCCCCCACCGCCAACTACAAAGAACCCGACCCCGACTGCGACCTCGATTACGTCCCGAATGTTGCGAGAAAGCAGGAAATCAACAAAGCGATGTCGCTCTCTTTGGGATTCGGCGGTCATAACGCGGCAATCGTTTTGAATAAAGTTTAAGCAGAGAAGAGTTTACGAGCGAATTTATTTTGCTCGAGAGTTTGACAGGATTCTTATGTATTATGAGGAGATGTATGATTCAATGAATATCGAAAAGGTAAAAGCTTTGGCGGAAATCGTTTCCGCCCACGGATTGACCGCTTTAGAAGTCGAAGACGGTAACACCAAAATCAAACTCAAGAAAGAAAGTCCCGCCGCTGTACTGCCTGTGCAGTCCGCGTTGCCGGTGACGTCTGCGGCTGTCATTTCCTCTCCGGAAACCGCTGCCGCGAATTCACCCGTTTCACCGGCGGAAGAACCCACCGTTGACTACAGCCATTTAACCGAGGTGAAAAGCCCGTTGGTCGGTGTGTTTTATTCCGCGCCGTCGCCTGAGGCGGAAATGTTCGTTTCTCTCGGAAGCAGGGTCAAAAAAGGTGATGTTCTCTGCATTATCGAGGCGATGAAACTGATGAACGAAATCACCGCCGAGCAAGACGGCGAAATCGTCGACATCTGTATCAAAAACGGCGATATTGCCGAATTCGGGCAGGTGCTGTTTAAGTTGAGGTGAGCATGAACAAAGAAGAAATCAAGAAAATTTTACCGCACCGTGACCCCATGCTGTTACTTGATGAAGTAAAGCTTGTGGGCGGCGTTTCGGTCGGGAAATACACCGTCAAAGGCGATGAGTTTTTTCTGCAGGGGCATTTCCCGGGAAATCCGGTGGTTCCGGGTGTGATTTTATGTGAAATGCTCGGGCAGTCCGCCTGTTTGCTCGTGAGCGGTGACAACCCTGACGGCGAGCCGTTCACCCCGTATTTCACCGGTATGAAAAATGTCAAATTCAAAAATAAAGTTCTGCCGGGTGATACCATTACGCTCAAAAGTGAACTGACCGCTCAAAAAGGCGCGTTCTATTTTATCAAAGCAGAGGGGTCTGTAGACGGGAAACTTGCGGTGACCGGGGAACTGTCATTCGCCGTGGTGAAGTAACGCTCTCCCCTACTAAATAATTATAAAAAGGAAGTAAAGATGATGAAAAAGTGTGTTTTATCTATGTTTACGGCGGTAATGATGGTTTCGGTTTTTACGGCTTGCAATGAAAACACAATCATTACACAGCAACCGATTGATTCGCTTGAACAAGACACCGAGCGGACGACGGAACAGTTGTTACCGGAAACAAATCAAGATAATGACGTAGATGATAACGATAACGATGAAAATCCGCTAAGGAATCCCGAAAATATAGGCGATATAATCCGATTTGGAGAATACGATTGGCGTGTGCTTGATATTCAAGAGGGTAAAGCTTTAATCATTTCCGAAAAGTTGACAGAGTTTCGCCCGTATGACAACCGACTCGACCGTAGTTTTGTAAGTTGGCATGACAGCGATTTACGAATGTATCTCAACGGTGAATTCTATAACAGTTTTAATGATGACGACAGAGAAAGAATAATCATGACGACAAATAAAAATATTGATAACCAATGGATGGTTACTCCCTGCGATACAAGCGATACTGATGATTACATTTTTTTGCTAAGTCTTGACGAAATGTTACAATATTTCGGAGACAGCGGAGAATTATATGCCGACAGATTAGACGAACCAATTCCTGTTGCTGAGGAAATGGATGGCTTAATTTTCATGTGGTGGATTGATAAAGAACAAAGGGATTCAATTTTTATTGAAGACGAATACAGTTCCGCGCGTATCGCATACGACCTTGACGGCGAAGCTCATTATTGGTGGCTTAGGTCTCCCGCTCATTGGAGTTATGGCGGAGCCGTGGTTACGAGTGACGGTTATTTGGATGTAATAGGATGGATTACGGGAAGAGGTTCTGCTGAAGGCGTTCGCCCCGCTTTATGGTTGAAATTGCAAGAAGAATAATACTGAAATATTACTCCACCGGTGGAATAAATATTCCATAAAGAAAGGACACTTGAATGTTTTCAAAAATCCTAATCGCCAACAGAGGCGAAATCGCGATACGGGTTATCCGCGCCTGCAAGGAAATGGGGATTTCCACCGTCGCGGTGTTCTCCGAAGCTGACCGCGAGGCACTGCATACCAATTTAGCGGACGAAAGCTATTGTATCGGCGGTGCCCGGTCAAAAGACAGCTACCTGAACATGGACGCTGTGATTTCGGCAGCAATCGCGTCGAAAGCAGAAGCGATTCACCCGGGGTATGGATTCCTGTCCGAGAACGCGGCGTTCGCTAAATGCTGCGTTGAAAATAAAATTGTATTCATCGGGCCGGATTCGGCGGTGATTACTAAAATGGGCGATAAAGACATGGCGAGGCGGACTATGCGCGAGGCAGGGGTGCCGGTCATTCCCGGCTGTGATTTGGTTGAGAATATAAACCACGCGAAAAAGGAAGCCGAACAAATCGGGTTTCCGCTGTTGATTAAGGCGCGTTCGGGCGGCGGCGGGCGGGGAATCCGTTTAGTCAAGGCGGCAGAAGAATTGGAGCAAGCCTACAATTCGGCAACGGCGGAAGCGCAGGCGGCATTCGGTGACGGGGCGGTGTATATGGAAAAGTACCTTCTCCCGGTCAAACACATTGAAATGCAGTTGCTCGGCGACAATTCCGGGAATGTGGTCTGCTTGGGCGAGCGGGATTGCTCGACACAGCGGAAAAATCAAAAGTTAATTGAAGAAAGTCCTGCGGCAATTATCACGGCGGACACTCGCCGACAAATGATTGAAGCGACCGTTAAAGCGGGTCAGGCGGTGGGATACCAAGGCGCGGGAACGATTGAATATCTTTATGATAAATCCGGACATTTCTATTTCATGGAAATGAACACGCGGTTGCAGGTTGAACATCCGGTGACCGAAATGGTGACAGGGGTTGATTTAGTCAAATGGCAAATCAGAGTTGCGTCTGGGCTGAAACTTGATTTTACACAGCGGGATATTTCATTTACCGGTCACGCGATTGAGTGCAGAATCAACGCCGAAGACCCTTACCGTGATTTCCGTCCTTCCGGTGGTAAAATCCAAATGCTGCACATTCCGGGGGGGCCCCAGGTACGGTTTGATACCGCGATTTATCAGAACTATACCATTCCGCCGTTTTATGACTCGATGATAGGCAAACTGATTGTCCACGCGAAAACAAGAGACGAAGCCATTCGTAAAATGAAAGCGGCTTTATGTGAATTAATCATAGAGGGCGTTGTTCATAACGCGCCGTTCCAGTCGGAAATCCTGTCCGCTGAGGAATTCGTCGATTCAACTTATACGACGGACTATTTGGCGAAATATCTGCAGTAGGCGCGCCGGAACCGCCGCACCCTGTCCATTATTAATATGTAAGGAGATATGCCTATGAAACCGGTAGACGCGCTGATGATATTCAAAAAGCCCAAGAATCCTTTGGAGGGGCATGGAAAACTCATTCCGAATGAAATGGCGGCGGAATTGACGGTGACCTGTCCGCAATGCAAGAAAACGCTCTCTCCCGATGAGTTGGTCATACGGATGCAAATCTGCCCTTATTGCCGTCATCATTTTAAAATGAACGCCCGTCAGCGGATTCATATGATTGCCGACCCGGGGAGTTTTATTGAACATGATACCGAATTAGAGCCGCGGAATGTTTTGGGATTCCCCGGATATGATAAAAAGTTCAGAGCCGCTCAATTGCAGAGTGCGGAACGCGACAGTGTCATTTGCGGCGAATGCACAATCGGGAAACTGCCGACCGATTTGTTTATCATGGAGCCGAATTTTATGATGGGCAGTATGGGACGGGTCGCGGGAGAAAAAATCACACGGACTTTCGAGCGGGCGATTGAAAAGAAAACGCCCGTTATCGGGTTCGCTTTGTCAGGCGGGGCGAGAATGCAGGAGGGTATGATTTCCCTCATGCAAATGGCGAAAACGAGCGGTGCGGTCAAGAAACACAGCGACGCGGGGTTGTTGTATGTCTGTATACTCACCGACCCGACCACCGGCGGAGTCACCGCCAGTTTCGCTATGGAAGCCGATATCATCTTAGCCGAACCGGGGGCGTTAATCGGATTCGCGGGTCCCCGCGTTATTGAGCAAACCATCCGAAAAAGTCTGCCTGCAGGGTTCCAGCGTTCGGAGTTTCAGCTTGAACACGGATTCGTCGATAATATTGTAAACAGGAAACATCAGCGGAAATATCTGTACGGACTTTTGCAATTTCACAGACAAGGAGGCAGAGCATGAAAGCATATGAAAAAGTAGTCGCCGCCCGCGCGAATCA
>Ga0082212_10013041_pt1 | contig 10424 bp, 9 predicted proteins | sample TergutNt197P3_FD_71548 | JGI IMG/M metagenome (GOLD analysis project Ga0082212, IMG submission 71548) | Neocapritermes taracua P3 segment gut microbial communities from Petit-Saut dam, French Guiana - Nt197 P3 | ecosystem: Host-associated > Arthropoda: Insects > Digestive system > Gut ...
ATCCGCAGGCAGGGAGAAGAGTCCGCAGGCAGGCAGCAGGCAGCAGGGTCCGCAGGCAGGAAGCAGGCAGTAGGGCCCCGCAGGCAGTCAGCAGGATCCGCAGGCAGGGAGAAGAGTCCGCAGGCAGGCAGCAGGGTTCGCAGGCAGTCAGCAGGATCCGCAGGCAGGGAGCAGAGTCCGAGGGCAGGCAGCAGGCAGTAGGGCCCCGCAGGCAGGCCAGAGGGAGCAGCGCCGTGGCAGCGCCGGGCGGAAGATGAAGACAAGGAGACGGATATGGAACTTGTAGCCCCACTTATAGGGTTTGACTGGACATTCGTGATGGTCCTCGTGACCTTCTTTGTCCTCTACCTGATCGTGAAGAAGTTCTTCTTCGAGAAGATACATGATTTCATGCAGGCCAGGGAGCAGAAGGTAATAGACCAGTTTGACAATGCGGCCGAGGCGGAGAAGCAAGCCGAGGAGCACCTTGCCGAGTACACGGACAAGCTCGAGGGGATCGAGGTGGAGCGGCGCGGCGTAATAAAGGACGCAAGGTCGCTTGCAGAGAAGCGCGCGGAGCAGATTGTCGCGGAAGCGAACGAGGAGGCGGCGCGGATCATCAAGCAGGCCGAGAACGAGATCGAGCGCGAGCGCGCGGCCTTTGCCGATTCGATGCGTGACCAGGTCGCAATGCTCGCGGTCTACGCCGCAGAGAAAATTATTGAAAAAGAGCTCGACGAGAAAGACCAGCTTTCGCTTATCGACGGCATCATAGGGCAGGACGGCGGCGAGGCATGGAGACACTGATGGCAGGGCTTGCGTATGCATATAGATGGACGCTTTTCGATGCTGCGCAGACTGGCAGCATCATAGGGCAGGACGGCGGCGAGGCATGGAGACACTGATGGCAGGGCTTGCGTATGCATATACACGGGTGCTTTTCGATGCTGCGCAGACGGGCAGCATCATAGGGCAGGACGGCGGCGAGGCATGGAGACACTGACGGTCGAGCTTACTTATGCGCAGGCGCTTTTCGATGCCGCGCGGGACCGCGGCAGGATCTACGAGATTGCCGAGGAGTACGGGGACGTGACGGAGACGTTCCGGCAGAACCCGGATTTGCGGAGGCTCTTCATTATACCGACCCTTTCGGCTCACGAGAAGGATGTCGTCGCGAGGAAGGTTTTCGAGGGGCGCATCTCGAGCGAGCTGATGAACTTCATCTGCATCCTGATAGACAAGCGGAGGATCGGGGCGTGGGACGGCATCGGAAGGCAGTATGAGAAGCTCGTCCTGGAGCGGGACGGGCTGACGCGGGGCGTCGTCTATACGGCCGTGCCCCTGGACGCGGATAGGCGGGAGGCGCTTGAAGAGAAGGCCGGCGCCGCCCTCGGGAAGATGGTGAGGCTCGAAAACCATATCGACAGGAGCATCATCGGCGGGGCGAAGATATATGTGGACGGCAAGCTGATCGACGCGAGCGTGAAAACGCGGCTCGAGGACATGAGGCAAAGGATAAGGACATGAACCTGAAACCGGAAGAAATAAGCTCTGTTATACGCGAGCAGATAAAGGAGTACGAGAACGACGTCAGGATCTCGGACTATGGCTATGTAATCCAGGTCGGCGACGGCATCGCGCGCGTGTTCGGCCTCGACAACTGCATGTCGGGCGAGCTGCTGGAGTTCCCCGAAGAGACCTACGGCATGGCGCTGAACCTTGAAGAGGAAAATGTCGGCGTCGTAATAATGGGCTCGGACATGCATATCAAGGAAGGCGACGTCGTGAAGCCCACGGGCCGCGTCGTGGTGGTCCCGGTCGGGGAGGCGCTCATAGGGCGCGTGGTCAGTTCGCTCGGAAAGCCGCTCGACGGCAAGGGGCCGGTCAACACCGAGGAGACGAGGCCCATCGAAAGCCCGGCGCCCGGCGTGCTTGCGCGCAAGTCCGTGCACCAGCCGCTCCAGACGGGAATCAAGGCAATCGACTCAATGATCCCGATCGGCAAGGGGCAGCGCGAGCTTATTATCGGCGACCGGCAGACAGGCAAGACCGCGATTGCCGTTGACACGATACTCAACCAGAAGGGCGAGGACGTCATCTGCATCTACGTGGCGATCGGGCAGAAAAAATCGACGGTCGCGCAGATGGTGCAGCGGCTTGAGGACAAGGGGGCGATGGATTACACCATTATCGTCTCCGCGACGGCCAGCGACGTGGCGCCGCTCCAGTATATCGCCCCTTACGCCGGGTGCGCGATGGGCGAGTACTTTATGTATAAGGGCAAGGACGTCCTCATTATCTACGACGACCTGTCCAAGCACGCGGTGGCCTACCGCGCGATGTCGCTCCTGCTCCGCCGCCCGCCGGGCCGCGAGGCGTACCCAGGCGACATATTCTACCTGCACAGCCGCCTGCTTGAGCGCGCGGCCAAGCTTTCCGACGAGCACGGGGCCGGCTCGCTTACGGCCCTGCCCATCATCGAGACGCAGGCCGGCGACGTTTCGGCTTACATACCTACCAACGTCATCTCCATCACGGACGGCCAGATCTTCCTCGAGGCAGACCTCTTCTTCTCGGGGCAGCGGCCGGCGGTCAACGCGGGCATCTCGGTGTCGCGCGTCGGCGGCAACGCGCAGATAAAGGCGATGAAGAAGGTCGCGAGCTCCGTCAAGCTCGAGCTCGCGCAATACCGCGAGCTGGCGAGCTTTTCGCAGTTCGGCTCGGATATCGACAAGGAGACGAAGGAGAGGCTCGACCACGGCCACGTCCTGATGGAAGTCATCAAGCAGCGGCAGTACAGCCCAGTCAGCGTGACGCACCAGGCGATGATTTTCTACGCGGCGGTCGGAAAGTACATGGACGACATGGAAGTCCGGCGCCTCGCCGCGTTCGAGGCGGGCCTCTATGAGCACATGGACTCCCTGCACCCGAGTGTAGGCAAGTCGATCCGCGAGACGGGCGCCCTGTCCAAAGAGGCGGAAGCGGAGCTCAAGGCGGGCATCGAAGAATACAAGCGCGAATTCCTGCGGGCGGAGGCTGAGTAAATGGCCGGATCCTCAATGCGGGGCATCGAAGAATACAAGCGCGAGTTCCTGCGGGCGGAGGCGGAGTAAATGGCCGGATCCTCAATGCGGGACATCAAGGAATACAAGCGCGAATTCCTGCGGGCGGAGGCGGAGTAAATGGCCGGATCCTCAATGCGGGATATCAAGCGCCGCATCCGCAGCGTTACGAGCATAGAGCACATCACGAACGCGATGAAGCTCGTGTCCGCGGCCAAGCTCAGGCGCACGCGGTCCGTCTACGAGCATACCCGCGGCAACCTGCACTATATAATGGACAGGATCCATGAGTTTGTCAGCGTCGCCGACGAAATCCCGAGCCGCTATATCCTCGGAGGGCACGAGATACGCCGCACCTGCTATGTGGTCGTGACGGGCAACCGCGGCCTCGCCGGCAGCTACAACACGAACATCATCAAGGCGGCGGAGCGCGAGAAAGCCGCCGACGCCGAAAAGGGCAAGGGGAAGCCCCTGTTCGTCTGCGTCGGCAACAAGGGGCATGCCTGGTTTTCCAAGCGCGGCCACGAGATACTCACGGCCTTTACGGATCCGCTGGAAAGCATCAGCTTTTCCGCGGCGTCGGAGCTCATGGCGCCGATGCTGGAGCTTTACGAGAAAGAGGAAATCGACGAGGTCGTCATCATCTACACTATGTTCAACACGACGATCGAGCAGCACGCCGTGAAAGAGAGGCTGCTGCCGTTCGAGCCCATTCAGGCAAAAGGGCAGCGCCAGGGGGACGGTTCGTTTGGCACGGCGGAGCGCCAGGGGGACGGTCCTTTTGGCACGGCGGAGCGCCAAGGGCAGAGCCAGGGGGACGGTTCATTTGGCGCGGCGCAGAGCCAGGGGGACGGTCCTTTTGACGCGGCGGATGGCTCCCCGGATGGCGCTTCCGGGCGGCCGGGCCAGGTCGAGTACGAGCCGAGCCCGGAGGCGGTCCTCGCCTACCTCGTGCCGAAGTACGCGGAGATAATGATGTACCATTCGATCATCGAGGCCGCGACTTGCGAGCACGCGGCGCGGCGCATGGCCATGCAGAACGCGACGGACAACGCGCGCGAGATGATCGGGAACCTCGAGCTCTCGTTCAACCGCGCGAGGCAGGCGGCGATCACGAGCGAGATCACGGAGATCATCAGCGGCGCCGATGCGATAAAATAGGGGCGGCGGATCGCTTCGCGGAGCGCCTCGCAATGACGACAGAGGCAAAGGGCGCCTCGCAATAAAACGGATATGCGGAGAACGGAGAACGTTATGGAAAACCACAATGGCATTATCAGCCAGATCATAGGCCCGGTCGTGGACATCAAGTTCGAACAGAGCTTCATGCCCTCGATCTATTCGGCGATAAAAATCCCGTGCGCAGGCCGGGAGATCACGGCGGAAGCGGCGCAGCATCTCGGCGACGACATCGTGCGCTGCGTCGCGCTGTCTTCGACGGACGGGCTGCAGCGCGGCATGGAGGCCATCGACACCGGCGGCCCCATAACGGTTCCTGTCGGCCCCGAGACCCTGGGGCGGCTCTTCAACGTCATCGGCGACGTGATTGACGACAAGGGGCCTGTCGAGGCCGCTGTGGCGAGGCACCCAATCCATCGCGAGCCGCCGTCCTTCGAGGAGCAGGACACCTCGTCGCATATCTTCGAGACGGGCATCAAGGTCATCGACCTGATCGCGCCCTATACGCGCGGCGGCAAGGTCGGGCTCTTCGGCGGCGCGGGCGTCGGCAAGACCGTGCTCATCCAGGAGCTTATCCGCAACATCGCGAAGGAGCACGGCGGCATCTCGGTCTTTTCCGGAGTCGGCGAGAGGACCCGCGAGGGCAATGACCTCTATTATGAAATGATCGAGTCCGGCGTAATAGAAAAGACCGCGCTCGTCTTCGGCCAGATGAACGAGCCGCCGGGGGCGCGTATGCGCGTCGCGCTGACGGGACTGACGATGGCCGAGTATTTTCGCGATGTCGAGGGGCAGGACGTCCTCCTCTTCATAGACAATATCTTCCGCTTCACGCAGGCGGGCTCCGAGGTCTCGGCCCTGCTCGGCCGCGTCCCCTCCTCCGTCGGCTACCAGCCCACGCTTGCCACGGAGATGGGCATACTCCAGGAACGAATCACCTCGACGAAGAAGGGCTCTATCACCTCGGTGCAGGCGATCTACGTGCCGGCCGACGACCTTACCGACCCGGCGCCGGCCACGACCTTCGCGCATCTCGACGCCACAACGGTCCTGTCCCGCGCGATTACCGAGCTCGGCATCTACCCGGCGGTCGACCCGCTCGAATCCACAAGCCGCATCATGGATCCGCTCATCCTCGGCGACGAGCATTACAACACGGCCCGCGCCGTGCAGGAAGTCCTCCAGCACTACAAGGACCTCCAGGACATCATCGCGATCCTCGGCATGGACGAACTCTCCGACGAGGACAAGCTCATAGTGGGCCGGGCCCGGAAAATCCAACGTTTCCTTTCGCAACCCTTCTCGGTCGCCGAGGCCTTCACCGGCATGCCCGGCAAGTACATCCCCGTCAAGGAGACGGTGCGCGGCTTCCGCGAGATCCTGGACGGCAAGCACGACGGCATCCCCGAGCAGCTCTTCCTCTTTGCCGGCGGCATAGAGGAAGTGGTGGAACGGGCGGACAAGAAGAGTGAATAAGAATGGCTAAAGCCTTCCACCTGGAGATTGTCACGCCGGAGCAACGCTTCTACTCCGGCGAGGTCGAGATCGTGATCGTGCCGACGGTTACGGGCGAGGAGGGCTATATGGCCGGCCATACCTGGGCCTGCAAGCTCCTCAAGGCGGGCGGGATGCGCTATCGCGAGGCCGGCTCAAAGGACTTCCGCCGCGCAAGGATCGACGGCGGCTTCATCGACGTCCGCGGCGACGCCCTCGTCTTCACCGACACGGTGACGCCGGAATAGCCGAGGCTGGCGGCTTCCGGGAATAACTATTCCGGCAATTCCCCCATGAGTATCGCCGTCCCGAACGCCTTCCCGTATTCGAACGCGCGGGCCAGGTCTTCGTCCGTCGGCTTGAAGCGCACGCGCAGCCCTTCGCCGACGATTTTCAGCTTGAGCTGCTTCAGGCGGTCCATGATGTGCGGCACGCCCTCGCCGCTCCATCCGTACGACCCGAACGCGCCCGCGAACCTGCCGCCGTGCACTCGCGCGTTCAGCGACACGGCGATGTCCCAGATGGGGGGGAGCGCCTCGCCCACGAGCGTCGGCGTCCCGAGCAGGAACCCGTCCGCCTTTTCGATCTCCTTCAGGACGTCTTCCGTTTCCGTATAGACCATGTCGAAGAGCTCCACGTCGAGGTCGCCTGCCGACCTGGCGCCCTCCGCGATCGTTTCCGCAAGCGCCTTCGTGTAGCCGTAGGCAGACACGTATGGGATAACGGCCAGCTTGCCCGTGCCCTTCCCGCGGGCGGAGGCCCATTCGCGGTAAAGGTCGACCATGAACCGCGGTTCCCCCGTCAGTGCCGGCCCGTGCCCGGTCGCGATGATGTCCAGCTCGAGCCCGTCGATCTTGCCGACCGCCTTCAGCACGTCGTCCTTGAACGGCCCCATTATATTATCGAAATAATAACGCGCTTCCTGCAAGTGCCGTTCCTTGTCGATCCGCCCGTCATAGACGATTTGCTTGTACGCGCAGTGCGCGCCGAAGGCGTCGCAGGTCACGAGGATTTTCTCCTCGGGTATATAGGTGAACATCGAGTCCGGCCAATGCAGGTTCGGCGCCGTAATGAAGCGCAGCGTCCTGCCGCCGATGTCGAGTTCGTCGCCGTCCTTGACGGCAACGCTGTCCAAATCCCGGTTGATGATCTCTTTGACCAGATTGAGCCCGCCGGCCGTCGCGTAGACTTTGAGCGCCGGGTTGAGTTCCAGCAGCCTTTCGACCGACCCCGCGTGGTCCGGCTCCGTATGGTCGAGCACCAAAATGTCGATGTCCGTTATCGGGACGGCCTCTTCGATCGTCTCGATATACTCGTCGATGAATTCCGCCTTCGATGATTCAAAAAGCACGTTCTTCTCATCGCCCTTCAGCAGATACGAATTGTAGGAAGTTCCGTATTCCGTGTGCATCACGATATCAAAGACCCGGAGTCCCGGATCGAGGGTGCCCACCCACCAGAAGCGTTCCGTCAGTTTTTTCGCGCCCATATAAATTATGTCCCCTTCCCTCGTTGTTCCGACAGATGACTCTTGGATTTTTCGGCAAACACGTCAACGAAAAGTCTAATAGCTTGTTGTCGAAGAAAAACCTTGTTGCGGAAAATTCTATCACCCCGCGCGGTCTTGCGCAACGGCCAGAGGGGCGTAATGAAAATAAAATCGGCCGGATTCGGCAAGAGCGGAACACGGAATACAGGGTCGGCAGGAGCGGCGCGCGGAAAAGACAAACAAAGGCCGCCGGCAGGGCCGACGGCCATAATTGGCATCTTGCCACAACCAACCGGGGCGGCCAATGGGCAGCCGGGGCGGTTTCAGGCGATTCTTACAGTCCGAACTCGGCTTTCACTTCCGCGAGCGATTCGTCGAGCGCCTGGATGACCTTCGCGATGCTCTCGTCGGACAGGACCGCGGGCGGCTCTATGCGCACCGTCTTCGCGTTGACGAGCGTGCCGGCTGTCATGACATTGCGGGAGAACATGCCCTTCACGACCGCGTAGCCGACCTCGGCTTCGGGGAATTCCATGCAGATGAGCAGGCCCGCGCCGCGGAACGTTGTCAGCACGGTCGGGTATTTTTCGTGGAGCTCGCCGAGCTTTTCCATGAAGTAGTCGCCGCGCTGCTTGCAGAGGCCCGGGATGTCGTTTTCGAGCGTGAACTTGAAGGTCGCGATCGCGGCCGCGCACGCGAGCGGGTTGCCGCCGAATGTCGGGCTGCCGAGTATCCACGGGTTTTCGATGAGCTTGTCGATCCACATCTTCGGCCGCGCGATGATGCCGGTGATCGGCATGATGCCGCCGCCGTAAGCCTTGCCGAATGTCATGATGTCGGGCGTGACGTCCTCGACCTCGCAGCGCCAGAGCGTGCCTGTCCGGCCCATACCCGTTTGAATCTCGTCGACGATCATCGCGACATCGTACTTATCGCAGATGGCGCGGACTTCCGTCAAATAGCCGTCCGGTGGTATTACAACACCGGCCTCGCCCTGAATAGGTTCGATGATGACGCCAGCGACCTTCTCGCCGACCGTGACGAGGTTCTTGATGGCCGTCTCCATCGCCTGCGCGTTGCCGTACTCGACATGCTGGACCTGCTGGATCAGCGGGATATAGTCCTCGCGGTAAGCGCCCTTCCCGCCCATCGAAATGGCGCCCATCGACTTGCCGTGGAACGCGCCGACGGTCGAGATGTACCAGCGGCCGCCCGTGGCAAGGCGCGCCAGCTTCAGCGACATCTCAACGGCTTCAGCGCCGCCGTTCGTGAAGAAGCAGTACTGCAGGTCGCCCGGCGTGGCCAGTGCGGTTATCTTCGCGAGATAGCCGCGGAGCGGGTCAACGAGCTCCTGCGAGTGCAGCGCGTAACGCGCAAGCTGGGCCTGCACAGTCTTGAGGATGGCCGGGTTCCTGTGCCCGCACGTGTAGATGCCAAAGCCCCCCAGGCAGTCGATGAACTCCGTGCCGTTCAGATCCTCGAAGTGGTCTACGCTGTCTGTCCACTCGATGAAAGCAGCATCCGTCGAAACGGATTTACGGTATTCGAGCCAACCCGGGTTCACATTCTCATTGAAGTTTTCGATTGACTCGTCATGGATTTGTTTCTTTTCGGCTTCCGTTAAGGCTTCCGCCTCAATGAAACCGACGACCTTTTGCGCTTCCCGTAGCGCTGCCGCTTTGTCTGTCATAGTCATATTAACACCTCCCATTCGGTTAGACTATTATACAGGGGATTGTATCATGAAAAGGAATGCAGATGTATACAATGGCCGCATATATTTTAAGACAATAACGAAGACAATAAGAACCGTGAACCGTTCGGAACAACGGATAAAGCCATGCCCCGCATAAAAGTGTTTCGAGCGCAGCGAGAAACTTCCTAGCACGAACTGCGGGATATATCGGCAAACGTTTTGGCAGGTGCACCGCGGTTCGATTTTTGCACCGAATCCGGCAGTTATCTATGTTTTAGGCGATATTCAATATTCATGACAGTTCTAATTGTCTAGTGGGAGAAAACTTGCAAAAAACATGAGATTTCGCTACAATACAGTTGCATGCAGTGAATCGCCCCGTTTTGCAAAATGGCGGAAAATCAAGGCGCAACGCAAGATTTGAAAGATTCATCTCAGCGAAATCGTCATTTTTTTATGCGATTTCTCGGAAAACGAAGGAGAAGGCTTTGGGTACAGCGGACAGGTTCATCGGAAGAAAAAAAGAAAGCGGGGAGCTGCTGGACCTGTTTCATTCAGGCCGGGCGGAATTTGTCACTGTATATGGACGGCGAAGGGTAGGCAAGACTTTTCTCATTAACGCCCTTTTTGAAAAAGACTTTGCTTTCAAAATCACGGCTATCCTGAATGATGATATACGGGAGCAGCTCAGGAATTTTGCCGCCGCGCTGGCGGAATATGGCAGAGGGGATGAGCCTGTCTTGAATGACTGGTTTGCAGCGTTCAAGCAGCTGCGCGTCCTGCTCGAGAAATCAAACCGTAAGCGCAAGGTTGTGTTCATCGACGAGATGCCCTGGCTCGACACAAAGGGTTCGCGTTTCATTCCTGCATTGGAACATTTCTGGAACGGATGGGCGTCTACCCAGGAAGATATTATGATGATCGTATGCGGCTCTGCCGCATCCTGGATTTCCAAGAAATTGTTCAGAAGCCGTGGCGGGTTGCACAACCGGATCACCAGACGCATTTTGCTGCAGCCCTTTACGCTTGCGGAATGCCGCCAATACGCGGAAAAAGAGGGCTTGCAAACCGATGAGATAAGCTTGCTTGAGGCCTATATGACTTTTGGCGGCGTCCCCTATTATCTCAGCTTGCTTAATAAAAACTACAGCCTTGCGCAAAATGTCAGCCGTCTGTTCTTTTCAACAGGCGGGGAATTGCGGGATGAATTTGCCAACCTTTATGCCTCGCTTTTTAAAAACGCGGAACGGCATCTGCTCGTGGTTGAAGCATTGGGCAAAAAGAGGATCGGGCTCACCAGGGAAGAAATCAAACAGTCGTCAAAACTCCCGGAGGGCGGAAGCCTCACAGAAGTGTTGGAAGAGCTGGAATTGAGCGGTTTCATCCGCCGGTACACCCCTTTTGCGCGGAAGAAGAAGGGGGCGCTCTACCAACTGGTTGACCATTTCACGCTGTTTCATTTGGCTTTTGTCAAGTCAAGCCCCTGTGACGGGCTTGATTACTGGATGAAGATGCGTGAGACCCA
>Ga0082212_10013042_pt1 | contig 10423 bp, 15 predicted proteins | sample TergutNt197P3_FD_71548 | JGI IMG/M metagenome (GOLD analysis project Ga0082212, IMG submission 71548) | Neocapritermes taracua P3 segment gut microbial communities from Petit-Saut dam, French Guiana - Nt197 P3 | ecosystem: Host-associated > Arthropoda: Insects > Digestive system > Gut ...
GCTGCTTCATCTATGAATCCTAGATCATACGGTTTTTTTGCAGTTGATAAAACTAAATGTCCAAAACTCTATCCAGGCAAGCACAGAATTATGTTTGGTGGTGTATGCAACGAGTTTGAGATTGTTGAACTTGGTAGTAGTTTGCCGCAAAAACCACGAAAATATGATTGGAACTTTTTACAATCGCCACAGTTGTTTTCTTCTGCGCTTACTTTGGATAAAGCCCATCAAGATGACTTAAGTATTGCTAAAATTGAGGTCAAACCAATCGCAACATTTGACCAATACATCTATTACTCTATTGACAATGGTTATGCAAATGCATTATATTGGAAAGCACTGTGCCTTGAAGCCAAAACACAAAGTCAGTTGCCGGTATTGATTTTTGTCGCGCAGGAGGGATTATGAACGGCGTGGGAGACAGCCGTTTTGACCCAAAAGGGGCATATACAAGGGAGCAAAGCATATTGACATTTGATAATATAGAGTAAAAAATCTAATTTCAATATGACGATTGCTAAAAATCGCCTTCTATACTCAATAGGCCTTGTCAGCCGTATAACCGCCTCCATCGACACAAATATCGCCGCCGCCGAGCAGTGAAGTGTTCGCGGCGTTTACTATGGCGTCAACTGCGATTTTTGTTATGTCGCCGTTCAATATTTTTACCCTATTCATCATCGATAAACAATTAATTGTTTTAATCATATTCAAATCAGACCCTCATACTGCCGTCGCGCATACAGTATTCTGCGGATCTCTACAGTTTTGTCATTGATAATATAAAATACAATATAATTTTTGATCATAAGCGTCCGGTAGCCGCGCAGCCGAAGCTGCGTATCTTTCGCTAAAGGACAACGCTCCGGCATTGTTGAGAGTCTCCCCATTTTTTCTATGATCATATCATAGTATTGGTTTGCTGAGTCGTGGGAGAGTATATTAAGATACTCTACAATATCTTGCAGATCTCTTTGGGCGGTCGGGAATATCTTTACTTTATATTGCTCCATGAACATTGCCCCTCAGCTTTTTTGCGAATTCAAAAAAATCTATGCCTTCAACGCCCGAAGCTATTTCCGCCTCCGCTTCGGCAAGTTTGGCATACAGTTCAAGCTGTGCCTGCTGGTGTTCGTACATTTCAAGGCTTAACACCACCATGTCGCCCACGCCGTTCTTGGTGATGAAAACCGGCTCACGGGAAGATCGGCAATATTCGCTAATTTCGTTGGAGTTGTTCCTTAAATCGGATATAGGCCTAATAGTTGGCATAATTTGCACCACCTTATATGAGATATTTATGATGTTATTATATCATAATTTTGAGAGATAGGTCAATTATCTGTAAAAAAATTATTTACAGTTGAGATAGCATCTGATACAATAAATCTTGAAGTTCACTAAAGGGAACACATAAAAATACCCCTCAAATATATTATACGAGGAGTGTAATTAATGTTTTATGAATCCTACGAGGTAATACTATGAACGTAGATAAAAAGTATTATTCTATATATTTTGTTCTGCTGGCTGCTGTATCGGCTTGTATGCTGATAACAGCCAGACTCGCCCCCCCAAATATCGTTGCAACAGAAAATGAGCCGACAATTGATATGCCCATTTACAATACTGTATTTGAAAATATCAGAGGATGTTATGTATTTGATGAAAATATATATACAAATCCACTCAGTTCATTTGTAGCTTTCGGCAAGATGCCCTATATTTACGGGTTCACTGAAAACGAGTTTATCATAGCCAATACGGATGGCGGGGATTTACAGAATTATGCCGTCGAATATTGTAAAAAGCCAGTTGGCTTTGATGAGTTTTCGTCAAAAATAAACTCACCCCTATCGCCACCTCAACTCACAGCATACAAAGAGCGTTATTTGCTTGCGGTCATATCGGACGGCAACAGCTCGAAGTATAGTCTTTATAGCATGGATAGCGAGATATGGCTTGCAGAGTTTAGGGGAAACTGGATATGGAGTATATACCGTCTTACTAAAACCCAAAACACCACACTGGCGGATTTAAAACGCGCAAAAAAATATTACGCGGATAACCCACCATATGAATGGACACCTGGTCTATATGAAAACCCACCCCGCTTCTACGAGAATCAAATGACTTTAAAAGATGTTTACACTCTGGCCAGAAAGGGCGGGGCGTTGACACTTATTGATTTCGAGCCGTTCTATTACCATTTGTCCGGCTCAGATTTTACAGAGCGGCGCTATGAGGTAGCAGGTGCGGACATTGTTTTCGTCCGCGTCAAAGATGGTATGCTTGATTCTGCTATGCTGTGGTCTCGACGTACACTTGACCCTGCGCAGGTAATTGACCTGCGCGAAGGCTTTGAAGCCATTGCCAAATATCAGGATCCGCTTAGCTCTTTCGCAGACATCACGATTGAAGATACGCATATTGGAGAGGATATGCGCGAGCTCATCTACAATTACGACTATGACCAATGCTGCTATTACTTGAACACGAAGCGTGCCGACAGTATTTTTGTAGTATTTGGCAATGATAAGCGCTTGCCTTTAAAAAGAGCCTTAGAGGAGCGGCTGGTCACGATAGAGGAAGCCGTAGCGCATGGGTTGCGCAATGTGAGCATGGTTCCCATCGTAAACCCATTGGGCGGCGAGTTCGTTACCTTGCAACATCCCTATGCATTCTCAATGAATAACGAGGCATTTTATCCATCCAAATCTTTCATGTATGTGGTATGGGATAATGATATCTCTGTGTATTTTGATATGGATGAGCTGACGCAATTCCTTGAATGGTATGGTTATGACGAAAAAGCAAAAGAATTGCGTCAGTCATTTGATTTACTTGAAATAACAGCAATTGCCCGTGGCAATTATGTCCGTGGCACAACCCTTGCCGCTGCGGGGATTATAGCCAGCGTTGGCTGGGAATTTAGTTTCCATACCCCGGTGCGGTTCATTTTTACAGCAAAATGAATTTAATTCGCAACGCTTAAATTATATTCCACATCTCTACCATCAATTAGGAGCCGGACTTTGTTAATGGTGTTGTTGTCACTGATAAAAATGGCATAGGAGAATTGGTAATTGGTAAAATCATCACTGGGTATGGCGGTGGTTTCATAGGAAATATCCAGCGTCTTGCCGTGACACTCAAACACTCCACCCTGGGAAATATAGCGATTACCAAATATTTCACCCTGATCCCGGCTTATATAGAGTACTACGGCGAATATATCTTCTTTATCTGTTTTGGGAAAACTGTCCGGCATACTGACAAAATCATAGAATTCATGTGCTATTTGTGGTGAAAACTCCAAAACATAAATGCCTTGGCCGTTTTCGTCACAGCGCTCCACCCATTCGGCCACAGCAGGAAAAACCGCCCCTTCTTTATAGCCTACAGGTAACTCCCCACTCATCTGAAAAGAAGCAGAGCTAGAACTAAAGCTGCTTATACCCACCATGGCAAAGGCTAAAATTGTTAGCGGGATTACTATAGCAGCCAGTAAGATCAAGATCAGTTTCCGGTCGTTTTTTGGTTTTGGGTAAAGAGCAGCGGGGTCAGTTGATAACGGCAACTCTGCTCCGCACTTTGGGCATACTTTCCAGTCGCTATAAACTGCAGTTTCACATGTTGGGCAAGTGGCTTTCAGGGGCAGTCCACAATAGGGGCAAAGCACATATTCGGCGGCAATGGGATTATGACAACTGGGGCAGTTTAAATTATTGTTGTTGCTGCGAATGACCAGGTAGATAATTAGCCCTACAAAACTTGGCACCAGGATGGCTATTATCGTCCATAAGACAGCGTCCATGTGGCGGGATTTAGCGTCTTTATAGACATATACGCCGATCAAAACAGGAACCAGCCCCGCCAGGGTCAGCAATACTAATAATACTCCATTAACAGCTATAATATTCGTCATTTTACTCACTTACCTTTCTTAGTTTAATAATAACGCCAGCGAAGCAGCCCGCGCACATATAACTTACCGATAACATTACCAGCATGGCAAGGCCAAAAGCTTGATTTTCCCGGCTCACCTTAAAAGAAAGCCAGTAAAAAAGGATGGCCCATAATAGCCCAGCCAGCGAGAGCAAAGCAAGATGTAAACGTTTTTTGCGCCGCTCCAGTTCCAGTAATATTATTCTTTCGTTTAGCACAGGCGGTTGCTGTATATGGGTGTTGATATAACCGCTTAGCCTTTCATCCATCATGTTCTAACCTCCTTTTCAACAACTCCCGCGCCTGACGCAAGCGGTATTTAACCGTTCCTAAAGGGATTTTCAGTAATTGTGCGGTTTTGCCCGTATCAAGCCCGTTGAAGTAATAAAGGGTAATTACCATGCGAAGTTTATCCGGCAATTCATTTACAGCCTCCTGTACTTCGGAATAATCCGGCGCTACTGCTGCAACCTGGTTTGCGAAAAACAAATCCTTTTCCTCATTCGTTGCGAAACGGACAAAAAACAGTTTCCATTTTTGCCGTCGCAGCATATCCCGATAGGTGTTCACGCAAATGATTGTCAGCCAACCCGCAAATTCTTTACTTCCATCATATTTTTCAAAAAATTTGTAAGCCTTGATCCAGGTTTCTTGGTAAAGATCCTCAGCATCCTCTCGGTTTTTACAGAGCTTTTGACATAAGCCGAAAAGCCGTTTACCGTGAGCGCTTATGTATTCGTCAAACAAACCAGCGCCTCCATTCCTCAAATTATCCCTACACTATCATATACGCATATTATAGTAAATCGGTTGGGAAAAACGCAAAAAAAATCGGTTATTACATTATAACCTAAGGCAGGCTAAAGCCCGCAAGTATCGAGTATCGAGTATTCAGGATTCAGAATATAAGTTGTTTTCGCGTAGCGAAAACAATTTTGATAGTTGATTAATTAGATCAAATTCTTGTTTTTTGTTTGCGAAAATAGTCCGTAAGTGACTTTACCATTGGGGAGGTCAAGCTACCAAGGTTGTGGGAGCCAACTGAGCCTTTTGTTGGCACACATCGTTTGTGGGGCACTATGGTGCTAGAGGATGGCTCAAAGATGTTTGCCTATGGTGAGTTTGAAATTGTAGAAGCCACAGCTGACAGCATCATTTCTGCCAGCACTTGGGCACAGGAAGGTATTACAAGTGCTTTGGTAAAAGGGTTTGTCCCGGCTAATTTGTGGTGCAACTACCAGGATGCCATCACTCGTGAGGAGTTCTGCCGTATGGCGGTGGTTTCATAGGAAATCTTTCAATATCGCTTCAAACCGCTCAAAGCCGCTATCCCCGAAGCATACCATATACACTTGCGAAATACTTTCGTTAGATTGTAAGAAATCCACAACCGTTCGCAGAGCGATAACGCAGGCTTCACGGAACGGATAGCCATAAACGCCTGTGCTTATACAAGGGAAGGCGATTGATTCAATATTATTATCAACTGCCAGAATCAACGATTCGCGATAACAGGAAGCCAGCAATTCCGGCTCTCCCTGTTTCCCATCATGATACACAGGCCCAACAGTATGTATGATGAACTTTGCGGGCAGATTATAGCCTTGCGTGATTTTTGCCTTTCCGGTTTTACAGCCATTCAACTTACGGCACTCCTCCAGCAATTCTTTACCTGCCGCCCGATGAATTGCCCCGTCCACACCGCCGCCACCGAGCAATGAAGTGTTCGCGGCGTTCACTATGGCGTCAACTGCGATTTTTGTTATGTCGCCGTTTAATATTTTTACCCTATTCATCATCTTGCCTCCAATAAACGGAAAGCTTCCTTTTCATTAAACCAGCCAAGTTTGCTCGCCTGATCTATATATGGCGCTGCCCAGTGATTTGTATAATCTGATGCCAATGACTTTGTGGGTATAAGCAAAAAAATTAGCATAAAAACCAGTATCAATGAAAAACAATTAATTGTTTTCATCTTATTCAAATCCTCCCTCTTTCTATTGCCTTGACCTTTTTAATTTATAATATAATTTGCAACACCTAATATAGTATATTTATTATATTATTATAGCATAGTTTTGAGAGTCAGGTCAATACTTGATTCGCAAAGCTTAAATTATATTCCACCTCATTATTAAATGAAAAGACCGCAAAAAAAGTCGAGAAATACCACTGCTCAGTTGCTACAATTTCCTCGGAGGGTGAGTTTATGGAACAAATGGACAAAGTAAATGCTGTAAGCCGGATGCAAAAACGAATAATCATGAATCTTGATGATGTGACGCTTGATGATTTAGGTGCAGCAGCGGGGTATAGCAAATACTACGCTGTCCGTATCTTTAAAGAAGCAGTTGGCAAAACTCCGGGAGAATACATCCGGGCTTTGCGCTTGACCAGAGCCGCTGAGGAACTGCGCGATTCAGGAGGCAAAATTATTGACGCTGCGCTAAATAGCGGATTCGACTCGCACGATGGTTTTACGAGGGCTTTTTCGCGGCAGTTTGATATGACTCCAATACGTTATAGCCAAGAAACACCACCGGTTCGCTTCTTTGTCCATTATCCCATTGAATCCTACTATCATCTGAAAGACGGGGAAAAAGCCATGCAAAATGAAAAAGTATCGAGGACGGTCACGGTTACAGCGGTAAAACGTCCTGCTCGGAAGCTGATTCTGCTCCGCGCAAAAGAAACAAAAGGCGGCGATTATTTCGCATATTGCGAAGAAATGGGCTGCGAATGGGAGGGGCTTCTGAACAGCATCGCTGAAAAAATCGCTCCCGCCGCATTGCTGACCTTACCGCAAAACCTTGTTGTGTCGAGTACGTCTGACACAGCGGCGGGCGTTGAAGTGCCTGCCGATTACGGTAAAGCCATACCAGACGGATATGATATTATCGACCTGCCGCCCTGTACGATGTTGTTTTTCAACGGCGCGCCATACGAGGATGAAAATGATTTTTGCATTGCCATCGACATCGTTTGGGAAGCTGTTGATAGCTACAATCCTGATTTTTACGGCTGGCAAGCCGCGCCAAAACTCGCGCCGCGTTTCAATTTCGGCGCAAAGGAAGAGTTGGGCGCAAAAATGGCTGTCCCAGTTAAGAAAAAGTAATTTCGTTATAAAAAGAAAAAGTCCAAGCGCGTTTCGGTTATTTTAGAACACACTTGGACTTTCTATTATACTCCATCATATAATTGTTCTACACCGCTGCTTTTCCCGTCTCCGTACGTGTAGCCTTTCGCCCTGCGCTCGTCTTGAAGCGCTCCCCACGCTTCCCATCCTTTATCGCGCAGCAATGCGTTATCATTTTCCAACACCGGGTATCCTACGGTCACATTAAGAAAAGCGTCGAACTTGTCACATGGGTAATCGTCGCACAAAGCGCACATTTCAATGCCTTTTTCTTTCGCGCAAATTCTAACCGCGCAACCGGGATTGCCGCCTTCATCCTTGCACGAAACGCACATGCCGTCCTCTGCCATTCCTTTCAGAAACGGCCAGAATCCATCGCCGCCGGGTATGTATTTAATAACATCCTCGAACCCCGCCGCTTTCATTTCAACGTATAAAACCTTCGCAGCCGGTTCCACTTTTACCTTAACAGCGCAGTTTTCGCAATAGAGTCCGCAATAACAAGCATATTTTTTGTCCATGCTTCTAATCTCCCTTCTATTATGTTTGATTCAATTATTGATATTAATGCCAGTATTCTACAATGATCATTGAATTTCCTGCCTAAATATCCTATACAGGTTACCATGTTCCAAAAGGCAAGGAAAACCCCGAAGAATATTTCAAAAAACTTATAAGCCTTGATCCAGGTTTCCTGGTACAGATCCTCAGCATCCTCACGGTTTTTGCAAAGCTTTTGACATAAACCGAAAAGCCGTTTACCGTGAACACTTATGTATTCGTCAAACAAACCAGCGCCTCCATCCCCCAAATTATCCCTTCATTATTATAGATGTTTTGGTAAATTTGGATACACCTGTGATGAAAGTGAGCCTAAGAGTTGTTTTTTAGGCGATTTGCGGGTATACTAAGGGTAACTTTAATTACCTCTAATTACCCCTAATTACCCCTAACTGCCAGAATTGCTAGCATTTGTTCTATAATATGGTAGGTAAATAATAAAATATCGAAAGGGAGGGTTTATATTTTGAAAACTGAACAGATATGCCAAATAGCACATGATTTCACATTAACATCACCCTTAAATATTGTTACCCAAACAGCGGCGTTACAGCCGCATATTGCCGGAATGCGTATTTTTGAGGAACCTATAGTAGGATTTGCGTCACCGGATGATCCTTACTTTACTTCCCTAAAAGACCCGGCTGCCTATTTGAGCGGGTTTATGCAACCGTCAGATTGGCTAGCCGAGGTTAAAACCGTGATCTCTTTTTTCTTGCCTTTTAGCAGCGTAGTGAGGGAAAGCAATAAGCAGGATATGTATTGGCCTTCTGTGGAATGGCTACACGCGCGTATTGAAGGGCAAACTTTTGTCGGCGCACTGACAAAACATCTGCAAGCTCAACTAACAAAAAAAGGGTTTACGAGCCTAGCGCCTTGCTATGATCAACGCTTCTGGTCGCGCTCAGTTATACCTACTGATGAATATCCACTCGAAAAGGCATTTACAAGCAATTGGTCGGAACGGCATGTGGCTTATGCATGTGGGCTGGGAACCTTTTGCCTTTCCAAAGGGCTGATCACAAAAAAAGGCGTGGCTGGTCGCTTTGGCAGTTTATTGACTAATTTGAAACTTCCAGCTACACCACGCCTCTATCAATCACTAGAGCATTATTGTACCCATTGCGGCAGCTGCGTGAAGAATTGTCCGGTTAATGCTATTTCCCTTGAAAAAGGCAAAGATCATCAGGCCTGCAAGCTCTTTCTGGATCAAACCCGCGCCCTTACGCCCCCATATTATGGCTGTGGTAAATGCCAGGTTAATGTGCCATGCGAAACATGTATTCCAAACCCAGCTATCTAAAATGCATAATAGAATAATTCAGTATATTGTGCGGGCTTGCCTATGAAGACGGAGAAATGTATGCTGTTAAAGGAAACCGCAGCAAATTATGCGAGGCCTAATTACGTACACGGCCCTAGAAAAATCCATTGATTATTTCTGCATATTAGGGTAAAATTAAAAGGAAATGAAATGCACAGCGTGAGCAAAATTTCTTTTAAAGCCTTTTGCATAGAACAGTAGGCAAATTACAAAAACATACTGCCTTCTGCGTCACTAGAGAATACAAGGAGGTAGCAGCCTACCATGAATTTGAGCTATTTTAAAAAGGATGGACGTTGGTTTTATTGCCTGTCCCGGCTGGGGCTGGCTATTATATATTTTTTTGCCGCTGTACCTAAGTTTTTTAGCGTGGGGCTATTTAAAGCTACTCTATTGGCTTATTATGGTTTTTTGCCAGACAACATTGCCGCCTTAATGGCCATAGCTATCCCTTGGGGAGAATTTGGTTTGGCCTTGTTGTTGGTTTTAGATGAAAAAAGGCAAGTCGTTTACGCTGTTTTGTTAAGCTTGTTAAGTTCCTTTTATGTAGTTAATTCCCTCATTTTTCTCAATCATTGGATGCCCTATGGCTGCGGTTGTTTTGGTTTTGGCGAGGCCGGAATTTTAGGCATGGGAGGGGTTGTGCGAAATGTTTTGATAATGGCAGTATCCCTTGAGCCGACCGTTGTGTACGACTCGGAAATCAACATCGTATTACTCAAACCGTCTTCAATGCTTCCTAAGGTGATTGTAACCCATGGCACGATTATTCCTCGATGTGTAGAGACTCGCTGTCCGCTGGGAAGAGTTGCTCCCGCATTGGCACCTGCATTCATCGCAGTATTGTAAGTCTTGTTTGTGTGATTGTGATAAGCAGTATCGCCGCGGTTGGTCATAATATTGCACCGCGCAGGTCCATTAGCATCCCATAAATTGGGAGAATCTGCCCAAGGATCAGTCGGACATAACAATGTGGGAATCAGGGGTTTATAGACAGGCTGACATTCCGCCGAAGTGGGATGCGCCCCATTCCTTGCTCCGCCGATAGATTTCCAAGCGTCATATCGGGCAGTCTGTTCCATGAATGGGAGTAGCGGCACATTTGGGGACACATTGTTCCCATTCTGATTGATGTCTTTCAGTGTACCGTTGTCATCATATTGGAGTATGACATTGGGAAACTCGTTATAAGCATCATGAAAATTATGGGTTGCGAGGCACCATTGCTTCATGTGATTGGAGCATTGCATCCGTCTTGCGGCTTCGCGGGCTGCCTGTACGGCAGGCAAAAGAAGGGCGATTAACATACCGATAATCGCAATGACCACAAGAAGTTCGACAAGAGTGAAGGCGTTTTTTTGATGTAAGTTCTTACTAATTAAGGGGTTACGATACCCCCCCCCCCCCCCCCGGGGGGGGGGGGAATTAAAAAATTTTGGGTGGGAAAAAAAGGG
>Ga0082212_10013043_pt1 | contig 10422 bp, 7 predicted proteins | sample TergutNt197P3_FD_71548 | JGI IMG/M metagenome (GOLD analysis project Ga0082212, IMG submission 71548) | Neocapritermes taracua P3 segment gut microbial communities from Petit-Saut dam, French Guiana - Nt197 P3 | ecosystem: Host-associated > Arthropoda: Insects > Digestive system > Gut ...
CAGACCATGCCCAAAAAAGCCTATCTGTACGGCGTCCCCATCGAATTCTATCGCAGGCTCCGGATTCGCCGCTATGGTTTCCACGGCACCAGTCACCGCTATGTAAGCAAGCGGGTTTGCGAATTCCTGGGCCTGGACCGGGCAAAGACCCGCGTGATCACCTGCCATTTGGGCAACGGTTCCAGCTTGGCGGCTGTGGATTGCGGCAAGTGCGTGGACACGAGCATGGGCCTCACCCCCCTGGAGGGTCTGATTATGGGTACCCGTTCCGGAAACCTGGACCCGGCGGTGGTGCAGTTCATCGCCAACAACGAAAACATGACCGTGGATCAGGTGCTGGACTTGCTAAATAAGAAGAGCGGCCTGTTGGGGCTAAGCGGTAAGAGCAGCGATATGCGAGATATCGACGCCGCATGCAATCAGGGGGATGAGGACTGCATCGTGGCCCGGGACATGCTGGTGGCCAGCGTACGGAAATACATAGGCGCGTATGCGGCGGTTATGAACGGCGTAGATGTGATTGTATTTACGGCGGGTATCGGCGAAAACAACATCCAGCTCCGAAGGATGATCATGGATGGTTTTGAATACCTGGGCGCCAAGCTGGATACAAACAGGAACGAAACACGCAGTGAGGCGGTGATCTCTGCGGATGACAGCAAGGTTAAAATCGTGGTGATCCCTACGGACGAAGAAATCGTAATCGCCAGGGATACGCTGGCCATCATAACGGGGGCAGCCATAGAATAGCGGGGGTATGGGACGGAATGGCTGCCGCCTTATGAAAATTGTTGGTTGTTTATTTCTCAATCCCGGCTCCTAAACAGTTGACAAACCCGGAGGCTGACCGTATAATACATTGGTCCCGTTTGAGGAGGATGAAGGTGCTGGATGTTTCAAACGCGTTGTTAACGCCGGGTACGTCCTTTCCTTTTACGGCGAAGGCCAGCCTTCCCCCTCAGGACGTAATGGGCGAAACGGTCACGATCGATGAAATCGCGCTGGAGGGCGTTTATACGGCGCTTCAGGATGCGGTTCATCTGAGAGGGATGCTGTGCGCCATGGTGCGCGGGTTATGCGCCCGGTGCTTGAAACCGGCGGAGTTATCCCTTGAAATACCATTTGCAGAGGCCTTCCGCAAGGATGCCGACGAGTGGCAAGGCGAGGATTTCCGCTATGAGGGGCATACCGTTTCGCTGGACCAACTGGTACTGACGCTTGTAACACTGAACCTGCCCATGCGATTCCTCTGCAAGGCGGATTGTGATGGAAGGAAAGAATTACAAGCCGGGCAGGTGGTCGTTTCCAAGGGCTCGTGCGAAGATGGAACGCCTGTTCAGCGTCCTTTTGAAGCATTGCAGCGCTTGCTGAAAAAGGAGGAAGCCTTCCCGGGGCGAAGCCGCGGAGAGGCTGACAAAGAGGAGGTGTAGAGATGGCTCTTCCCAAAGGTAAAGTATCCAAGGCCCGTGGACGCAGCCGCCGCGCCCATTGGAAGCTGAGTTTGCCCGGCATCGTGGAATGTCCGCAATGCCACAAAAAAAAGCTTTCCCACCGCGTATGTAAGCATTGCGGCTACTACAAGGGCGTTCAAGTGGTTGACATGACCGAGAACAAGAAGGAAAAGGCGTAACGCCGTTTACAACCCTTTCGGGTGTGGAATGGCATACGCTTTCATTGCCCCATGATCAAGAGGAGTACGCGCTCTGTCCCCCAGAGAGAACGACCCGCCGGCTGAAAGGTTGTTTGGATTGGCGGGAGCGCGGAAAGTCGCTTGGGAGGGTATGGGATGAACGGCGCGGCCGGCAGGCTTCGCTTTCAGTTCCGTCGGGTCCGCCCGATATAGCGTGTTGAGGCGTTTGCCCGGGCAGGCGCAAATAAAGGTGGTACCACGGAGCTGCTCCGTCCTTTGGATGGCGGCGGCTCCTGTTCTATTGTAAGGGAGGAATGGCATGATGGAGAAAGAACACGATTCCCGGGTCATGGAAAAGGTATATGCCCCTCGGCTCATTGAAGACAAGCTTTATCACATGTGGGAGGAAGGCGGCGCCTTTGCGGCCCGGCGGATAGCAGGCAAGACGCCGTATACGATTGTGATGCCGCCGCCCAATATTACCGGGCAGCTTCACATGGGCCATGCCATGGATTGCATCATTCAGGACGCGCCCACCCGGTATCACCGGATGAAAGGCGACCCAACCCTATGGCTGCCGGGTACGGACCACGCGTCCATCGCCACGGAAGTGAAAATCGTTGAACAGATGGCGGAGGAGGGACTAACCAAGGAGGATGTGGGGCGGGACGGCTTTTTGAAGAGGGCCTGGAAGTGGAAGGAAGAATATGGCGGACGGATAAACCGGCAGCAGCGCAGGCTGGGCGCCAGCTGCGACTGGAGCCGGGAACGCTTTACCATGGACGAAGGCTGCAACGAGGCCGTACGCGAGGTTTTTGTGCGTCTGTACGAAAAGGGCTTGATCTACCGGGGGGATCGAATCATCAACTGGTGCCCGGTGTGCAGAACCGCTCTTTCGGACGCGGAAGTGGAGTATGAGGAACAGGCAAGCCACCTATGGCATATCCGTTATCCCGCGGCGGATGGCGGTCCGGGGGTGGTGGTTGCCACCACCCGACCGGAGACCATGCTGGGAGACACCGGCGTGGCTGTGAATCCGGCGGATGAGCGGTATCGCGCCCTGGTGGGACAGAAGGTGGTATTGCCCCTAATGAACAGGCAAATACCCGTGGTGGCGGACGGCTATGTGGACATGGCCTTCGGTACAGGCGCAGTAAAAATGACGCCGGCCCATGATCCCAACGACTTTGAGGTGGCGCAGCGGCACGGCTTGGAAGTGCTGCGGGTAACCAACGACGACGGATCCATGAACGGGAACGCAGGAGCCTTTGCGGGCATGACGGCCGCCCACTGCCGAAAGGCTGTGGTAGAAACGCTGGAGGGGCAGGGGCTGCTTGTCAAGGTGGAGGATTATACCCACAATGTGGGTACCTACTACCGCTGTCATCAAACAGTAGAGCCACTTGTAAGCCGCCAGTGGTTTGTGAAGATGGAACCCTTGGCAAAGCCTGCCATCGAGGCGGCAAAGAGCGGCAAGATCCGGTTTGTGCCGGAGCGGTTTGCCAAGACCTACTATAACTGGATGGAAAACATCCGGGACTGGTGTATCAGCCGGCAGCTTTGGTGGGGGCACAGGATCCCGGCCTGGTACTGTGACGCTTGCGGAGAAACCCTGGTACGAAAGGAAGAGCCTGAGGCCTGCCCCAAGTGCGGGGCGACCTGCCTGCGTCAGGATGAGGATGTGCTGGACACCTGGTTCTCTTCCGCTCTGTGGCCTTTCAGTACCTTGGGTTGGCCCCATGAAACAGAGGACTTATCATACTTTTATCCAACCAGCATGTTGGTGACGGGTTATGATATCATTTTTTTCTGGGTGGCCCGGATGATATTCAGCGGTATCGAGCAGATGGGCGACATCCCCTTTCATACGGTGCTCATTCATGGTCTGGTGCGGGATGACAAGGGGCGCAAGATGAGCAAGAGCCTTGGGAACGGAGTGGATCCGTTGGAGGTGATTGATCGTTATGGAGCGGACGCCCTGCGATTTTCCCTGGTTATGGGTGTGAGCCCCGGCAATGACACCCGCTTTTCTACGGAGAAGGTAGAAAGCGCCCGAAATTTCGCCAACAAGGTATGGAACGCCTCCCGGTTTGTGCTGATGAACATCGGGGAAAGGGAGGAGATCGACCCGGCCATGCTCACCCTTCCGGATCGGTGGATTTTAAGCCGCTTTCAAAAAGCGGTGCGGGAGATCGGCGATCATATGGAAGAAGCCGATTTCGGCTTGGCGGCGCAGAAAATATATGATTTTGCCTGGGACGAATTTTGCGACTGGTATATAGAATTGAGCAAGGGCCGGCTCGCGGCGGCCGGCGGCGGGGAGGCGGGCGGAAGTGCGCGCGCAGTGCTGCTTTATGTGTTGGAGGGCTTACTGAAGCTGTTGCATCCCTTCATGCCATTCCTGACCGAAGAGGTGTATCAGCACTTGCCCGGCGTCCGGGGCATGCTGATTACGGCTCAATGGCCTGCCTGTCGGGAAGCGTTTGATTTTGTTGAGGAAGAACGGCAAATGGAAGGGCTGATGGAGATCATTCGCGCCATCCGCAACCTGCGGGCTGAAATGAATGTAAGGCCCGGTAAACGCATTCATGTGACATTGATCCCCGAAGGCGGCTGGGAGGATGTGCTGGTTCTGGCGGAGCCTTATATTCAGCGTTTGGCGGGCGGCAGCGGCGTAACGCTGGCCGCCAGGGAGGCGACGTCTTCCGAAAAGACCGTCAGCGCCGTTTGCGCGGCGGGAGAGATTCGCATCCCCTTGGGAGACCTGGTGGATTTTGCGCAAGAAATCACCCGTTTAGAGAAGGAAGCCGCCAATTTGCAGCAGGAAATCAGCCGGTGTGAAGGCAGGCTCAGCAATCAGGGCTTCATGGGCAAGGCGCCGAAAGCCTTGGTGGAGCAGGAAAAAGAAAAGTTAAAAACCAACCGGAGCATGCTTTCCTCCCTGGAGGAACGGATCGCAGAACTCCGGAGCCACCTGTAAGCCATGGATAATGGACGGACAGCGAGAGCCTTTTCGCACTTGCCCGTGATGCTGCGGGAAGTTCTGGCCTGGATGCGGGTGGAATCCGAAGGCGTATATCTGGACGGCACAGTAGGCGGCGGCGGCCACAGCGAGGGAATCCTGTCCGCCGGCGAGGGCGTCACCCTCTACGGGATCGACCGGGATCCCGCGGCAGTCGCGGCGGCGCGGGATAGATTGGGGCATTACCCCGACTTTCATGCCATTCATGGGAACTTCCATGACGCCAAGGCGCTGCTGCGGAGGGAAGGGGCTCCGCCCCTCAATGCCGCGCTTTTGGACCTGGGCGTGAGCAGTCATCAGTTGGATACGCCTGGGCGCGGTTTCAGCTACCACGAATCAGCAGCTCTGGATATGCGCATGGACCCTTCCGGAGCCACGGGAGGCCAAACAGCCGCGGAATACTTAGCCAATGTAAGTCCGCAAGAATTTCGCAGAGTCCTTGCTGAGTATGGAGAGGAAAAATGGGCTGCCCGCATCGCCCTGGTATTGGAGGAGCGAAGGCGGATGCGGCCGGTTCTCACCACCGGGGATCTGGTGGACATTGTGGACGCGGCTATTCCCAAGGCCGTGCGTAGAAAAGACAGCGGGCATCCAGCCCGCAGAACCTTTCAAGCGGTGCGCATCGCTGTCAATGATGAACTGGACCCCCTTGAAAGCGCCCTCAGGGACATCGTGTCCATGCTCAAGCCGGAAGGAAGGCTCCTTGTGATTACCTTCCATTCCTTGGAAGACCGGGTTGTGAAATCTACGTTCCGCAGCATGCAAAACCCCTGTACGTGCCCGCCAAGGGCGCCCCTGTGCACCTGCGGGAAGAAGCCTCTGGGAAGGGCGTTGGCGGGCGGCGCCGTGAGGCCCGGGGCGGAAGAGGTGAGCCGGAATCCCCGGGCGCGCAGCGCTGTGCTGCGGGTATTCCAAAGCCGGGGTTAAGGCCCTGGGAAAGGAGGTCACAGTGCCGACGCTTTATGTGGTAGCCACCCCCATCGGAAACCTGGGGGACATGACGCCCAGAGCCGTTGAAACGCTAAAAAACGTCGGTTTGATCGCGGCGGAGGATACGCGGACAACCCAAAAACTGTTGAGCGTCTTTGGCATTGCCACGCCTATGACCAGCTGCCATGAGCACAATGAAAAAAGCAAGGCGGCCCGGATTGTTCGGCGTATGGTCGAGACGGCTATGGATGTGGCTCTCACCACCGACGCCGGAACGCCTTGTATCAGCGATCCGGGCAGTCTACTGGTACGGGAGGCCGTGCAAGCAGGCTTGGAAGTTCTCGCGGTGCCGGGCCCAGCGGCCCTTACGGCGGCCCTAAGCGTCAGCGGCGTCCCTGTGGAGGAATTTACCTTCTATGGCTTTTTACCCAGGGGAAAGGGCGAGTTGAAGGATAAGCTGCATGACATGAGGGCGAAGTCCAAAGCGGCGGTTGTTCATGAGTCTCCGCACCGGGTGGCGGATCTGCTCCGCTGTATCCGCGAAGCGCTGCCGAACACCTATGTCTGCTGCAGCTGTGATTTGACCAAGAGGTTTGAGCGTACCCTTCGGGGGCCTGTATCAGAGGTGCTGGGAGCCATCGAGAATAACCCCAAGGCAGAGAAAGGGGAATATTGCCTGGTGCTGGTCTGGGGTAAGGAGGACCGGCCGGAGCCGCCGGATGGGTATGGCGTGGCAATGTCGCTGGAGGCGCGCCTGTTTGACGGATTGGTGGGCGGCCTATGCCTGCGGGAGAGCATGGATCAGCTCATTGGGATGGGTGAAAAGAAAAATGCGGTATACGCGGCCAGCCTGCGGCTCAAGGATTGGATGGGGGAGCGCTGATGATCCGCCCTCCTGCCGATCATTAGCGCAGTTTGACGCAGCCATTGTGAGCATTGGACGAAATGTGCGGCGCACATCAACACCATGAAAGGATAGGCCGATGAATTTGAAAAACGATTCGCGATTTCAACATGCGTGCTGCGTCCCTTTTTTCTTCGATGGGGATGATCATGGAATTTTGCTGATCCATGGTTTCACGGGGTGTGTGTCCCATATGCGCCCCCTGGGAGACGCTTTACGGGAACGGGGCTATACGGTAATGGGCATCAATTTGCCCGGGCACGCCACCACAGAGGCGGACATGGCTGAAACCGGCTGGCAGGAATGGCTGCAAGCCGCCAATCAGGCAACCGCGGCTTTGAAAGAAAAATGCGAAACCGTTATGGTCTGCGGGCTGTCCATGGGCGGTTTGCTGGCGCTGCTTGCTGCGGGGGAGATGGAGGCGGACGCCTGCGTGCCCATCTCCACGCCGATGGCAACCCAAAATAAATGGTTGTGCCTGGCGGGTATGGTCGCGCCCTTTTATCCGCGCGTGGCATGGCCGGTCCAGGCCGCACGTCATGAAAGCGTCGATGCGGCATACGATTATGGTTACGCAGGGTTTCCCACTCGCTCCGCCGCCGGTTTGCACCGCCTGATCAAACTGGCCCGGCGAAATCTATCCGCAGTTCGCTGCCCCGTCCTATGCGTTCAGTCGGCGGCCGATCGAACCGTATGGCAGGGAAGCGCTGACGTGATTATGCAAAATGTTAGCAGCCGGTGCAAGCAAAAATTGATTTTACAGGACGCGCCCCATGTGGCTACTTTATCCAAAGAACTTCCGGTAATCGTGAACGCCGTGGATGATTGGGCGCGAAAGATCGTCGAGCCGGCGGGCGCAAAAAAATGAGGCGCAAATAAAAAAATGAGGCGCAAATAAAAAAGTGTTGACACCGGCCTGCGCATGATTTATAATCACCCCGTTGGACCTCGTAAGGCAATGAAGGGAAGAAGTAACCCTCCATGTTCTCCTCCAAGAGAGTCGGCGGGCGGTGTGAGCCGATGTGGAGCGGGTGGGTGAATACATCTCAAGAGCCGCGCCCCAAACGATGATCTGGCATCATCCAGTAGGCGGCGACGGGTATGCCCGTTACAGCATGGGGGGTATGTAGTACCCCGTGAGCGTGTGGTCGTGAGGCTTCACGAAACTGAGGTGGTACCGCGGTTGTTCGGCGTATGCGTAACGGAGTTTCTCCGGTGCGCGCGGCCGGTATAGTCGCCCTCGGATGGTCATCCGAGGGCGTTTTTATTTGGAAAAAGAAAGGTGTGATCCGGGTGTTTATCAAAGTAGCTCTGCTGCTGGTTTTTTTCATGGTGACGGTTTTTATTGGTTTGTATTTCCGTAAACGGGCGTCCAGCGTGGACGGATTCGTGCTGGCCGGGCGCTCCGTAGGACCGTGGCTTACCGCTTTCGCGTACGGATCAGCCTATTTTTCCGCCGTTATATTTGTCGGTTATGCTGGGCAGTTCGGCTGGAAGTTCGGTACCGCGGTTACATGGATTGGCCTGGGTAACGCTTTCATTGGTTCGTTGATGCCCTGGGTCATTCTGGGGCGGCGCACGCGCATCATGACGAATCACCTGAAGAGCGCCACAATGCCCGAGTTCTTTGGCTCCCGGTTCAACACGGACGCTCTGAAGATCGGTGCGGCCATTATCATCTTCATCTTTCTCATCCCGTACACCGCATCGCTGTATAATGGCCTTTCGCGCCTTTTTGCAATGGCGTTCGGCATCGACTTTATCTACTGCATCATCGGGATGGCTGTTCTCACCGGTATTTATGTGGTGGCCGGAGGGTATTTTGCCACGGCGGTCAACGATTTTATTCAGGGTATCATCATGATTGGCGGAATTATCGCCGTGATTGCCGCTGTTTTAAACAGTAACGGTGGTTTTACAGCGGCGATAGACGCCCTGGCACGCATTGAGGATCCGGCGGTTTCGGCTTCGCCCGGCGCGTTTACCTCCTTTTTTGGCCCGGATCCTATAGGACTCCTGGGCATCGTGATCCTCACCTCGCTGGGGACTTGGGGACTGCCGCAGATGGTTTCCAAATTCTATTCAATCAAGTCCGAAAAGGCGATTTCCAAAGGCGCTGTGATTTCTACTGTTTTTGCGCTTGTGATCGCGGGCGGCTGCTATTTCCTGGGAAGCTTCGGCCGCCTGTACGCGGATGTGGTTGAAGTGGGCGAAAAAGGCATTATATTCGATTCCATCATTCCCAAGATTCTTGCGGGTTTCCCGGACCTGCTGGTTGGTATCGTGGTGCTGCTGGTGCTTTCCGCATCCATGTCCACGCTGTCTTCCCTGGTGCTCACCTCGTCGTCAACCTTGGTGCTGGACTTTCTAAAAGGCCATGTGATCAAAAAGTTGGACGGGAAAAAGCAACTGCTGCTCATCCGCCTGCTGATTGTGGTGTTCATCCTAATTTCGGTGATCATTGCCACCATTCAGTACAGGGGCAGCATTACCTTCATTGCACAGCTCATGGGCATTTCATGGGGCGCGCTGGCCGGGTCGTTTCTGGCGCCGTTCCTCTATGGGCTGTACTGGAAGCGGGCCAGCAAGGTCTCGGTATGGTGCTGTTTTGGATTCAGCACGTTGCTGATGACCTTGAATATCTTCTTTCAGCCCTTGTTTCCGGCCATACTGCAATCTCCCATCAACGCCGGGGCGTTTTCCATGCTGGCTGGATTGGTGATTGTGCCGGTGGTCAGCGCGTTTACGAAAGCGCCGGACAAAGCCGTCGTAGAGTCCTGCTTTTCATGCTATGAGGAAACCGTCAGCGTGAAGGTTCGTGAGGATCTGGGTGAAGGAGTGCAGTAACGATGCCGATTACAGAAATATTGGCGCGAAATGCGGAATTGTATGGGGATCAAATCTGCCTGACGGAAATCAACCCTGAGTTGGAGGAAGGGCGTGAACTCAACTGGAAAGAGTTCGCACTGGTGGAAACAGGCCACAACAACCGATATCGAAGGGAAATCACCTGGCGTTCCTTTGACGAGCAAGCCAATCAGTTCGCTCATTTGCTGATGGGGCGGGGGGTTATGCGCGGGCAGAAGGTCGGCGTATTGCTCATGAACTGCATAGAGTGGCTTCCGATCTATTTTGGCGCGTTGAAGTCCGGCGCGGTGGTCGTGCCGATCAACTTCCGGTATTCCGCCGATGAAATCAAGTATGCCCTCGAACTTGCTGATGTTTCCACGCTTATTATGGGCCCGGAGTTCATAGACCGGATCCAGGTGATTCACAATGAGATGTCAAACATCCGGTCATTGTTTTTTGTAGGGGGCGGTTGTCCGGATTTTGCGGAAAGCTATGACGACCTCGCGGAGGCACAGCCCAAACACGCGCCGGACATCAGGATTTCAGACGAGGAGGACGCCGCCATTTATTTCTCCTCAGGCACTACGGGTTTTCCAAAGGCGATTCTGCATTCCCACCTGAGCCTTGTCACCGCTTGCAAGGTGGAACAAAACCACCATAGCCAAACCCGGGACGACGTCTTCCTGTGCATTCCGCCCCTTTATCATACCGGGGCAAAAATGCACTGGTTCGGGAGCTTGCTGGTGGGGGGCGGCGCCGTGCTGTTGCGCGGCATACGCCCCCGGTGGATTGTTGAAACCGCCGCCAATGAACACGCTACCATTGTGTGGTTACTGGTCCCCTGGGCTCAGGACATTCTCGACGCCATAGAAAGCGGAGAAATCAACTTGGCGGATTATGATCTGAGCGCTTGGCGGCTTATGCACATCGGAGCGCAACCCGTTCCACCAAGCCTGATACTGCGCTGGAAAAAGTTTTTTCCCCATCATGCGTACGACACCAATTACGGACTGTCGGAATCGAGCGGGCCGGGCGCGGTGCATCTGGGCGTAGAGAATATCCATAAGGTGGGCGCCATCGGCAAAC
>Ga0082212_10013044_pt1 | contig 10422 bp, 7 predicted proteins | sample TergutNt197P3_FD_71548 | JGI IMG/M metagenome (GOLD analysis project Ga0082212, IMG submission 71548) | Neocapritermes taracua P3 segment gut microbial communities from Petit-Saut dam, French Guiana - Nt197 P3 | ecosystem: Host-associated > Arthropoda: Insects > Digestive system > Gut ...
ATAATTGAAAGGGATTCGTAACGAGACGAATCCCCCTGAAATCCTTATGGCAACCTCCGAAAACCCTGAACTCTGCGTTACGCTCCCTCGACAAAATGCTCATTTACCTGGTGTAATTGTCGCGGTCGCAAGCCTTGATTTCGGGGTTTTCGGAGGTTGCCATTCAGGTTATGGAGCCACGCAGCGGAAATTGGCGGCATCGTCGATACTGCCTTCGCCGGTGTAACGGGCGACCTGCGGATAGGGACACAACGGGCGCGAGCGCTCGACCTTGCCGTCAACAATCTTTTTCGCCAACAACGAATCCGGCGCTTTCCCTTTTTCCACCCAATTAATAATCGCCGTCATCGGATCGTGCTGATCCGGCCCGTTTCCGCCGCTGCAATGCGACATGCCAGGCATCATAAACAGGCGGAAGAAATCCGTCGTCGCCGGCCCGTTCTTAGCCAAGGCCTGTTCGTAATAGTTAATCCCCATCAACGGCTGCAAAATCGAGTCGGCCCATCCGTAGGTCATCAGCAGCTTTCCACCGCGTTTCTGAAAACTGGAGAGATCGGGATTGTCGGCATTCACCAGCTTGCCCCAATCGTCCAGTTTGGCGATATCACGATCATAATCGAATGTCCGGTAGTCGTAATCCGGTTCAGGCGGTTTTGAAACAAGGTAGCGCATCGTCTCTTCAGCAAGACTGAAATCCGCCGGTTTACTATTAGGTCGGGCGCTGACAATCATGTTCATCCAACCGCTGCTGCCGGAACCGCCGCCGAAAAGATCGGGCGTCAACGCTTCGCTCCCCGGCATGAATCCAGGAAAGAAAGGTTTGCCGTTGCTTGCCGGTCCGCTGTATACCTTGGCAATAGCGGCCGCCTGCGCAGCGGTCAAACAGTCGTCATTGTCCGTTCCGACCTGACATGACGGAACATCGCGTATGGGATCGAAATCGCATTTTCGCGGATCGTCTATAAGCCCGTCTTTCAGTCCATCAATTGAATCGCATTTTTCCATTACACGATTCGCCACCAGCGCCATCTTGCCGGCCGTTACCGGCGCTTCGCTTAGCGCCTTTTGATTCCACATCGCGCCCACGGTGAAACCGGTTTGGCTCACCCAGGGCGCGTTTGCAATTACGCCGTCGAAATCTTCCGCATAACGCTGGGCTTCAATCAAACCCTGCCGGCCGCCGTTGGAACATGAATTCCAGTAGGAATATGCCGCGGCCTCATCATAGTAATCTTTGGTTATGTATTTTGCGGTCGTCGCCGCCAGATGCACGGCGCGATAAGCGTAATCAATGGCTTTTTGCGGATTGCTCAATACGAAGGACGCGCACGGCTCCTTTCGGGAATCATGGCCCGTGTTGGTCTGCGCGACCGCGAAACCGGCTTTCATCGCGTCGCGTATCTGCGACGTCCGCATTTGATCATCCAGCGCTTCACCGGCGTGTCCGCCATTGCCTATCATGTAGAAACGCCCGTTCCACTTCGCCGGAAGGTTTACTTCAAACGCGATTTCGGGGTCAATGACGCCCGAAACCCGGCAATAAGCGGGAAACAGGCCATCCGCCGGCATTGATGCCGCGTCAAGTTTCAGAACTTCTTTGGCTTTAAACTGGCTCATGGCCGCGCACGTTTTACCCGGCGTTTTATCCGCTTTCAGATAATTGACCAATGCGGACTCCGCATCTGAAAACACCTGCGCGCGTGACAAAGGCGTAGTAAACAGGAAAAACAGGGCGGCGGCGCCTGCCATTACACGGGAATTTCGCATCTTTCGACTCCAGCAATTAATAATTCGTCGCCCTGAGTTTAAAGTAAGCCTGGGGATGCCTGCAAACCGGGCATTGCTGCGGCGCGGCTTTTCCAATGTGGAGATGGCCGCAGTTGGCGCATTCCCAGATCATTTCGCCGTCGCGTGAGAAAACAAGCCCGCCTTTGACTCCGGCGAGAAGTTTCAGGTAGCGTTCTTCGTGAGCCTTTTCTATCTCGCCCACCATTTTGAACAGATCAGCGACATCCGCGAAACCTTCATCACGCGCGGTTTTTTCAAATTCAGCGTACATATTGGTCCATTCGAAATTTTCTCCGTCCGCGGCGGTTTTCAGATTTTCAGCGGTGCCGGCAATATCGCCGCTTTCCTGAAGCAGCTTGAACCATATTTTGGCGTGTTCCTTTTCGTTATCGGCCGTTTCGATAAAGAGTGAGGCTATCTGTTCGTAACCTTCCTTTTTGGCCTTGCCGGCGTAATATGTGTATTTATTGCGCGCCTGGGATTCGCCCGCAAACGCGGTCTTCAAATTTTCTTCCGTTTTTGTTCCCTTAAATCTGCTCATTTAAAAATTCTCCTCGTCAGCAACTATAGCATTTACTTAAAAATCATAACAAAACATGCCGAAAAATCTCTATGAAATATCCGGGTCAAACATATATATTTACTATCCAAACAATATTCAAAGGAGATCGTTACAATGGAAAAGAAATTCTATCGCTGTAAAGCATGCGGCAATATCCTGGGAGTAATCAACGACTCAGGCGTCGTACCGGTGTGCTGCGGATCCCGGATGGAAATATTGACCGCGAACACGACGGAAGCGGCAACCGAAAAACATATTCCCGTTATCACACGCGACGGAAACAAAGTTGCCGTCAAGGTCGGCGCAGTTGCGCATCCAATGACGGAAGACCACTCCATCCAATGGGTCATTCTGAATCAGGGATCCGTAACGGAACGCGTCACATTGAATCCCGATGCCGCTCCGGATGCGGCTTTCATGGTACTGGACGCCGTCGCTCCCGTTCGCGTTTACGCATACTGCAATCTGCACGGCCTCTGGTCCGCCGTAGGGTAGGCACGGTAGCGCGGGCGTCCTCGCCGGCGTGTAAAAAACAATGCGAACATGGCCCGCTTCAACAAATGCAGGGTGTGAAAAATCGCGCCCTGTATTCCATGTACTCAATAAATCGGAGGATTGAATGCTCGATGAACTGAAAGATAAAGTCAACGCCGTCGAAGAAAAGGTATCGCAGATAAGAGGGTATCTTTGACGCGGAAAAGAAACGTTCTCAGATTCTTGAGCTTGAAAGAAAAATATCGCAGCCCGATTTCTGGGATAACCCGGAAGACGCGCAAATTGCGCTGCAGAAACGCAGCCGCATGGAAGCCGATATCGATGCCGATTTAAGATACGCGCGGAAAATCGATGATCTCAAGGCGCTTATTGAGTTGGCCGGCGACGGCGAAGAAGTATTTCAGGAGCTTTCGGATGAAGTTGAAAAACTGATTGAAGAGACGCGTCACACGGAAATCCGCATGCTTCTTTCCGGCGAAAACGATTCCGCGAACGCGATTGTCACCATTCATCCGGGCGCGGGCGGCATCGATTCGCAGGATTGGGCCGATATGCTTGTGCGCATGTACGCGCGGTGGGCAGAACGCGACGGCTACACGGTTAAAATAATTGATTATCAACCGGGCGACGAAGCCGGCATCAGGTCTGCGACGCTTATCATCGAAGGGGAATTCGCCTATGGCTATCTTTCGGCGGAAATCGGCGTTCACAGGCTGGTGCGTATCTCGCCTTTCGGAGCGATGGGGAAGCGACAGACGAGTTTTGCCTCGGTGTTTGTCTATCCACAACTGGACGAAAAAATAGAAATTCAGATCGACGAAAAAGATCTGCGCATTGATACATATCGTTCGTCGGGCGCGGGCGGGCAGCATGTAAATGTCACCGATTCAGCCGTGCGTATTACGCATATTCCAACGGGAATCGTCGTTTCATGTCAGAACGAGCGTTCACAGATACGCAACCGTGAAATGGCGCGGCAGGTGCTTCGCTCGCGCCTTTACGAGCTGGAAATGAGCAAAAAGCGTCAGGAAATGCAGGAAGTTGAGGATTCCAAGATGGATATCAACTTCGGCAGCCAGATTCGTTCCTACGTGCTGCATCCGTACCGTATGGTGAAAGACCATCGTACAAAATATGAAACGTCAAACGCGGACAGGGTGCTGGACGGAGATATTGAGGATTTCATCTACCAGTTTCTGGTTTTCCGCGGCGTGCGGACGTAATTTTTCGATATGGTTATGGCTGATAGCGGCAATAAGGGGCATGAAAGAATAAGGCGGCGGATTTACGGCGGGGTGCTGATTTTCGCAGCGGCCGTCTTTGTATCGCTGACCGTGATCCCGGCGATCCGCGCGCGTTTGGTTGACCGGGTTCATTTTCTCGAAGCTGCGGCGTCGGGGGGAACCCAGCCGGTAATTACGCCCATAGGGGAAAACGATATTCCATATCCCGATGAATTTATGCGTCCGTCTTCCTCCGCGGTTGTCTCGCGTCCGACGGGCGAATCCACACAAAAACGCCTGATCGTCGTTCAATCCGACGTTTCGTCAATAACGCCGCCTGTGCTTTTAGGATCGGCGGACGCCGGAAGATTCGCGGAAACCGAACAAGATGATAACGAAGATTCGCCACGCTTCCTCCAGGGAGAGATCGAGCGTGAAGCATATGAAAAAACGCTCGCGGCAAATGAGAAACTTGCGTTGATGTTACAGGACGGCAATCACGAACTCAGTTTTAAAACATGGGGCGCCGCGCTCATGGATGGAGGCGTCTACTGGGTGCGCGTGATCTTTCAGAATGAATCCGGCGCCGATGTTGAATATATCTGGCAGACGGATATATCTTCCGGCAAAACGGCTCCTCTTAACTTTAACGCCCGCAGTTTATGATTAAATATAGGTAATTGCAAAACCTTCAGGTTTTGCAATTACCTATATAGGCTTTGATTAGCTTACCGGATAAAATTCGTGATTATTCGTTCTTCAGGTTCGGGCAGCGTAACGCCTGATTCCTTGCCGGCCTGAATGCATTTAAGGAGCCAGGCCATGTTGTTGCCGAGCGCTCGCATTGTCTGGAGACCTTCCAGGTCCTTTTTTACGTCTTCCGGCGTGTGGCCATGAACCATGTTCCAGTACTGCGAAGTCACTATCGGCATCTGGGATATCGAGAAATATTTGTTGAGCTGGTCGAATGACGCGGTTGCTCCGCCTCTCCGGCAGCTTACTATTGCCGCCGCGGGCTTGCCTCTGAAAGCTCTGCGCATATTTGAAAAGAAAAGCCTGTCCATAAAAGATGTCAATCCGCCTGTCGCGGACGCGAAATGTACGGGCGAACCGAAGATAAATCCGTCCGCGGTTTTTGTCATGGCGGCGAAATCATTGACGCAGTCGTTGACGGCGCATTTCCCGCTTTTGAAGCAACTGATGCATGCCATACATCCCGAAATGGGATTTGTGCCTATATGAAATATTTCGGATTCAATTCCATTTTTTTTGAGCGCGCCCGCGATTTCACATAGCGCTGTGTAAGTGCAGCCTTCTTTATTCGGGCTGCCGTTAACCAACAATACTTTCATTTTTTTCTCTCCTGTTTTATGAGAATCCGCAACGTGTTTGATATTACCCGTATGCGCCGGAAAAACACAGAAAAACATGGTAGAATATATGGTTAATTTATGAAAGCAGCCTGCGGCTGGCGACTGACATGCGTATTCCTTCCGTAAAGACAATCCGGCGTATATTAATCGGCGTCATTTGCGCCGTCGCGCTGGCCGCTCTGATAAATTATCTGTCTGTCATGCGCCGGCGTCCGCGCGATGACGGGAATCGTCCGCCAATGATTAGCACGGAATTTAGAAGCGCCGCAGAAGGTGTCGAGATTAATGTCCGTGAAGGATCAAAACTGCGCTTTACGGTACACGCGAGCCGTTTACGTGAAACAATCCAGGACAGAAATTATCTTGAAGGAATAGAAGCTTCCGATTTTAACCAGGATGGAAGCGTCAGTAATTCCATTTACAGCGACAGTGCCGTTTATGATCAGGGGCGTAAATTACTTGATTTTGATGGAGATGTCAGGGTAGTTCTCGGTGACGGTACTGAATTGCGCGCCGATGCGCTCTATTACGATCTCAATACGGAAATCGGTAAAATTCCAGGAAATATGCAGTTTGTTTCAAAAAACGTTTACGGGCTGGCGCGTGATGCCGGCTTTTTCCGGAACGAAGAACGGCTGGAACTTGGCGGAGAAGTAGTTTTCTCGCTGAACCGCGATAACTCCGACGCTGACCATGATGCGTCGGAAGGCGCCATTCGCGCCTCTGCCGAACGTGGAACATGCCTGTTGGCTGAAAACCGTATCATTTTTTTTGGCGGCGTCCGGCTGGCGTCTCCTGATATGGGCGCGCTTTCCGCCGATGCCGTGGATATCAGGCTCGATCGCGGCCGGAACAAAATTATTTCCATGACGGCTTCCGGCAGGGTCGGGTATGAAATGCGGAGCCGTGACGGCACAGTATTTATTTCAGGCGGCCGGATGGTCTTTTCAACGGGAGATACAGGCGCGCTGGAAAAGGCGCTGATTTCGGAACAGGCCGCTCTGCTGATGAAAACCGCTGATGGAGATCGAACATTGACCGCCAGGGAAATTGAAATGTTCATGGATTCCGCGACGGGTGATATTAGCGAGGTTCGCGGAATTAACGGCGCGGATTTTCTTGACCGGCGCGGCATGGAAGAAACGCTGGCGTCAGGCGATGAAATTTTCGCGGCGCTTTCCGGTGCCGGCAGGCGAATCAGGAATGTGCGTGTTTCGGGCCGATCCAGGCTTGCCCTGACAGGAACAGGAAATGCCGCGAATGAATTGCGCGCGGAAGCAGTTGTTGCCCGTTTTCAGGAAGATGGCGAAGGCATTGAAGTTCTTACGGCGGATGGCGGCGTTCGATGGTTTTTTAATTCGTCTGACGTGGCTGCCGCGCGAACGCTGAACGCCTTGAAACTGGAAATTCGCTACGACGGAAATTATCCCGAATCCGGCGAAGCGTCCGGCGCGGTTACGTTCGAGGAAGCCATATCCGCGCCGCGTATGACAAGGCGGCTCAAATCCGAAAGAATGTGGTTTAATTTTTTCCCGGGATACGGCCAGATTAGAAGTCTTACGGCGAAGGACGGCGTGAGCGCCGTTTATGAACGCGCAGCGTCTTCTTCCGGAAACTCCGGCATGGAACTTTACGAAACTTACAGCGACAGCCTTGAAGCGCTCTTTACGCTTGCCAATGGGACAGGCGTACTTATGAATGCCGCGCAGTGGGGAAATTTCCGATTTGTTTCCGACGAACGTTCGGCATCGGCGTATCGTGGGGAATACGACGCGGACAGTGGAAAGTTTACGTTGACCGGTTTTCCGGAAATTACCGACGGCGGCGGGCGCATAAGCGGCGACCGGATTGAATACGATACCGTTGCGGATGAACTGATCGTCTTTGGGAAAGTCAGAGCATTGCTTGACGCGCGGCAAGGCAAAGGAAATTTGTTTCAGGCAGGGGGTCAGACCGGCGGCGGCGCTTCGCCGATCGTTGTGACATCGGACGAACTCCGTTATCGAACGGCGGATGCGAGCTTTCGGTTTTCAGGCGACGTTATGGTTCTGACGGAACACCAGCAGCTCGGCGCGCGGGAAATTACAATAGACGGCGATGGAAATATGGATGCAAAAGGCAGCGTCCTTCACCGGATTTATGAGGCTGACGCCGCTGTAATAATTGAAAGCGGCAGGATGGAATACATGCGTAATAAAGGTGAGATTCGCTATTCCGGTGAAGTGGAAATGAATTCAGGAGAACTAATGTTTTCCGCCGATGTTTTGACGGCGGCGCTGGATGATGAACTGAATGGTATACGGCGCGTTTTGGCCGAACAAAACGTGCTTGTGCGGCACGATGGCCGCGTATGCCGCGGAGACGCCGCGGAATGGAACCCTGCGTCATCAAGCTATGTTGTTACCGGCAATCCGGCGATTTGTGATGATGCGGCGCGTGGCCGCTCAATGGCGCGCCGCCTGACTTATTTTCAGGAACAGGATCGCATAACTCTTGAACCGTAAACGATTTCAATCAAAACGGGGCGTGCGACATAAAAGTTCGAGACGTGGGAGCCATGGGAGCGCCGGCGTCCTCGCCGGTCGTGTAAATAATAAACGCGCGCCAATGGCGCGCTTCAAATGTAACGGCGCGATTTATTGCGCCCCATTTTATTTATTACACGACCGGCGAGGACGCCGGCGCTCCCATGGCTGGAACTTTTATGTCGTGCGCCCATCAAAACATTACTATTTTACGCGGTTTAGCGGTAATATTATTGATTAACATTAATATAAAATTTCAACAATGAATGAAAATGTATAAAAACGAAACGCAGAGCCGTAATCCAAACGATCTCAATGAACCCGCAGGTACACAGGCGCCTCAAATCATGGCCGAGCATAGCCGCGCGAAGATTTTGCTGGACGCGACGCCTCTTGCATGCATCCTCTGGAGCAAAGATCTTAAAGTCATTGATTGCAACGAGGCATGCCTGAAGCTTTACAAAATGAAAGACAGGGAGGAAGTATCGAACCGTCTTTTCGACCTCGTTCCTGAATATCAGCCTGACGGACGGAAATCGGAGGAAGTGATTTCCGCGATGTTCGAAAAAGGATTTACGGAAGGTTTCTGCGTTTCGGAGATTGAGCTTCAGTTGCTGGACGGCACGCCGCTTCCTGTTGAACTTACTTTTGTCAGCGTTAAGTACGGCGAAGAAACCGTAATATCGGGATACGCGCGCGACCTGCGCCAGCATAAGCAAATGATGAGCGGCATCGCGCGGCGCGACGATCTGCTTAACACGGTTAACAAAACGGCCGCGTTGCTGCTTGCGATGGAGGGCGGCGACAGGTTTCTTGACACGCTCTTTTCCAGCATGGAAATCATCGGACGCAGCATGGATTTTGACCGCGTCCAGATATGGCAGAACGATACGATAAACGGCGAGCTTTGTTTCGTACATAAATATCAATGGCTTTCAGACTATGGCCGCCAGAAGGTGACTGTTCCGCTTGGACTGAAGTTTCCATACAGCGCAAAACCCGGGTGGGAAGAAATGTTTTTGCGCGGCGAATACATAAACAGCCCGCTTTCCGAGCTTCCGGCAAGCGACCGGGACTTTCTGGTCGCTTATGAAATAAAATCCATTGTAATCATCCCGCTGCTTTTACAGGATCAATTCTGGGGGTTTTTCAGCGTTGACGATTGCCGCGGCGAACGCAGGCTTTCCGCGGAAGAAATAGATATTTTACGCTCTGCGAGCCTGATGCTTGCCAGCGCCGTCAACAGGCACATGCAGTCCGCCAGGATCAGCGCGGCAAACGAGCAGATGCGTATATTGCTTGACGAAATGCCTTTTGCATGCGATTTGTGGAACAAGGATTTTAAGGTTTTTGACTGCACCGGAGCAAACGTCAGATTATTCGAGCTTCAAAACAAGCAGGAATTTCTTGATCATTTTTTTGACTTTTCGCCGGAATATCAGCCTGACGGAATGCTTTCTTCTGAAAAAGCATCGTATCTTCTGAAAAAAGCGTTTACCGAGGAGAATAGTTTTGCCTCCGAATGGATGCACCAGAAACTGGATGGGACGCCGATTCCGACGGAAGTAACGTTTGTCCGCATTCCATATGACGGCGATCAAGCCGTCGCCGTGTATGTGCGCGACCTGCGCGAGCATAAAAAAATGATGAGCGAGATTGAACGGCGCGATAATTTGCTCAGTATCGCGCTGGAAGAGGCTCGCGATGCCAACAGCGCCAAAAGCAATTTCCTTGCGCGCATGAGTCATGAAATACGCACGCCGCTTAACGTTATTATCGGCCTGTCGGAGTTGACGCTCGAAGCCGGTGATTTGTCGGACGACGCGCATGCCAATCTTGAAAAGATATACAATTCAGGCGCAATGCTTCTAAGCATCGTGAACGACATTCTTGACATATCAAAGATCGAAGCGGGAAAACTTGAACTTATACAGGTTGATTACGATATTCCAAGTTTGATAAACGACACGGTGACACAAAGCATCATACGCCTGGGCGAAAAACCCATAGAGTTTATCCTGAGCATAGATGAAAATCTTCCCACGCGATTGTATGGCGACGACCTCAGGGTCAAGCAAATCATAAACAACCTTCTGTCCAACGCCTGCAAATACACAAAGGAGGGTACGGTCGAATTCGGCGTGAAGTGCGAACGCGAAAGCGGCTCGGAAACGGTCTGGATGACTATATTTGTCCGCGACACAGGCATCGGCATAAGTCACGAAGATATGGCGAATCGTTTATTCAAGGACTATGCGAAAATGGACACAATGTCCAACCGCGCAATAGAAGGCACGGGGCTTGGACTTTCCATCGCCAGGACGCTTACGGAGTTGATGGGCGGTTCGATTGCGGTTGAAAGCGAATACGGCAAGGGCAGCACCTTTACGGCAAGGTTTCAGCAGAAGCGCATAAACGACGATATCATCGGTTCGGATGTGGTAAATAACCTTAAA
>Ga0082212_10013045_pt1 | contig 10421 bp, 6 predicted proteins | sample TergutNt197P3_FD_71548 | JGI IMG/M metagenome (GOLD analysis project Ga0082212, IMG submission 71548) | Neocapritermes taracua P3 segment gut microbial communities from Petit-Saut dam, French Guiana - Nt197 P3 | ecosystem: Host-associated > Arthropoda: Insects > Digestive system > Gut ...
CCGGAAACGCCGGAAGTTCTTTTCATTTGGGAACCCACCACTGCGATTATGGAAAGGCCCTTTTCAATTACGGGCTTGTCGATCCCCCCTCCTTTAATTTCACGGGAAAATTCTTCCTCAAGGGCGGTTGAAGCGCGTGGCGCCTCTTCCGGCAATACGGCAAAACAGATGGAGTACTCGCTTGAACTTTGGGTGATAAGAATAACGCTGATCCCGCGCCGGGCAAGGGCGCCGAACACCCGTGCGGAAAAACCGGCAACACCCACCATGCCCGGCCCCTGAATCCGCACCAGCGCAATGCGGCTTATTGAACTGATCCCCCTGATGGGGTATTCCCCCGGGGCGGCGCCGCTTACAATGCGGGTGCCGGTGCCGGAAGGGTTAAAGGTATTGCGGATGGTGATGGGAATTCCCCGTTCCAGTGCCGGTTTAACGGCCGGCGGGAAGAGGACCTTTGCGCCGAAATGGGAAATTTCCATCGCCTCGTTATAGGACATCTCGTGAATAAGGAAGGCGTTTTTTACCGCTCCGGGATCGGCGGTCATTATCCCGTCAACATCGGTCCAAATTTCAACTTCTTTCGCCTCAAGGGCCGCCGCGAAAATCGCCGCCGTTAAATCCGAGCCGCCCCTGCCGAGGGTGGTTGTCTGGCCTTCGGCGCCGGAGGCGATAAACCCGGTTACAACGTACAACGGGTGTTTCTTTTTTTCGGCAAAAAAAGCCTTTATCAGGGCGCCAGTTTCGGCGGGGATGTATTCGGCGTTTCCAAAACGGTCATTGGTTTTTACAAGCTGCCGGGCGTCGAGAGAGGCGGCTTCTATTCCGTTGGCGCAGAGTATACGGGCCAAAAGCCCTGCGGAAAGCCTTTCGCCAAAGCTCATCACCAGATCCAGGGTGCGTGCGGAAAGTTCGCCCAGCAGGGCTATCCCCTCCAGGATCCGTTTCAAATCGTCAAAAAGGTTTTTAATTTCCGCGGTTGCGTTTTTACGTTCAATTTGATATCGGCCTGATCCTTTAAGAAAACGGGCCGCCGCATCGTAATGCCTTTTTTCCACTACGGCAAGCAGATCCCCGTAGGAAATGCCCCCCCCGGAGGAGCTGTCTTTGGAAAAAGAGGAATCCCCCGCCGCCGCACTTTGGGCCATCCCGATAAGGGTATCTGTAACACCGGAAAAAGCGGAAACCACCACAACCGAAACGTTCCCTTCACCTCCGGTTGCCCTTGCCGGTTTAAACCGCCCCTTCAGAATGTCAATTATCTTGCCTATCGCCTCGGGGCTTCCTACCGAGGTTCCCCCAAATTTAAGTACATGCATGATTTCTCCTTATGATGTTTTGTAACATACGGCAGCGGGATGTTTGTCTGGTTTTAAGGTATAGGAAATTTAGTTTTTATTCAAGGTTTCATTCTTGCAGTAAGGGATCAGCTACCGGTGTTTTTTCAAAAATTGAAAGTGGGTCAATATCAATACATTTATACGGGTCACGGTTTCCATCCATATCCCATGCTATTGTATCATTGATTACAGTCAAAGTATTCTTAAATGTCTGTATATTGATAAGAGGCTCGAATACTGTGTTTTTTTTCAAAAGCGGTTTTACATCGTACAACCGTACCGAACCGTCATTGAGATATGCGTATACTTCAAAATTATCCGTAGGCAGCACCTGTAATACTTTAGGCCAAAAATATCTTTTATCTAATTTATCCATATCTGCATTATACCAGCGGATTTATTGTATTTAAAGGTTGACCGGCCTTGGCCAATTCCCAGTTTTGCATTAACTCATCCTTATGGATCTCGCACCAAGCAAGCACTAATTTCAATTGTTTATTTGGCAGGTAACCTCTATCAATGATACAATCCTGTATTAATACTGTCGCCTTATATTCGGCATATTCAACATGAAAATGAGGAGGATTATGTTCATCCCAGAGTTATCGCGTACATTAACCGGGCGGGATCGCTGAAGCACGGGGGTCACTGAGGGAGTCACCTGGTTATTTAACCGCAGATTTCGCGGATTTAAGAATGATGGACGCGGATATTGGGAACAGGGAATCTGCGGAAATCTGTTTTCATCTACGTCATTTGCGGTTGTAAAAATAAAAAAAGGAAAACAGTAAAGCAAATCATACTTTTTCGCCATATATATTATATGAAGTACATTCGGGATTGAAGAATTAAGAGCCAGGGGTATTAACGTCTGTTAACTGGCACAGAACACTGTGAAAAACAACAAATCCCTCTACCGTTGTTCATCCTGCAGCCGTGAAGAGCCAAACCCTGCCAGGTTCTTTTCATACCCCCTTTTTTTATTTATAATATAACAGATGACGCAACAGATGATGCCGCAACAAAAGAGCCGGACCTCGGAAAAATACGGGTACGTCGTTCCCTCTATTGTTCTATTTTTATTCATTTTTGTCCTCGGGAGTGTTGCGTTTTTTTTATCCATGCGGAGAATTCAGCATGCCAACGCGGGCAGGGAGCTGTCCCGGGCGGTGGAGCTTGAAAAGCTCAAGCTGGAAGCGTCGGTAAACGGCGAGGTATCCCTTGTTCTGAAAATGGCCGATTCACCCCTGATAAAGCAGTACTTTCTCAATCCGGGCAATCCCGATGTGGAGAGAGCCGCCTTTGAAGAATTCGCGGGGTACCGCCGGGCTTTTGCTTCCCATTCGGTTTTTTGGGTAAACGACAGTGACAAAAGACTCTACTTTAACGATTCTTTCGCCTATGTAATAAATCCGGATGATCCCGTTAACTACTGGTATTACCAGACATTAAACCAGCAGGAAAGGGTTTACTTCAATATAAATTACAATCCCGATCTTGAAATAACCGATCTCTGGATAAACGCCCCCGTTTTCGACCCTAACGGCGGATTCATCGGTATTTTGGGAACGGGGATTGATGTGTCGGCCTTTATCAATACCGTTTACCATAACTATTCGGAAGACGGCCTTTTGTTCTTTTTTGACGAAACAGGGGAAATAACCGGGGCCGTGGACAAGGGGCTTGTCGCCAACAAGGCAAGCCTGGAGAACGAACTGGGTAAATCCGGGGTGCAGATATTTTCCATGCTGGAGGGTTTGGAAGGAGATGATATTCTCTACTTCAATATTCACGGGGGGGTGGCCGCCCTGAGCGCAATTCCCGATTTCGACTGGTACGTTTGTTCCGTCCTTCCTATTGGTTTGGAGGAAATTCTGGGAACATCCATGACCGTACTTTTCGGGGTGCTGATGGCCGTTGTGGCGGGTATCATCATCATCTTCAATTTAATACACATCAATCACGTATTGGAAAAAGAGCGAAACCTTTTCAGGGATATGTCTATTGCCGATGTATTGACGGGAATTTACAACAGACGTTTTCTTGAAGAAAACCTGGAACGTATTATTAAATCCCTGTCCCGTTCGGGAGGTCAGTTAAGCCTGTTAATGCTGGACGTTGACTTTTTCAAAAAATACAACGACACATACGGGCATGGCATGGGCGACGAGTGTCTTAAAACAGTGGCGAATACCTTTTCCCAGAGCATTTCAAGAGCGGACGATTTTGTCGCCCGGTACGGTGGCGAGGAATTTATCGTTGTTCTGCCGAATGCGGATGAACACGGGGCGGAAAAAGTTGCGCAAAGAATATTGCAAAATATTCGCGAACGAAATATTCCCCATATAAAAAGCGATGTTGCGCCTTATGTTACCGTTTCAATCGGCGGCGTTACCGGTTTTGTGACTCATTCCCATACCACCGGTGATTTCTTAAAAAAAGCCGATATGGCGCTGTATATCTCCAAGGCAAACGGCCGTAACAGATATACGGCGGCGCACGACACATAGAAAAACCGACATGAGCCTAAAAAACCAAAAAAAACCTGAACAAAAACGTTACTATTTTGACTGGGCGGCTTCGGCTTTGCCTGAATTGGAGACGGTACCTGGCACTAATGTGCCCGGCACTTTCGGCAACCCTTCGTCCCCGCACAGCGAAGGCCGTGCCGCCCGTGACGCGCTGGAAAACGCCCGTAACCGCTGCGCCATGGTTCTGGGCGTTCCCCCCGAAACAATTTACTTTACCTCAGGCGGCACCGAATCAAACTGCATACCGGTACATTCGTTCCTTATACGGCAAGGCTCCGGCAGGATAACGGCCTCCGACGGTGAACATTCTTCCGTAATAAAAAATTTGCAGGTTTTAGAGAGGTTGGGAAAACCGGTCGGCCGCATCCCGATAGATGCTTCGGGCCAGGTAACCGAAGACCTTCTTTCAAAAACACTGGAAAAATTCGGTGACATCCGTTTTGCCGCAATAATGTCAGTTAACAACGAAACCGGAACAATAAACGACATGGCCGCCCTGAATAATGTTATGCGTAACATGAACGGCCCGCCGGTACACCTGCACTGCGACATTGTTCAGGCGGCGGGAAAAATCCCCGTTGACATTGAAGGCTGGGGTGTAGATTCCGCCTCGATAAGCGCACATAAAATAGGCGGGCCCAGGGGGATCGGGCTGTTGTACCTTCGCCGCCCCATTGAAACACTGTGTGCCGGCGGCGGGCAGGAAAAAAACATCCGGCCGGGAACGGAAAATGTCGCCGGGGCTTTGGCCCTTGCCGCCTGCCTGGAAAAACTTGCCCTTCCGGAGAATCTCCGTAACGAATACGCACAGGCCCGCCGCCGCTGGAAAAAACTCCTGACAGCGCTGAAAGACATTGACCGCTTCCGTTTAATACCCGCCTCAAGGGAAGGCGACGACGAAGTTTTTTCACCGTACATCGTGCAGGCGGCTTTTAAGGATATTCCCGGCGAAGTTATGACCCGCGCATTGGACGACCTCGGTTTTGCCGTTTCCACAGGCTCGGCCTGCTCAACAGCCAGGCCGGAACGCCCGGTCCTTGCCGCAATGGGCATTGCGGATAACGTCAGCCTTGAAGGTATCCGCATTTCCCAGGGCCGCACAACAACCGACGAAGAAATCGATCTTTTGCTGGAGGCGATCAGGGAGGTGTTACAATTCCTGTGACAAGCGAACATTCCGCAATCTGGTTGATAAAGCCGGGCGAACTGTCATTGAAAGGCGGCAACCGCAAAGCGTTTGAATATGTACTAAAGCGCAATTTGCAGAGAATGCTTAAGGGCTGCGAAGCCCAGGGTTGCAACACCCGCCTTGAAACAAAAAGCGGCCGCCTTTACCTCCACGCTGCCTTTGGCAGTGAAGGTTCTGAAGAAGAACAGGCGGCAGTGGAAGATGTTTTAAGCCGCCTTGCGGGAATTGCCGGCTGGTCACGGGCAAGGGCCCTTCCCAAAAACGCCGAAGCGATAACGGCCGCCTGTGTTGAAGAGGGAAAAAATATCCTGGCACGGGGTGCCGGAACTTTTAAAATAGAGGCACGCAGAACGGACAAGAGTTTCCCCCTCGACTCTTACTCCCTCCGTTGCAGTTGCGGTCAGGCGGTGCTTAACGCGGTTCCCGGTCTGAAGGTCGACGTTCATAACCCCGATGATGTTATTTACATTGAAATACGTGAAAAGGCGTACATTTACAGCGACGCCCAAAAGGGCCTGTGCGGTCTGCCCGTTGGAACCGCCGGCCGTGGCCTGCTGCTACTATCGGGCGGCATCGATTCCCCGGCTGCCGGTTTCCTCATGGCGTTACGCGGCATGGGAATCGATGCGGTGCATTTCCACGCCTACCCCTACACTTCAATTGAGGCAAAAGAAAAAGTTATCCGCCTTGCGAATATACTCGGCGGTTACTGCATGGGGATCCGTCTGTACGTTATCAGTTTTACCAAAATCCAACAGCGGATAAAAGAACGCTCCCCGGCACCCTGGTCCACGGTGCTTCTCCGCATGGCAATGACAGGCTGCGCCGAAAAAATCGCCCTCAGGATAAAATGCAAATGCCTCATCACCGGGGAAAGCCTGTCACAGGTTGCAAGCCAAACCGTAGAAAACATCAACTGCACACAAAGCGGTTTAACTATCCCCGTGCTGCGGCCTCTCATCGGCATGGACAAGGAAACGATCATCAGGAAGGCGGAACAGATCGGCACCTATCAAATATCCATCGAGCCTTACGAAGACTGCTGCGTTTTGTTCACCCCGCCCCACCCCGTACTGCGGGGCGATCCCGCCGAAGCCGCCGAACTCTACCGTGCGCTGGAGCTTGAGCCGTTAATCGAAGAGGCTATTGGTGAATGTGAAATTGTGAAGTGCGGGTAGCGGGGATACCAATGCGCAATACCGCAGTAATTCTTAATGAAGGCATGAATTATCTTCTTGAAAAACTTGGAGTTCTTGAAACCGAAATTTTTATTTCACACATATTACGTGAACCTTTTGACTATACCGCATGGCAAAAAGAACATTATGCGACTATATCGGTAAGCGAGCTTAACCGGAAAGCGGTTGAATACGCAAAAACCCACGACTCTGCCCTATAACTGCTCGTTGCCCTTTGCGTTTCTGTCACAATACCCAGCCGTCATCTGCAAAAATACCCTTTCCATTGATAAAATTGTACCAGGCAATAGGTAACCTCTAGCCAAAATTTTGTACCATACACCTTCGGTGTTGCCCTGTAAAAAAGCCGCCTCGAAGGACGGCTTTAAAAATGGTGCCTGGCACTGTGCGCGGCCAATAAAGTTCCCGAACTCAAAACCTAAGCCCACTAATGTCTTGAGTTTCAACAAGAGTAAACCGTATATTCTCACCACGTTCAGTAGCTTCAAGTCTATAAACTTTGCCAGCCTCAAATAAAAGCGTTATAGTACCCGTTCCAGTGGATCTATTAAACGTGGTATTTCCACGGGATTCATAAATACCGCCGGTGCTACCTTCGTTACTGTAACTAACCTCCATAGTGTGTAAACCGGGGCTCAATCGGAACCATTGAGTAATGAATATTCTTTCCATGTCACTGATAGAAACTGAAAAATCACCAGATGGTTTGTTATCAATTGAAACAACTTTAATTCCTCCAGTATGTCCACGATAATCTGTGTCACGAAGAAATAAAGACAAGGATTCAGTCCGTTGAACACGCATAAATGCATTTTCCCTCATGTCTTTTTCACGGGCTGCAAGTTCAGTTTGTCTCTTTATTTCTACACTATCTACCAGCAGTTCCCCGTTATAAAAACAATTTTCATTCCGCCAGGTATATGTTCCTGCCAGTTTGTTATTTTCATTATAATAACGCGGCAAAGGGAAATCACCAAATGCACCATTTGCAATAGAAATAACACTATCCGGCATGGTTACACTAATAAGTTGATTATTCCTGAATGCAAAATTCTCAACAGAAGTAACACTATCGGGAATAGTTACACTGGTAAGTTGATTATTTTCGAACGCATTCCTCTTGATGGAAACAACACTGTCGGGAATGATCACACTGGTGAGTTGGTTATTACTGAATGCAGAGTCCTCAATAGAAGTAACACCATCGGACGGGATCACAATATCGCCGGCCGGGACATTGATCCCGATAACCGGGGTGATATTCCCAGTGAACGAGGGGAAGTTTTCTTACCGTGGCAGGTATCGGGTAAGGAACCGGAAACCGTGTAGCCGGCCGATACAAATACTCTGCCGCCGGTTGTGTCTTAAAGTAAATTTTTTTTAGGAAAAACAGAGATTCAGGTGAGTCTTCAGAGAGAGAGAGAGAGAGAGAGAGAGAGAGAGAGAATACTGCATATCGGGGAAAGAGTCAAGAAAAATGTTTTATTTTTCTGTTCTTTTTCCGACACAATCCTTTGCATGGGAAGATAATAGCGAGTTTCGGTAAGGCTGTCAAGTAGAAAATTTCTCACAGAGGACACGGAGGCACGGAGATCACGGAAAAAGAAAAAAGAGGAACGCAGATTAGGATGGATGGACACGGATAAAAACAAAGAATTATCAAATGTATATCCGCCATAAAGGGTTTTTAAATATTTATTAGCGTAATCCATTTGCATCAGCAACCCAAGGGTTGCTGTTAAAGTAAGGAATTTGTCTCGGGGTACTTCATACCCCTCGCATACAATCAGCGAAAATCTGCGGTTAAATACCGATGTACCTAAAAAGACTAAAGCAAAACGTGTTTTTTCGCCCTATATAGGGTAGAGAAAGAAATACATACACTGTATATTTTAAGGAGAGTCAAAACATGGAAACAACACGAACAGTTGAACACCCCACTTTCGAGACAGTTTGGGCAACGATACAGGATCTGGCCGAACAGCAAAAAGAAAACGCCCGTCAGATGAAAGAAGACACCCGAAAAATGAATGAAGAATCCGCGAAGATCAAACGGGAAATGAAGGAAAGTGCCGAGCGGCTTGACAAACAACTCGGAAAACTCGGCAACCGTCTTGGCGAAATAATCGAATATGAGGTTAAGCCGAATCTGGTGCCAAAATTCCGCGAACTCGGATTTGAATTTACCAAGGCATACACTGAAGCAGTTATTTCGGATCGCGAGAACAATATTTTCCTGGAAGTTGATATAACCCTGGAAAACGGTGAAAAGGTGATGATTGTCGAGGTCAAGTCCAAGCCCTCCACCGAGGATATTATCGAACATGTTGATCGTATGCAAAAAGTCCGTGCCCATGCGGATCTTCACGGTGACAAACGGGTTTTTTTGGGTGCAGTAGCAGGAATGGTATTTAAAGACAATGTTAAATCATTTGCAATGAAAAACGGCTTTTATGTTATCGAACCATCTAAGGAAACATTTTCCATTACTGTACCCGAAGGTATCTACTCCCCCAGGGAATGGTAAAAAGTGCATATTTCATTATAATAAATAAACATACGGAGGAATGTGTGTACAAACCGGTTGATGCAAAGGTGAATTTTCCCAAACTGGAGGAGGAGATCCTCGATTTCTGGGAGAAAAACAATATTTTTGAAAAATCAGTGTCGCAGCGTGAAAATTCACAGGAATTTGTCTTTTACGACGGCCCTCCCTTCGCCACCGGCCTGCCCCACTTCGGCCATTTCGTTCCCAGCACCATTAAAGATATAATCCCCCGTTACAAGGCAATGAAGGGCAAAAAGGTCGAGCGCCGTTTCGGCTGGGACTGCCACGGCCTGCCCGTGGAAAACCTTATCGAAAAAGACCTGGGTCTAAACTCAAAAACCGACATCGAAAAATACGGCATTGCGAAATTCAACGAAGCCTGCCGTGTATCGGTGCTGCGTTATGTGAAAGAATGGCGGAGTACCATTACCCGTCTGGGCCGGTGGGTTGATTTTGACAACGACTACAAAACCATGGAACCGGAGTACATGGAGACGATCTGGTGGATAATGAAATCCCTCCACGAAAAGGGCTTGTTATACGAAGGCCACTGCATCCTCCCCTACTGCCCCCGCTGCGCCACCGTGCTTTCCAACCACGAACTGAATCTGGGCGGCTACAAAGACGTGCACGATCCGGCGATTACCGTTCGGTTTCAGATAATGAGGAATGAGGAATTAAAAATTAAAAATGATAATACTTACTTTCTCGCATGGACGACAACACCGTGGACGTTACCCTCGAACCTCGCCCTAACCCTTGGCCCGGATATCGATTACGTATTAATAGAAGATACCGATCCCCGATCCCCCAACCCCGATTATTACATCCTCGCCGAAGCACGGCTTTCCGCTTACTACAAAAAAGAATCCGAATATAAAATTATCTGGCGAAAAAAAGGGGCCGAACTTACGGGCATTAAATACGAACCGCTGTTTCCCTATTTTAAAGAGACGGCCGGGGGAAACGCCTTCCGTACCTACCTGGGCGATTTTGTTACCACCGAAGACGGAACGGGCATTGTACATACCGCGTCCGGTTTCGGCGAAGACGACGCAAGGGTGCTGAAAGGCACGGGCGTACCGGTGGTCTGCCCCGTTGACGGGGAATGTCGTTTTACGGAAGAGGTAACCGATTTTGCGGGGCTTTTTGTTAAGGATGCTGACAAAGGCATTATGGAAAAACTCAAGACCGAAGGTAAACTGATAAAGCGTGAGCAGATACTCCACTCCTACCCCCACTGTTGGCGTTGCGGCCATCCGCTTATTTACCGGGCAGTCGGTTCGTGGTTTGTCAATGTGGAAAAAATCAAGCCGGATATGCTTGAGGCAAACAGCCAAATTCAATGGGTTCCCGAACACATCAGGGACGGCAGATTCGGGAAATGGCTTGAAGGGGCGAGGGATTGGGCGATCAGCCGCAACCGTTACTGGGGCAACCCCCTACCGATATGGCGCTGTGGCAGTTGCGGTAAAACGATCTGTGTGGGCAGCCGGGCCGAGTTGCAGGAACTTTCCGGCGTGTATCCCGATGATCTTCACAAACACTTTGTGGACGACATTACAATCCCGTGCGCGTGTGGCGGGACCATGACACGGATCCCCGAAGTGCTTGACT
>Ga0082212_10013046_pt1 | contig 10419 bp, 5 predicted proteins | sample TergutNt197P3_FD_71548 | JGI IMG/M metagenome (GOLD analysis project Ga0082212, IMG submission 71548) | Neocapritermes taracua P3 segment gut microbial communities from Petit-Saut dam, French Guiana - Nt197 P3 | ecosystem: Host-associated > Arthropoda: Insects > Digestive system > Gut ...
TTTATAGAAACTGATCAAAATACTATAATTGAAGCTGCATCCGATAATGTAATTTTTGTTGATGCAGGTCCCGGAACCGGAAAAACATTTACATTAATAGAAAAAATTAAAAAACTAGTAACAAAATATAAAGTCCCGGCTGATACCATACTTGTATTATGTTTTACCAATGCCGCTGTCAATGAAATAAAAGAACGTTTGAATAAAGCTATTAAAAGTGGTTACGACAGAGGGCTTGCTAATATTGATGTTCGTACTTTCCATTCTTTTTCATGGTGGTTGATTAACCAAGCAAATGAACTTGGTTGGCGTAAAACAAATTTACATAATATAACATATGACCAGTCAATAAAAAAAGCATCTGAAATAATGTCTATTCGTAATTTTTATAAGCAAATTGTCGGAAATTGGAGACACTTTATTGTCGATGAAATCCAAGATTTAACCAATCATTTAGCTCGATTTGTTTTATATATCGTTAATGCATGTTTAGATAATAATAATATAGGCATTACCGTACTCGGTGATTCATGCCAAGCAATTTATGATTATACTCTTAAAGATGAAAAGCAAATTCCGATGGGTTCACAGGATTTTTATAATGCTCTGACAAGGAAAATAGATCAAGTTGGTTTATTTCATAAATTATCAAAAAATCACAGACAAGTAGGCAGTTTATCAGATTTTTCTTCCGATTACAGAAATACTATATTAAGCCTAAATATTCATCGTATGCAAAATGAGGTTGATAATATATCAAAAAAAATCAATAAAATTGACGGTGATATTATTTCAATTATCGATGAAAATATGTTAAGTAACATTAATAGTAACAATAATGATGAAAGAATATGCTTTGCTTGCAGAAACAACGGTCAAACTTTAAAACTTTCTTCAATATTCAGAAAAAAAAGGATAAAACATAACCTTAATGTTAATACAACGGAAAATAACTATGCAGCTTGGATTTCCGAGATATTTTATGGTTTTAAGAAAGTAAGTATAGACTATAATGAGTTTATTGATAGATTCAATAAACTTGTCAGTTACAAAACATGGCTAAATCCGGAAGAGATTTGGGATAAATTAAATAATCAAGCAAAATTAACCGATTCGGAATATATATCGGAAATAATTAAAAATATCGGTACTTCAAAAAAAGACGATGTTTCATTTAGACACACGGAACAATGCAATATTTTGGTATCAAACATCCATAGAACAAAAGGCCGTGAATACGAACATATCGTTTTAGATCATAATTTTATTGATGATTTAACAGAAAGGCAACAAGACATAGGAGAATATAAAACATTATACGTCGCTTTGACACGTTCAAAAAAATCACTGTATTCTGCCAGATTAACAGAGCATAGAAAAAAAGGCGGCGTTTATCCAATCACTGTCTTTAAAACAAAACGGCGCAGATATGGAAGAATGAAATCTAATAAAGTTTTATATTTTGAGCTAATCGGCGATTTGGATATTTCTATAGATTCCTATTTATCAGATAAAATTCAAGCATATATAAAAAATATAAATGTCGGAGATCCGATTTTATTAAAGAGAACAAAAGATGACGACAGAATATTTTATAATGTCATCCATGCATACGAAGATGTGCCTACTATTATAGGTCAACTAAATGATACTTTCAAAGACGATTTAATTGCCAGAATGAATTTATCGGAACAAGATTATATTATGTTACCGGCTGTTATAACTGATTTATATGTTTCCGGTAAATATACTCATATAGCGACTAAGGATTATCTTGAGATACATCCTGAAATAAAAAAGCGTTCTCCAAACGGAATCTGGCAATGGGTAGAATTTATAGGTATAGGATATGCAACTTATGATATATATTAAGGAAGGTAAAGGATGAAATATAACGATTATTATAAAGCACGTTCGATTGTAACCAAAATCATGGAAAAAGATTTTCTCGGACCTTTGTCGGAAGATGAAATAATATGTGATGAACGTCCTTTGGACTATTATATAGTCGGCAAATTATATCCGCAGAGAAGTGATGCCGATACATTGATAAAGGTGTCAGCTGATGATGTCGGCGAACTTGATGAAGAAGATAATATTTCCTTATGTAACGGTTTCAACCCTTCCTCTTTCGGCATTTCATTCTCTGTTAATCCCGATACGGAAATATTCAGAATTGAGGCAAGTGCCGCTTTCTATTCATTAATTGAAAAAGAAATCGCTCAAGAAAAACTAAAGTTTTCGGATGACGATTACAAAAAAAACGCTAAATTCTGGCAAAGGAAAACAATTCCGGTACAGGATATAATCGTTAAAACAAACGAATTAATAAAGGGAGCAAATAAAAAAATATTTGTTGGAAATGAGTTAAGTATAAATATACTTTTTCATAAGGAATATCCCGATGGTAGTAAGACAATCACGGTAACTATGGTTAATCATTTGGTTATAAACCCGAATTCAAGAGACTCCTATTTGGAAGAAAGCATTAATTCATATTTTCAACCTGAAATAAAAATACATGCGGAAAAGAATAATTCTTTCGGGGATGTACGCAGGAATATCCATCTTAATGAGGATCCGGAAATCCAAGAGTTAAATATGCTTTACAGCGAAGTCAGTGACTTTGCTTCCGGTCACGGCTGCGCTGTTGAGTGGGAAACCGATACAAACGGCGATGCGGTTATCCTAAAAACGAAATTCTTACCTACTTATAACCTGAAGCTTATGATGTCAACCGAAAGATACGAAAAAAACGACTTTTTAAGCATGAAATATCTGGCATCCGGAAATAAAAAAGAAATAATTGACGAATTGAAAGTCATAATCCATGATTACTTAAACTGGATTTCACGGCAAAGAGAAGTTGCATTTGATTTTTCCGGTGCATCTCCCGAAATTGCGGAACATAATCTGTCTCGCTGTACAGATACGGCCGACTTAATATCAAAATCTATTGATCTGCTAAATGATGACACCGTTTTCCGGGCATTTTCTTTGGCAAATTTAGCAATGTTTGAACAAAGAAAACAAAGTTTGAAAATTGCAAATAAATATGAATGCGATGAAAATATAGTTTGGTATCCGTTTCAATTGGCTTTTTTTATCAAAGAAGTTTATTCAATAGTCAACAGAGAATGTACCGAAAGAAAAGATGTAGATTTGTTGTGGTTTCCTACCGGTGGTGGAAAAACAGAAGCATATCTTGGTATTGCCGCTTTCACAATTTTTTACAGAAGGTTGAAATATAAGGATAAGGGAGACGGTGTTACTGTAATCATGAGATATACTCTTCGCCTTTTATCTTTCCAGCAATTTGAAAGAGCATCGGCATTAATTTGCGCAAGTGAAAGAATTAGAAAAAACGAAAATATTCCCGGTGGTGAAATAAGTATAGGGTTATGGGCAGGTCAGGCTCTTACACCAAATAAAATCGATGATGCCGCTAAAATTCTAAGCGGAGAAAAAGAAGCCGATAAAAACATTGGCGATCCGGTTCAATTAAAAAAATGTCCATGGTGCGGATTTGAATTAACAAAGGACAACTACTTTTGCGATACTGTTAATAAGAGAATGTTAATAAAGTGTGGTAATACAGATTGTCATTTTAAATCCGGTTTGCCTATTTACCTAATCGATGAAGAAATTTACAAATATACACCGTCTTTTATCATCGGAACAATTGATAAATTCGCACAAATTGCTCTAAATGAGCAGACAGCCGGTCTTTTCGGAAAAATATACAATAAAATACCGCCGGAGTTGATAATTCAAGACGAGCTTCATTTAATTTCGGGTCCGCTTGGTACAATTACAGGTGTTTACGAAGCTGCAATCAGGAAATTATGTGAATACAACGGTATTTATCCAAAAATAATAGCTTCTACCGCAACAATACGAAATGCCGATGAACAAATAAAAAACCTATATTCCGAAAGATTTACCCAATTCCCCCCGCAGGGGATAGATGTTAATGATACTTTCTTTTCCGTAATTTCAACCGAGGAACAACGCCCGGCAAGGTTATATCTTGGCTGTATGGCAATAGGAACAAGTCCAATAACAATGATGATTCGTGTAATGTCCTCTTTGCTCTTTGCAACACGTTTTCTGGAACATCGGGGATATGATGAAAAAGTCATTGATTCTTTTTGGACAATTACGGCATATTTCAATACGTTACGGGAATTAGGCGGTGCTATAATAAGAGTTATTGACGACATTCAAGATAGATATGAATACTTAAAGAGAACAAAATTTTCAGTTTTGTATCCTATAGCCAAAGGACCGTCTCGGTTTGACCATTATAAAGAACTAACCAGCCGTGTAGACAGTAAAGATATCGGTAATGTAATACAAAATGAATTAAAAATACCGTATAAAAATGACGGATCTACCAGACCATTCGATTTTTTACTTTGCTCCAATATGATTTCGGTCGGTGTTGATATTGGTAGATTGGGAACAATGGTCGTAGTGGGTCAACCAAAAACATCCTCCGAATATATTCAGGCAACCAGTCGTGTCGGCAGAGAAACTCCTGGGTTGGTAATAACCACATTTAACCAATCTAAATCAAGAGACAGGTCTCATTTTGAAAAATTTACTCAATACCACGGCTGTTTCTATAAATTTGTGGAAGCGACAAGTATAACACCTTTTTCCGTAAGAGCTAGAGACAGGGCTCTGCAAGCTCTTTATGTTATTCTTTGCCGTCACATGATACCAAAATTAAAATCAGATAACGATGCCGTAAATTTTAAACGTAATCTCCCCGGACTTGATACCGTAAAAGACTACATCATAAATTATGTAAAAAAAGTCGATCCCGATGAATGTGATGATTTAATTCGTGAACTATCCGAAATTGAAGCAGAATGGGAACGTAAGGCAATGAAGCGGACAGGTGTTTTAAAATATCGACATACCGAATATTCCAAACCCGATCAAACTCTTTTTGAGCCGGATTATAACGAAGCAAGCAGATTTAGAATTTTGAATTCAATGCGCAGCGTTGAAACAATGGTAAATGTTATCGTAAAAGAAGAATAAAGGAGAAGAAAATGCCGCCTCGAATAAAAAGTACAAATCCTAATAAGATATATAAAATAGCGGGTGAATTGAGACGATCTCAAATACTGACCACATTCGGTCCCGGTGCTATTGTCGATATGCCTCGTTTCTCCGGAATTATGGCGGGCATAGATTCTTGGAGTTTATCACGTTTGCCCGAAGAAGCAAAAATTTATGAGAGGAATCTGGGGAAATTACTCGGTAAAGAATTTTTCATTCAAGTATCCTCGCCCGAGACGGAATCGGGAAGTTCATTCGGTTTACGTGCATATCGATTTCCAAATTGGTATTACTGCCCGGAATGTCATCATCTCGATGATTATCGTAAAATCGCTAAATCGGTATCCTCCAATACAAAGGATTACAACAGCTCACTTTGTTGCAATAATCATGAACATAAAGGAGAAAAAATAATATTAATTCCGTCAAGATTTATAACCGCTTGCCCAAACGGTCATATACAGGATTTCCCTTATGCTTGGTGGGCGCATAAAAAAAACGGTAAAACATGCGAATCTCCGGTTTTGGAATTATATTACAAAGGAACAACAGGCAGTTTAGACAGTATTCATATAAAATGCAGATGCGGTGCTGAGAATACTATGTTAGGTTGTATGAATGAAGACTCATTGAAAGGACTAAAGTGTTACGGTATCAGTCCTTGGCTTGGATTAACCGAATCCGGCTGGTATCAAGACCCTGTTCCCTGTAATGCCAAATTGCGTGTTCTGCAACGAAGCGCAAATAATGTGTATTATCCGGTTAATCAGAGCGCATTGACTATTCCGCCTTGGAGCGATAAATTGCAAGCTATACTTGCAAGAAAAAGAGGCAGATTTTCATATATATTCGAACAAGATAAAGATGAAACGGAACGTCTTCTAAGGAATGAGTATTCTAATAATTCCGAAGAATATGGTTGCGATGAAAAAACATTTATTAAAGAAGCATATAAATGTTACGGAGATGATACTTCATCGGAAGAATCTGTCAATAAAATATCTTTAAGATACGATGAATACAAGGCTTTTTGCGGAGATGATAAAAACGAAGAATATTTTAAAACAGAAACTTCACCAGTTCCGGATGATTTTGTCGGTCTCATTTCTCAAATCAAGATGGTAAAAAAACTAAGAGAGGTAATGGTAATTCAGGGTTTCAAAAGAATAGATCCCGCAACCGTTATTGATGAAGATGAGCGAAAACGTCGAGGACTCTCAAACAGTGAATTTGCACCAATATCAAGACAGCCGCATGAATGGCTTCCCGCAATTGAATTATTCGGCGAGGGGATATTTATTCAATTTGACGAAGTTGCCGTAAAAAATTGGGAAGAAACGAATAAGACTTATTATGAAAAAATGGGCGAAAATCTGGTTCCTGAATGGGATTGGGGGAATATGTTTAATTTTAAAGAGCCTCGATTTGTTCTCCTTCATACATTTGCTCATCTTATGATTAGACAATTGACGGCTCAGTGCGGATACGCTACGGCATCAATAAAAGAACGTATATACTCGACATTTAACGATTATGACGAAAAAATGTGCGGCATCTTGATCTACACATCTGCAACAGATACTGACGGTAGTCTGGGAGGACTTGTAAGAGAAGGCGAATCAAAACGGTTAAATAATACATTAAAGGGAATGTTGGAGGAGTCCTCATGGTGTTCAAACGATCCGCTTTGTATAGAATCAAAAAATCAGGGATTCAGAGGATTAAATTACGCCTCTTGCCATGCTTGTACACTTTTACCGGAAACAAGTTGCGAGCACTTCAATTGCCTTCTTGACAGAGCTTCAATTACCGGTTTACCGGACAGCGGCAGTAAAAATATCGCTTTCTTCAGGGATTTATTGATTGGTTGATTTATGGCATTTATGATACCTGATTCCGTCGATTATAACGATTCAAAAAGTAACGGAGAACGGCTGGTTTTTCAATGGCTTTCCGAGCAAGAAATACCGGGATATGCATTTCATTCTTTATTACAAAAAAATCATAAACACAAGATAATGGGCGAAATTGATTTTTTATATATTAGCGAGAGAGGCTTTTTGTGTATTGAAGTAAAAGGCGGTCAGGACATCTACTGTAAAGATAAAAAATGGTTTTCTTTAAGTAAGTCACATAACGAATTTGAGATTATTAACCCCTTTCTTCAGGCTCAGGATTGCATGTTTGCATTAAAACGACATATAACGGATATTTACGGAAAAAGTTCGTGTCAGGCAAAATTCTTATTCGGGTATGCGGTAGTTTTTCCCGAATGTAAATTTACCGGTAAAGGCAACGATTTATTAACCGAGGTAATGTTCGATAACACATTTTTATTATCTGATTTTCCTTCATATCTTAACAAATGTTACGATTACTGGGAAAAAACCGAATACGAAAAACACCATAAAGGAATAATTAGACTTTCCGGAAACCAAATTAATCAAATGGTAAATTTATTGCGGGGGGACTTTCGAGTTGTCCCCTCAATGAATCTTGAAATGCAACATATTCATCAAAAAATGGTTTTGCTTACGGAAGAACAATATGATGTCCTTGATAATACCGTATTGAATAAACGTATTATTATTCAAGGCGTAGCCGGAACAGGAAAATCAATTTTAGCTCTTGAAAAATTTAGGCAGTCTGTATCTATGAATAAAAAGACTCTTTATCTTTGTTATAACAGAAACATGGTAAAATACGCAAGATTGTCGTTAAAGGGTATTCATTATGATGAGGCAGATGTTTCTACATTTCATTCTTTTATACAAAAAATATTTCGATTGAATAACCTACATGATAAAAGCATAGCCGATCTGATTCCATTGGCGGAAAGTATAAATATTGACAAAGAAATTTTATACGACTATTTAATTGTTGACGAGGCTCAGGACTTAATGTATATATCGGTTATTGAGATATTTGACAAAATTTTAAAGGGAGGCCTAAAAAACGGCGAATGGGTTTTCTTTCTCGATCCTAATCAGAATATTTTTAATAAAGATAATGAATATAGTTTTGCCTTGGATTATATAAACGAAACATTTTATCCGGCTCGTTATTTGTTGAATTGCAATTGTAGAAATACGGAACAAATAGCCAGATCTACTTCTGTTATTTCTCTTGTTCCTACTGCTAAATACCTGAAACTAACGGGACCAATTGTAAAGAAATTTACATACTCCGATTTTAAAGAACTAAAATATATTTTCCGCAAAGAATTAATTTCGTTATTTACCGGCGGAACATCGCAGGCAGACATAGTTGTTTTATCAAGGTATAAACATGATAACTCCGGTATATCAGATTTAAAATCATTGAACAATCTTGAGATTATCGAAAATAACGATATAAGCCGATTTAATAATAATGCTATAAATTATTTTACCGTACAATCATATAAAGGTCTTGAATCCAATATTATTTTTTATATTGATATAGATGGTTTTAAAAGTGAACAAGACAGGTTTTTAAATTATGTAGCTATGTCCAGGGCGAAAATCATGTTATATTTATTTTATCCGGACAGTGCCACAGATGAATATAATAATATAACGGCAGAGGGAATTAATCTATTGTAAGACGTATTTTAAAAAGTGTTTTCTCTACGGTGTCGGCACATTTTGTGCTGTTCTTAATAATGTCTTTCCCCCAAAATCTGATAACTATCCATCCATTTCTTCGTAAGAATTTTGTAACTTCTTTATCCCTTTCTATTGTGCGTTCAATTTTTGGTATCCAGAATTCCCTTCTTGTCTTTATCTCATGTTTTTTCTCATTCCATTTATATCCGTGCCAAAATTCACTGTCACAAAATATCGCTATTTTCTCTTTCGAAAAAACAATATCGGGTTTACCGAATATTTTCGCAACATTCTTTCTGTATCTAAGCCCTCTTTTCCACAATTCCTTTCTAAGTAGAATTTCAATTTGAGAATCTTTATATTTTACTTGCTTCATATTGAAGCTAACTTGATCTGCGGTTTTCTTTTTCATCAGAGTATTACTCTATTCAAATAAATATAAATTACATTCTGCTGAATGATATCAACCCCAAACGAAGAGTTTATCATATTTCAGCCAAAAGTTTTTGAATTTGTTCCGGACTGGGCAATTCTTTTCGCAGTTCTTTTGGCAGTGTGGATGTCATCCGATAACTGGCAACGGCAATCGGTTTTTTACTGTCTTTTAAAGCATATTCAACAATAGTACGTTTCTTCTCTTTGCATAGAATAATCCCGATAGAATGTTGCTCTGATTTATCCTTTACTTTCTCGTCCAAAGCCGATAGGTAAAATTGCATTTTCCCGACATATTCAGGCAGAAATTTCCCGATTTTCAGTTCTATTGCCACCAGACACTTCAAGCGCCGATGATATAAAAGCAAATCAATAAAGTATTCTTCTCCATCTATCTCCAGCCGGAATTGATTACCCATAAAGGCAAACACACCGCCCATTTCTATGAGAAATCTGTTTATCTTTGCCAGCATAGCACGTTCTAAATCATTTTCACTGTGTTCTTCGGCTAAATTCAGAAAATCAAAAGTGTATTCATCCTTTACGGCTAGATTTGCTTGTTTCTTGATTTTTTCAGGTAGTGTTTTGTTAAAATTAGTTTGGTTAATTAATGTTTTTTCATAGCTTTGGTTTTCAATCTGATGTATCAGCACATTTTTAGTCCAGCCATTTTTTTTTGCCATGCGCAAATAAAATTCACGAGGTAAATCACCTTTGCATTTCTCCATGATAATGATATTATGCGCCCATGCTATTTCTTGCACCAATGGTGCAAGTTTTGGTTTATTTACATAGTTCAAGTAGAATTTCCGCATACGCCAAAGGTTATCCGCCGAATACCCGGAAACCCCAGGAAATTCCAGTTGCAAATCTCTGGCAAGCGTTTCTACAATGGATTTCCCCCACCCATGTTTTTTCTGATTTGCAACAATTTTCCCGCCAATATCCCAATAAAGCATAATCATTTCTTTATTGACCGATTTTAACGCTTCATATTGAGCCGTACGGATACGCTGATTTATCTCTTTTAGAAAATTATAATAGCCGGTAGGTACCAACTTGCCGTTCATTTCTTCTCCCAATATAGTCATTTTGCCTTGAATCATCATAGATATCAAGGGTAAGAAAAGTGAGATAATATAAGAAGGGGGAAGTCTCCCCCTCGCTCCAAACCCTCCGGCTTTTCCGCTACCCCCTCTGCGGGGACACCCCGCAACGCCCCGAAGAAACAATAAGGTAAAAATTGCTCCGCAATTTTCTTTATTCTCGCTTTGTGAAAACTTAGTCCCCAACGACAGGGGGGCGTTTTGTTCTCATTGGTGGA
>Ga0082212_10013047_pt1 | contig 10419 bp, 11 predicted proteins | sample TergutNt197P3_FD_71548 | JGI IMG/M metagenome (GOLD analysis project Ga0082212, IMG submission 71548) | Neocapritermes taracua P3 segment gut microbial communities from Petit-Saut dam, French Guiana - Nt197 P3 | ecosystem: Host-associated > Arthropoda: Insects > Digestive system > Gut ...
ATACTGGAAACCCAGACTGCCATGGATGACTCTGCCCGGAAAGAAAAGCTTGAACAGCTTTTAAGTGAATTCGGCATAGACAGAATACGCAGCCAATACGGTTATACCCTTTCCGGAGGCGAGCGCCGCCGTACCGAAATTGCCCGGGCGTTGGCAGCCGAGCCCAAATTTCTGTTGCTGGATGAGCCCTTTGCCGGTATTGATCCAAAAACTGTTTTTGAACTGAAGGAAATAATAAAAAGCCTTGCCAAAAAAGGGATTGGCGTACTAATAACCGATCACAATGTAAGGGATACACTGGAAATTACAACCGAAGCGTTTATTATCAGCGACGGGATCATTGTTGCACAGGGCAGTAAAAATCATATCCTTAAAAACAAAATGGTTCGGGAAGTTTACCTTGGCAGTGAATTCAGAATGTAATTGAGTTTGTGCGTCTTAGTTAGGGACATACCCTGTTGTTTCGCAGAATTCCCCCATCACATAATCCTGGATTTTTTTTAGCAATTCCGGCGCTTTTCCTCCGACATTTTTTCCATCAACCGTTTCTGCAGAAAGGCACAGGGTACCGGAACTTGAAACAAGCACTTCATCGGCATCAAACAGTTCGGAAAGTGTAAAATCACGCTCGTCGAAAGGGATTCCCAGCTTAACGCAGGTCTTTGCAAGATGTGAGCGGGCAATGCCCGGGAGTATCAGGTTATCCAGGGGATGGGTAATAAACGTTCCGTTTTTGATAATGTGAACATTGCTGTGCGAACATTCGGTTACTGTTTCCCCGCGGTGAAAGATCGCCTCGCTGCAGCCTGCCGCTTTTGCTTTTTCGGCAGCCAGGACATTGGGGATAAGGTTGATTGTTTTAATGTTGCAGTGAAGATAACGGGTATCTTCTTCGGTAATAAGTTTGATTTTTTTAGTGAGGTCGGGAATGTCCTGGGGTTTAATCATAATCCAAAGATTGGACGCCCCGCCGGGGAATACATGGTTCCGCCTGCCGGTACCCCGTGTCGCCTGCCAATAGACAATATAACTGCCTTTTTCAAGTTTGGATATCATTTCGTTTAATATTTTTTTTAGTTCATCTTTGGTATTGGAAAGTTCTATTTTAAGGAGCCGTGCGCTGTTAAAGAAACGATCGACATGTTCGTCCAGTGTAAAAATTACGCCATTGTATGCAATTGCCGCATCGTAGACTCCATCGCCGAAATAACAGCCGCGGTCGTTCATCGGAACGGTCATTTCGTCGAGAGGCCCCCATTTTCCGTTGTAATAACCAAGAGTGTCCATTTTGTTTCCTATTGTATATTAAAATAAAACCGTTCCAGATACGCAATGCGCTGCCGGGCTTCGTCGTAGCGGCCGCTTAGAGGAAATTCGCGGGTTAGGCGGCGGTAATAATCCAACGAAAGACGTATATCTCTGGTGGCTTCGTTATTTGCTTCCAGTGATTGGCCGTAAAGCCAAAATGCTTCATCGCTGCCTGCAGGGTACAGGATCATAAACTGATCCAGGGCGTCAAGCGCATTTTTGATGCGGCCCGCATCGTATTCTTCCCGGGCCCTTTTAAGCCAGTCTTCAATCTGAGGGGGGGCTGCTGCCGCATCAGCTGATGTGCGATCCATTTGCGTTGTACCCGCTGCATCTATTGATGTGATCTCTGCCGATGTTTGAGGAGTACCTGCCGGGGCAACGTTTGCAGCGGCTGCTACTTCCGGCGCCGTGTCCGCCGAAAACAAGTCTTCCGGCGTACTGCCTGCTGTCTGCCCCTGAGGAACACGCCCTTCCGGCTCTGTTGCCAGCGGCCAGCGGGGAAGTGCATATACCCTGTCAGGCCCAACCTGAGAACTTGACCAGGCAGAACTGGTAACCGGCGGCCTCTGTTCAACAATTACCTTAACATAGTCGTTTAATATTACATCCCGGACAAAATCATGACGGTTAAATCTAAGGCTGTATGTCCCTTCTGCATCGGCACGGAAAATAAATGACATCCCTTCCGTTTCCATGCGCCGTGAATCGTAACTTACCCCGCGCCGGGAACCAAACTCGCCCAGGTATACCCAGCCGGAACCGCGGAAAGGAATTTCTATAAATTGCCCGACCATTGCCCGTACCGTCCTTGAATAGGGCAGGTTAGCTTCTGTTGGTTCAGGAATTATTGTTGGCGGCTGGAACGGCATATCGGGAATAACATACGAGGGTGTTTCCCGTTCCTGCCGTACAGGGGGTGGCTCTTCTGGCGGCGGTTCTTCAGACGGTGGAGTTTCTTGCTGTACTACAGGCGGTGGAGTTTCTACTGGTGGTGGAGCAGGAGGCGGAGCTTCCTGCTGCGGGGGAACTTCCTGTGGGGGCGGCTGTTGTGCAATGGGTTCCTCTGTAGGGACAGGCGGTGAATCCGCTTCCGGCGTTTCTTCAGGATAATCTGCCTCGGCCATTTCAACCAGCGGCACATAAAAATCTTCCCAATCCTCAAATTGTTGTTCTTCCTGTTCTTCCATAGAAATATCTTCTGTTACAGGACCTTCCAGGCTTTCTTCCGGTTCAGGACTTTCTGCCAGTTGTGAACTTTCGTCTGGCTCAGGTGGAATTGCTTCCTGTTCCTGTAATGACGATCTATCTATTTCTGGTATTTCCGGGATCGAGCCGCAGGATGCAAAAGCCAGTAAGACGGCCAGAAGAAAGAAAAGTCTATTCATGCACACGCCGCCTCCTGGCGGCGAACTGAAATAGCTTCCTTGCGCTCGAGGGCCGTAAGCCGCAGGCTGAAGGCACTCATGGCACATTCTCCAGGAGGGAATCAATTCCCGATTCAATGCGCTTCCGCCATGTTCCTTCGTTGCCTTCCAGAGGGTCTGTCCAAAATGGCCGGACATCTTCTTCGGTCCATGACTCTTTCGGCTCGCGCTCCAAAAGTACATCGGGAACAAAATCCGGTTCGTAAGGGAGGAAAAAATCTTCCACCGGGAGCCTTTCACGCAGGATTGGATCGTTTCCAGTGTCGCTTTGGCTGTCTCCTCCCGACAAGTTTCTGGTATGTGAGACTATGGCTAAAACCAAAAGCAATGCAATAATTACCATTAACGCCCCAACGGTGATCATAATAACTTTGGTATTGTTTTTTATGTTTTCCCTGACAGAAGAAAAGCCGTCAAAAGAAGGCAGCAGATTTGTTATTTTTTCTTTGATATTTTCTATGATTGTCCCCAATCCCATAACTTGAGCATATCTGATTTTTTATGTATTGTGTAGTAGATGAATGAACGGCTCGATTCCCTGCTCCGGCGCTATGGCGAGATTCAAAAACTGATAGAAGACCCCGATTTGGTTAAGGATCAGAAAAAATACCGGGAAACAATGAAGGAATACTCCCATCTGAACGCTGTTGCAGCAGCGGCATCGGAAACAGAAACCCTGACGGATCAGCTGGATGCTGCCAGGACCATGGTTCAGGATGAAAAAGATCCGGAGATGAAAGAGCTTGCCAAAGAGGAACTAAAGGAACTGGAGATTAAGCTTAAGGATGCGGATGACAAGTTAAAATTCCTTCTGGTTCCCCGCGATCCGCTGGACGAAAAAAACATCATCATGGAAATCCGGGCAGGTACCGGAGGGGATGAAGCCGCCCTTTTTGCCGCAGACCTGTACCGTATGTATTCCCGCTTTGCCGAAACCAGGGGCTGGAAATTTGAAATTATGAGTTCCAACGAAACAGAACTTGGCGGCTTTAAGGAAATTATCTTTTCCATATCGGGCAGCAATGTTTATGAAAACCTCCGCTATGAGTCCGGGGTTCACCGGGTTCAGCGGGTTCCTGCGACGGAAGCGTCCGGAAGGATCCACACATCGGCGGTAACCGTGGCGGTGCTTCCCGAAGCGGACGAAACGGAAATTGATATTAAGACAGAAGATTTACGCATCGATGTAATGCGGGCAGGCGGGCCGGGAGGCCAGTGTGTAAACACGACCGATTCGGCAGTGCGGATTACCCATATTCCCACAGGGTTAAGCGTTCATTGCCAGGACGAAAAGAGCCAGATAAAAAACAGGGCCAAGGCCATGAGGATATTGCGGGCCAGAATTTACGAGATGGAAGAAGCCCGCGCTGCCAGTGAACGGGCGGAGGCGCGGAAAAATCAGGTTGGAAGCGGGGATCGTTCCGAACGAATCAGGACGTATAACTTTCCGCAAAACCGCCTGACCGATCACAGAATTAACCTGACCCTTTATAAACTCGACATGGTAATGCAGGGTGATGTAGGGGAGCTGTTCGACGCCCTAAAACTTTCGGCAAAAGCGGAATTGCTGAATACTACCAGTTCAGTGGGAAATATCGAGGCCTCATGACACACCTTGCAGAATTTTCCGTTCGTTCTTCGCAGCAGAATCAAATGATTAATATCAGCGCCGAAGTAAAAAAAGCTGTTGCTGCTTCCGGCATTAAGGAAGGAATTTGTGTTGTTTTAATTCCCCATACTACAGCGGCGGTTACGGTTAACGAAAACGCCGACCCCGATGTACCTCATGACGTTAACCTGGCGCTTTCTGCCATTTCGCCGGATCGCCAGGAATTCCGCCATGGCGAAGGTAATTCTGCAGCGCATACCAAAGCAAGCCTGATGGGGCCTTCGGTAACGCTTATCGTTTCCGGCGGCAGGCTGCTGCTGGGAACCTGGCAGGGGATTTGGTTTTGTGAGTATGACGGGCCTCGGACGCGAAAGGTCTACGTGCGGGTGATGGGGGAATAATCCTAAAAATCTTTACTTATCCTTCGCCGCCTACAGCAACCCTGTTCCGTCCTGCAGTTTTGGCCTGATAAAGCGCCTTGTCGGCTATGGATATAAAGCTGTCAATTGACACGCCCGGCGAGGGGACTTGTGTATTTACGCCAATGCTGACGGTTACATTTAAGCCATTTATTTCTGCACAGGGAACCAGCACTTTTGCTATTTCCGCACAAATTTTTTCGGCAGTACTAACTGCGCTGCCTGAATCTGCAGACGGCAGCAAAACAAAAAACTCATCATCGCCCCAGCGTGCTACAAAATCTACCGAGGGTTTTACCGACAGCTTGATTGTCTTTGCAACTGTCTGCACTGCCATATCGCCCTGCTGGTGTCCGAATGAATCGTTGTAGTTTTTTAACTTATCCATATCAATAACCAGAATACTGATAGGAGTTGATTCTTTCATGGCCTGTTTCCATTGCCAGTTTAACCGGTTGTCAAAGTTGCGCCTGTTCGGCAGCCCTGTTAGCTGGTCTGTTATGCCAAAAGCGGCGAATTTTAAAACGCTTTGGGCAAGTGTTTTATAATCGCCGTGGAAATCATCAACATTAAGATAATAATCCGTGTTGCCCTTTTCGTGTTCGGTTATCATTAGATTAATGTCGTCGATCAGTTTATGTATAATACCAGCTACTTTCTGAAAAGACCTGGCCAACAGCCCTACTTCATCCTCGCTTTTTACATTTATTCTGGTGTGCAGGTTTCCGTTTGCAATACTGTCCATATTACTTGATAATTTGGCAATAGGCTCGCTTATGGAAGAAATAATAAAAAACAATAATACTATGGACACAAGCAGCCCGCTTATACCAAGAATAACTCCGTCCCGGATTGATTTATTTGTTGACGCTGTTATTTCTGTTTCGGGAATTCCCATAAAGAATGTGGCAAACGCTTCGTTGTGGGCATTTAAAAGCGGCATATAAAATGTTTTGTATTTTTCGCCAAAAATTTTTGCATCGCCTGTATATTCCTGCTTGTTTTCTATAACTATTTCTGCTATTTGAGGGTCGATTGTTGTACCAATAATGCTCTGCCCGTCTCTGGTAATTGTTGTGGCAATTCTTGTGTCGCCCAAAAATATGGTAATCTCGGATTTAAAAAGTTGTTCCAGTTCATTAATCGTATCTTCAGTATCAAATCTTATACCAGCCGAAATAATGCCGATCAGAGCACCGTCTGTATCATATACGGGAGAACCGGTGCGGACTGAAACTCTAACAGCGGTTCCTTGTTCAAAATATGTCGATGTTTTTCCATCCAGTGCATCTTTTATATTTTGTTGATTTAAAACCGAGTCGCCGAAATTCCCGGGTTCATGTATCCTTGCCAATACTGTTCCTTCGTTATCGGTTATTGTGCAGTAGTTAATATGGTACAAGGCAGGGGCAGGGGAAACAAGGCGTATCAATTCATCTGTATTGCGTTCTCTTATTGCATTTATAACATCATAATTCTGCGCTATGGAAACAGCCGCCGCCCTGGAAGCAGCTTTGGCGTTATCAAAGAACAGCTTTAGACTATTGATGTTTGCGGCAAGCTTTTCGTTAATCAGATTGCTGCTTAGTGCTGAAAACCTTAACGACAATGAAAAAATCAACATAAAAAATAAAGCGGCTACAATAATAACTGTGGGAATTATTATTCTTGTTTTAAAACTTTTTCTGCGCATGTTGTATACCTCTTTACAGTGTTTTTCCGGTTTTCTATGGCCTACATCACAATTGAGAAATAAAAGCCTCAGCTGCATCTTCTATTAATTCCAAAACTGTTGGAAAGACCAATTGAAAATCTTTTGGTTTTAGTACTATTGTTACAACAGAGAAAATAACTACTTTTCCATTTGGATTTGATACAATACAAACACTGGCGCCGTCGGAATTTATGTTTGCATAATTTGCTGCTTCAAGACATTTTTGCATTGGGATTTCTGATACATCAGTTCCATGTATTATTTCAAATAACTTGGGTTCTTTTTCTCTAACCAGTACGTAGAAAGTGTAACCTTCGATTCTGAATAAAATATCTCCGTCATTGTCAATTGACGGTGAATAGCCTTTCTTTTTTAAAAAATCCATGTACATTTTCTGAAAATCACTTTTTGTTTTTTGTGCTGCTGCGGGGAAAATAAAAACAAACCCAATAATAAATGCCAGCACAATAATTTTTTTGGTATTCTTCATGATTGGCTCCTTATTAATGAACAACAAAAGACAAGGGGCTGGTATACAGCCCCCCTTTAAGAAGACCTATCCAAAATATCGTTTATGAAGGCCGCGGAAACCTGCGCAATGGCGGGCTTCGTCTCTGGCCATTTCATGGACTGTATCGTGAATAGCGTCCAAATTCTTTTCCTTGGCGCGTTTTGCAAGATCTGTTTTTCCGGAACAGGCGCCGTTTTCGGCATCGATGCGGAGCTCCAGATTTTTCTTTGTGCTGTCGGTAATTACTTCGCCCAAAAGTTCTGCAAAGCGGGCGGCGTGTTCTGCTTCTTCAAATGCATAGCGCTGATAAGCTTCTGCAACTTCCGGGTAACCTTCACGTTCGGCTACACGGGCCATGGCAAGGTACATTCCAACTTCGCAGCATTCGCCGTTAAAGTTAGCCTGGAGGTCTTTGATAATATCGGCGTCTACGCCTTTTGCAATGCCCACTACATGCTCGGCGGCAAATGCCTGATCCCCGCCCTGCTGTTTAAATTTGGAAGCAGGCGCCTTACACTGGGGACATTCTGCAGGAGGATTATCGCCCTCGTAAACAAAACCACAAACTTGACAAACCCATTTCATACTTTTCTCCTTATGATTTAATATTACAACGGCAAGACCGCAGGTTACGCTGTAGTTTTGGCCGGTGCTTCCTATGCTGCATCGGGATCCCCGTTAATATCCCTGCTGCAATCTTTACATAATCCGTAAAAAACGGTCTTACGGAAATCAATAAAAAACGATGTTTCCAAGGAAAGTTTTTTACAGTTTTGGATTAATGCATCTGCCTGTGCCGGTGTAATGTCGACGACCGATCCGCAGCAGGAGCATACCAGGTGAGGGTGGGGCTCGGTAATGCCGTCAAAACGTTCTTCGCCGCTGATTACTCCAAGGGAAAGAGCTTTTCCTTCCTGGCAAAAAATATTCAGGTTCCGGTAGACTGTAGCAAGAGAAAGATCCGGTATGCTTCGTTTAAGCTGCTCGTAAACACATTTGGCGCCAGGATGAGTTTTTGCAGACTGTAACAGATTTAATATTTCTTCCCGTTTAACGCTGTGCTTTCGTTCTATCATTTTATTTTAATAATAAGAATTATTATTGTTTATTGTCAAGGGCTGTTTTTTCATCATGTAAAAAATTATGGTGCAAAGAAATATTTTACTGTGCCCAATCCCTGCTTCGGCCTACTGCTTTATGCCAGCCTGCGACAAGTTCTATCCGGCGGGGTTTGTCCATTTGTGGAAAAAAAGTAATGCCGCACTGCCATTTGGTGCGGACTTCATCCAGGCTTTGCCAAAAATTTATTGCAAGGCCTGCAAGGTACGCGGCGCCCAGGGCGGTGGTTTCCTGAATGACAGGGCGGTGTATAACCACATCCATGATGTCTGCCTGAAACTGCATGATAAAGTTGTTACTGCTTGCGCCGCCATCAACTTTTAGCTCCGGAATTTTACTGCCCGTGTCTTTTTCCATTGCTTCGATAAGATCCAGGCTTTGATATGCGATGGCTTCTTCGGCGGCCCGGATAATGTGGTTGCGCTTTGTCCCGCGGGTAATGCCTACGATGCAGCCACGCGCATACATATCCCAATAGGGAGCGCCAAGGCCGGTAAATGCCGGAACAAGGTATACACCGCCTGTGTCCGGTACTTTACCGGCATAGTATTCCGAATCGGCGCTTTCTGTAATAAAGCGCATTTCGTCCCTCAGCCACTGGATTACCGCACCGCCCACAAAGACAGAACCTTCCAGGGCGTACTGAACGTTGTTGTCCATGCCGGCAGCGATTGTTGTTAGTAACCCATTTTTGCTTTCGTTCGCTTCGCTTCCGGTATTCATGAGGAGGAAACAGCCTGTCCCATAGGTGTTCTTTGTATCGCCCTTGTTAAAACAGCACTGGCCAAAAAGGGCGGCCTGCTGATCTCCTGCAACCCCTGCAATGGGAATCTCAACTCCCTGGATATTGGCCGTGCCGTAAACATGACCCGAAGGAAAGACGGCAGGGAGCATCTCTTTTGGTATGTCAAGGGCGGCAAGGAGTTTTTCGTCCCAGTCGAGTTTGTGGATGTCGTAAATCATCGTGCGGCTTGCATTGGAATAATCTGTAGCGTGTACGCCTGCAAAGCCAGCGCCGCCGCCGGTAAGTTTCCAGATTAGCCAGGTGTCCACCGTACCAAAAAGCAGTTCCCCTTTTCGGGCCAGCTCCCGGCCATTTTCTACATGATCCAAAATCCATTTTATTTTTGTCCCCGAAAAATAAGCATCCGGAACAAGACCTGTAGTTTTTTTGATATGATCTTCCAGCCCGGCTTTTTTTACAAGATCATCTACGATACCGGAAGTCCTTCTGCATTGCCATACAATGGCATTGTATACAGGGCGGCCGGTATTTTTTTCCCAAACGATTGTAGTTTCCCGCTGATTGGTAATGCCTATGGCTGCAATGTCATTCGGGGCAATATCCTGTTTGGCAAGCAGCTCCATCATTACCGCATATTGGGAAGAATAAATTTCCATGGGGTCGTGTTCCACCCATCCTTCCCGCGGATATATCTGGGTGAATTCTTTTTGCTCCATCCCGATCATATTCTGATCCCTGTCAAAAAGAATTGCACGGGAACTGGTTGTACCCTGATCCAGGGCAAGAATGTATTTTGCCATAATTTTACCCGAGAATATTATTCTTTACCGCGCAGCGTCTTATCCGGTAAAGGTAAAACCCTTTGCCCGGCGCTCGTCCTGAAGCGCTGCCCATGCATCCATCCCTTTTTCCCGGAGCAATTCATTGTCCTGTTTCAGCATTGGGTATCCTTCAAAGAAAGCGTTAAATTGTTCGCAGGGGTAGCTGTCGCACAATGCGCACATTGTAACGCCTTTTTCCTTTGCACAGGTTCTGACTGCACACCGGGGGTTTCCGCTTCCGTCCCTGCACGAAATACAGGTGCCTTTTTCTGCCATGTCTTTTAGAAAGGGCCAGAATCCATCCCCGCCCGGAATAAAATGTATTATTTCTTCAAATCCTGCTTTTTTCATTTCTTCGAGCAGGACTTTTGCGGCGGGTTCGATTTTTGCCTTAACCGCACAATTTTCGCAGTAAAGGCCGCAATAACAGGTATATTTATTATCCATAGTATCATCAGTATACCAAAGGGTTCCTATTATGGTAAGATACTTTACTCACCTAAAACTGGATTTGGAGGAAGAAATTGAAACGAATTGCTATTGTATTGATGTGCCTGCTGTTTGTATGTTTATTTTTTGCATGCGGCAACCAGGGTAACTCTGGAGGAAAGGATAATTCGCTTACAAAAATTATGGAAGCGAAAAAATTGGTTATGGGTCTGGACGATTCTTTTCCGCCCATGGGTTTCCGTAACGAAAGCAACGAGATCGTAGGCTATGATGTTGACCTTGCCAAAGAAGTTGCA
>Ga0082212_10013048_pt1 | contig 10419 bp, 8 predicted proteins | sample TergutNt197P3_FD_71548 | JGI IMG/M metagenome (GOLD analysis project Ga0082212, IMG submission 71548) | Neocapritermes taracua P3 segment gut microbial communities from Petit-Saut dam, French Guiana - Nt197 P3 | ecosystem: Host-associated > Arthropoda: Insects > Digestive system > Gut ...
CGTCATTGACGGCGACGACGCCCTGGACGAACTCACAAACCGCATCGACGAAAGCTGCATGAGCTTTGCCGCGCGTTACCAGCCTTTAGGGGAAGACCTCAGGGCAATAACGTCGATAATGCACATGGCCATAGACCTGGAGCGCATTGGAGACTACGGCGTCAACATCGCCAGAGTGGCCCTCGACCTGGAGGGCAAGGCGCTGATAAAACCTTTGATGGACATCCCCCGCATGGCGGCCGTATTGTCGGAAATGCTGGACGGGATACTTTCCATTTTCGACATTGGCGACGTGGAGGGCGCCAAAGCCGTTTTCTCCATGGACGAACAGATCGACGCGCTGGAAAAGCAGGTGACGCGCGAACTCTTCACGCTGGTCATGGAACGGGTGGACCGCCTGGAACAGGCGTTCTTGCTCATGAACGTGGCCCGCACGCTCGAACGGGCCGGAGACCACGTCACCAACATAACCGAACGAGTGGTCTACATGTACACCGGCAAGACGGTCAAGGCGTCCGATTACAAATCGCCGAGAGAGCAGCGCGGTCACGCCGGAGGCGTTGAACTTTGAGCAGCAGGGTATTGGTAGTCGACGACGAACCCGCCATAGTGGACCTGGTGCGTCAGCTTCTCATGCGCCGCGGTCACGAGGTGATAACGGTATCGGACGGGGACGCCGCGCTGCAGGCCATATACGATCTGAGGCCCGACCTGGTTCTGCTGGACCTCATGCTTCCCAAACTTTCGGGATGGGAGGTCTGCCGCAGGGTCAAGGAAGACAGGGAAGTGCGCGGCATCCCTATCCTTATGATGACCGCGCGGCGCGAGGACAGAGACCTCGTGGAGGGGCTGGAACTCGGCGCCGACGATTACGTGAAAAAACCATTTTCCACGGCCGAGCTGGGCGCCAGAGTCTCGGCGATACTCCGCCGGACGAACGAAGAAAAAAAGGCCAGACATTTATGCAGCGGCGACCTGGATATCGACATGGAGAACTCATCCGTGACCTTGCGCGGCGCGGAAATTTCATTGAGCCCGACGGAGTTTCGTCTTCTGGAGGTGCTGGCGGAACGCTCCGGGAAAATGGTCACGCGGGATAACCTTCTCGCGTGCATATGGAATTCGCTGGAATGCGAAACTCGCACCATCGACGTTCACGTTTCGCGCCTGCGTAAAAAATTGAACGACGGCAAAACTCCTGCACTGACGATTCAAACTCAGCGCGGGCGGGGATATCGCCTGAGATGGGAACCGGTTCCCACGGAACGCCCGGAAGGCGCATCGTCATGACGCTTAAAAACAAGGTCGTAACGTTTTTCGTGATATTTTTGACCGCCCTCCTGACCTTTTGCCTGTTTTTTTTCTACAACGCGGTCAAGGATGAGTTGATAAAAGAAAATTTGGAGCGCATAGCCTCGTACTGCCGGTCCGTGGAGCGTATACTCGTCAATGACGGGCTTGCCGGCCTGCGGCTCATTCCGGATATAAGCAACGAAGGAACTGATCCTGTTCGGATAACTATCGTAAACGAGGACGGGAATGTGTTGTACGAGTCGTCGGACTCCGAGGCCGAACTCATGGAAAACCATATCCTGCGCCCGGAAATTCGTATCGCCTCCGAGCGTGGAACGGGAAGCAGCCTGCGCTACAGCGGAACAAGACACGCTCACATGCTCTACTGCGCTTTGAGAACGGAATACGAGAAAGGACATTACCTGTTCATTCGCACGGCCATGCCGCTTTCCGCCCTGTCAGGCATACTGACCGCGTTCACCCGACGCGCGGTAATCACGGTGATCCTGATAAGCGCCGTCGGTTTCATCTTCTGGAGCTGGCTGACGAAGCGGCTCTTTCGTCCTCTTGAGGAAATCGTCAGGCTTGCCGGGCTCACCCAAAACACTCAAAATGCAGAAATGACGGAAGCCGGCGAGGTCCGTTTCCCGATTTTCAGAGATATGGAACTTCAGCGTCTCTCGGTGGCTCTTAACACCATGTCGGAGCGTCTCAGAAACGCCGCTTCCAACATCCAGGCGCGCCGTGACGAGCTGGCGCGTATCGTGGACGCCCTGCCCACAGGCGTGGTGGTGGTCGACTCAAGCCGCAGGGTGCGGTACATCAACGGCGTCGCGAGGTCTTTCCTCGGCGAAAAGGGCGGAGTGGTAAAAGGCAGCCCGGTGGAGCTTTTGATCCGTAACGGTGAGATTTACGATATGCTGTATGGACCGGACTCATGCAAAACGATTTTTTTGCCTCCGTATCCGGCTCTCCCCGGCGAAAATGGGGCCATAGTGGACGTATGCTCCGTCTCCCTGGAGACCGGACGGCTGATGACCCTGATGGACGTCACGGAAAAACGCCACCTGGAGGAAACCAGGCGCAATTTCACCATCGACGCGGGACATGAGCTTCAGACGCCGCTTACCGCCGTTCGCGCGGCGGCGGAACTTCTCCTTGACGATATCGATGAAACTGAAGAACCTGAAAAGCGAAAGCTTCTTTTGACGATCATGCGCCAGCAGGAACGCATGACGTGCCTTATCGATGACCTGCTCCTGCTGGTCAAGCTGGAGGACGGCGAACCGGCGGACCGCACGGATGAGGATCTGATGGAAATACTTTCCATGTTACTGGAGGATTTTAGGGAGAACCCAGCGGCGCGGCATGTGGAGTTCGAAATGACGGCAATGCCCGACGGGCCGGCGTTTATCAGAGCAAACCGCCCTGAACTGCTCAGGGCGTTCTCCAATATAGTCGACAACGCGGCGCGCAAGTGCGGCGAAAAGCATGGGGAAGACGGCGGCCTTGTGAAATTGGGGCTGCGCAGGGAAGGTAAGGAAAAAAACGGCGAATGGGTCATCACTTTCGAGGACAACGGCACGGGCGTGAACCCGGAGGCAGCCGGCCTGATCTTCAAAGAATTCCACAACGCCGGATCGAAAAGAGATAAATGGGGCAGCGGAGGACATGGCCTCGGCCTGTCCATAGCCGCGCGCATAATCAGAGCCCACGGGGGCGCCATCGACCTGCTTACAGTCTCCGGAACAGGGGCCGTCTTCGAGGTGCGTCTTCCGGCCTGGACATAATATGTCCGTTATCCCCACGACTTCGCCGGCGTCGTTTTCCACGATAAAATCAACCTCCCGGCCTTTGTAATCACGATATTGCGTCAGGGAATACTCGTAGCCAAGTCCCACCTGAACGGAGAGTTCATTAAATATACCGGGGTTTTCCCGGATCAAAAGCGAACGTGTCCCTCATATGTTCATAGCTGGAATATAATGGCGCTAATGGGGGAATGGGATATGCAAGAGGGCAGAGGTTTGAGGACCGTGGTGCTGGTTCACGGATTTTTTCGGCGCGGACGCGATATGCGCTACCTTGCCGGGAAGCTGGAAGAGCGAGGCTATTGCGCCATTGTTCCCACCTTGCCGACGACGTTCCGGAATATTCGCGAGTGCGGCGACGCATTGGCCCAAACGCTCGAAAAGCGCGTTTCCGAAGAAGGCGTCGTGCATTTCGTGGGACACAGCATGGGAGGGCTCGTTATCCGCGACTATCTGTCGCGCCGAGTGATCGAAGGGTTAGGCAGGGTCGTCCTGATCGGAACGCCTAACGGAGGATCGCCTTACGCCAACTTATTATTGGGGCTTCCTTTTTCCAGGGAAATTCTCGGAAGCCTGCCCGATCTCGCGGAGCCGGGGCCGGATATTGCACCGCCCCGCAACGTCCCAGCGCCGGAGATCGGTATTGTAATAGGCACGAGGCCTGATTTAGTGAGAAAACTTTTGTTGCCCGGAGAGCACGACGGCCTTGTTACGGCGGCATCCGTCCGGCGCATAGCCGCGAGCGACGAGATTCTGATCCCGTGCCCGCATGAACGGATTCACTGGCGAGCCGATACCGCGGAGGCCGTTGCTTCGTTTTTGGAAACCGGGAAGTTTCACATGATTTAGGAAGCACGGTATTTCATATCATCGACAGAGGGATAATATAGTTCTTTTCGTTCAGCTGCAGCAAGTCGTTGGCAAAACATATCACGCCGCCGTCGCCGATATTGACGCCTTTGATGTGGTCTAGCATATTAAAATTCCTTATATCTTTTTCGTCAACTTCAGCTTTTGTTTTGATTTCAATCGGGTACAGCGTGTTGTTTTCGTGGATCAACAAGTCGATTTCTTTTTTATTTCCATCACGAAGAAAATACAAATCCGCTTCTTTTCCCGAGTTTGTATAGCTTTTGAGTATCTCCGAAACAACGAAGCTTTCAAAAAAGCTGCCGTTATTTGCCCCAATAGACAAGTTTTCAGCCGTTATCCAGCGAGTAAGGTAAGAAGTCAAACCAATGTCTAAAAAGTGCAGTTTCGGTGTTTTTACCGCCCTTTTGATCGCGTTGTTGCTATAGGGTTTTAATAAATACACAATACCGCTTGTTTTTAATATTGAAAGCCATCTTTTTGCAGTCGGAACGCTTATTCCAACGTCATTCGCCAGCGAAGCCAGGTTTAACAGCCGCCCCGACATTGCCGCGCAGACAGTCATAAATTTATAAAAACTGTCTTCATCAGCGACTTGCGTGAGACTGCGGACGTCACGCTCAATGTAGGTTTTAACGTAGTCAGCGTAAAAATCCGCCCAGTCAAAATCGGCGTTCAACGCGAGTTCAGGCAGGCAGCCGCGGTGAATGATCTTCCAAATCTCAGGTATGTTTAAGACTGTTTTGTTCGCGTTGCGTTCTTTGAGGTACTCGAACGTCGGCATAAAAGGTTTGTTCCAGGCCTCGTCTTTTATTTCTCTCAAAGACAGCCCTAAAAGCTCCAGGATCCCGGCGCGTCCGGCCAAACTCTCCGTAACATTTTTCATAAGTTCAAAACTCTGTGATCCTGTGAGAAAAAAATCGCCCTTGTTATGACTATTGTCCAACAAAATTTTAATGTAATGAAAAATCTCAGGAGCATATTGCACTTCATCAACAAAAACGGGAGGAGGGGTTATATTGAAAAAAGTTGAAGGCGAGTTGATTGCGCGGTGTCTGGTTGGCAAATCGTCAAGCGTGATCTTGGGAATCTCCGGCTTTAAATTTTCAATCAAAGTGGTCTTCCCCACTTGCCTTGCGCCTGTAACAACAACCGCGCCTTTCATTTTCGCGCGTTTCAAAACGGCTTCTTCAATATGACGCCTGGTATACACGGCAAACCTCCACGTTTAAGTTAATATAACATTAAATATTATATTAACTTAAATAAGCGAAAAATCAAGCATGGCTCCAATTCGGCGGACATGGCGAGGCGGGTATAGCGCCGGAGATTGGTATTATAATGGACGCAAGGCCGGATTTCGTGGGACAAATTTTTTTGATCCGAAAAAACTCTGATATATTTGCAACGATCGCTGAGACGAACCTGGCTGATGAACTTAAGACGCGGTATGGCGCTGTATCACCGTAGTAGGTAAAATAACTGCGGTGTCCATTGTGGAACGAAGGGTGAAAATAGATGGGAGTTCCGGCAGAGGTCCTTCACAGTTTACGCATATTGGGCTTGCCTTCCGACGCGACCGCCGATGACGTGCGTTCGGCGTTCCGCCGGCTTGCCAGGACATACCACCCGGACGTGGCTGGCAGGCATTACTCACGCAAATTCGAGCAAATAGCAAACGCCTACGCCCTTCTGAAGGACTTGCGGCAGGAAGAATTTTCCCACCCTCGGGGCGATCCTCATTTTTCACGCTCCCGTGAGACGGCGCGGCCGCCGAAGGGAAACTCCAAAAATGACACCGGACGCCGATTTTCTTTTCGAGGCGTTTTTGGAAAACCCATTGCCTGGTATCGAAAAAGACAGGAGCGCATTGGAGCCGAAAAAGAACGGCTGCGGCGCGAGGCGGAGGACGCGCGAAAGAAAATTTTGCTGGAGCGCGAAGCGCGTATTGAAACAATCATAAAGCGCGGAGAGCAATTGATAGGCGATTTTACAGACCGCAGACAGCGCGAAGCCAGAGACGTCGATACGCAGGGCCTGGCCTTGCGCCTCATGAGCGATATATGTCAGGTACGCCATCTGGCGCTGGGGCATTTGGGAGAACTGGCCAACAGGCCGGAGGTATTCGAGGCCCTGTTCAATTCTCTCCAAAAATGGGATATAGACGAGCGTACCGCGCGAATGGTTTCGGCGCTTCCGCTAAATCCCGGGAACCATAGCAAACTGGCGCGAGGTTTGGCCGACAGAGCCGCCGTCATACCGGACGCGTTGCGCTCATATTTATTTCGGAGGTAGGTTATTATGAGTAACGTTCATCCCTACGTGAAGCTGGCGCGCATGACTGTGGAACGCCTGTTGAACGGAGAAGCTCCGCCCGTTTCCGGAGCGGTCGCCGAAAGCGACGTTGAACTCTGGAATAAAGAGCGCGCGTGTTTTGTGTCGATCAAAACGCTGACCGGCGCCCTTCGCGGATGTATTGGAACCATTGTCCCAACGCAGAGCGGGCTGGATCGGGAGATCATAGCCAACGCCACGGCAGCGTCGACGCGAGACCCTCGTTTCCCTCCAATGACGGCCCCGGAGTTGAAGGAAACGACCTTTTCCGTGGATGTGCTGAGCCTGCCGGAGCCGGTTTCGGACCGAGGCGAGCTCGATCCGTCGGTCTGGGGCGTCATAGTCAGTCAAGGCCTGAGGCGCGGCGTGCTTCTGCCTGATCTTGAGGGAGTCGACACCGTTGAGGAACAGCTCCGCATTGCGGCGCAGAAGGCCGGCATCCGGGAAATAGACTCAGGGGTGATGATCGAACGGTTTCGCGTGGACAGGTACAAGGAGTAAGGCTTTACCCCACCAGGTCGGCGACGCCTTTTTCAACAGTTTGAAGCAACAGAGCGGCCTCTTTTTCCAGGCGCTCCGCCCAGTTTTTTTTCTCCGCCACATATAAGGCGTCCTTTATCAGCGGCAGGTTGATTCGCACGTTGGCGAGCGCTCCCTTCAGCCCGGCATGGGCCTGCGTCGCCCCAACGGCGAGGTCGCTGGCGGCGTTGACGTTGCTCTTTTCCAACAGGGACTCCGCGAGTTTCATGACCGTCATGCAGTACTCGGCCGTGGCCTCCGGCGAGGCTATAGCAGCCTTGTACGCGTTCTGGATCGCGTCCGAACGCGCCGCCTTCTGCCCGTCAGTTTCTTTCGGCATGCCAAAGGCCGCGATCACGGAGTCGAAAGCGTCAGTATCCCTTTGAACGGCGTCCAGCAGATCCGCTGCCAGTTTGTCCGATTTCGCCAGGGTCTCCTTGATAAACGATTCGTGCTCAGCGTATTTGGGCTTTCCCACAGTCAGGTTGCACACCATCGAGACCAGCGCGGCCCCCAGCGCCCCGGACAGAGCCGCCGCGCTGCCGCCTCCCGGCGCCGGAGCGTTCGAGCTTAGTTTTACCGTGAAAGCCTTTACGGTCATATCGGTCAAAGACATGGAATAGCCCTCCAAACAGTGATTTTTAAATATTCGACAGCGATAGTGATTATAAACGACAAAGGAGCCTCAAGTGTAATATAATTGCCGGCAAGACATACCGGAAGGAGACATTTTTATGCGGTATCGAAGCGGAAAGGAAATACGCGAACTGTTTATGAAATTTTGGGAAGGGAAGGGCAGCCACTGCTACCCGAGCTTTTCTCTGATTCCTGACGATCCGTCATTGCTGTTCACCATCGCCGGAATGGTGCCGTTCAAGGCGTACTACCTGGGGATGCGCCCGCCCGAATTTCCCCACGCCGTCACCAGCCAGAAGTGCGTGAGGACGAACGACATTGAAAACGTCGGGCGCACTGCGCGGCATCACACGTTTTTCGAGATGCTGGGCAACTTCGCCTGGGGAAGCTATTTCAAGAACGAAGCCGTCACCTGGGCCTGGGAATTTCTTACCGAGGTCATAGGCCTGGAACCGGACAAGATGTACGCGTCCATTTACAAAGACGACGAGGAGGCCTACGAGGCGTGGAACGGGCTGGTAGGCCTGCCGCCCGACCGCATTTACCGTTTCGGCCAGGACGAAAACTACTGGTTCATGGGCGAGCAAGGCCCCTGCGGCCCGTGTTCGGAGATCTACTACGACAGGGGCGAGAAGTACGGCTGCGGCTCTCCAACCTGCGGCGTAGGCTGCGACTGCGACCGCTACATGGAGATATGGAATCTGGTTTTCACTCAGTACGACCGCCAGAAGGACGGAACTCTCGTTCCTCTGCCGCGCAACAACATCGACACCGGCATGGGGTTGGAGCGCCTGACCAGCATAGTTCAGGGCGTGGACACTGACTACGAGACGGACCTCTTCATGCCTATGATCGAGTACACGTGCAAAAAGGCGGGGATACGTTACGGCGAAAACGCAAAGCACGACATGGCGGCGCGGGTGATCGCCGACCACGTCAGATCAGTGGCGTTCATGCTGGCGGATGGTGTTTTGCCTGCCAACGACGGTCCCGGCTACGTGCTGCGCCGCTTGTTGCGGCGCGCGGCGCGCTACGGGCGCTTGCTGGGGTTTGAGGGCGGTTTCCTGTGCGAGTATATGCCCTTGCTTATCGAGATCATGGGCGACCCGTACCGAGAATTGATCGACAACAGGCTCACAGTCGAACAAATAATCAACATCGAGGAAAGCCGTTTCGAGAAGACCCTCATGCAAGGTACCGAACTTTTCGAGACAGAAATAGCCAAGATCAGGAGAAGTGCTTCTACGTCTACCGGCGAAGCTATCGGGTCCAGGGGGCACGCCTCCTGGTTATCCGGCGACGTGGCGTTTACTCTCTACGATACGTACGGCTTTCCCTTCGAACTGACCCTGGAAATGGCGGAGGAACAGGGGCTCTCAGTAGACAGAGAAGGCTTTGAGAAGGCTATGGAAGCCCAACGCGAGCGAGCGCGTTCCAAAAGCAAGCAGAAAAAGAGCGCGTTGGGCGGAGACGTTTATACCGATATGGAAAACGAGTTGACCGCCACCGTCTTTACGGGTTATGCCGAATGCGGGGGTACGGGCAAGATCGTGGCGCTTCTCAAAGAATCTGTTGACGGATGGGAACGGGCGGACGAGGTCGTGGAGGGATCGGAATGCGAACTGGTGCTGGACTCGACTCCGTTTTACGCCGAACGCGGGGGAGAGGTGGGCGATACCGGCCGTATCTGCGCTGAAAACGGCGTTTCGGCCGAGGTCCTGAACTCAACGTCGAGAGGGAACCTGACCGTTCACAGGGTCATGGTGAAATCGGGACGGCTGTCGGTCGGCATGGAGGTCGCAGCCGAGGTGGACGACGCCAGGCGCAACGCCATCCGCCGAAACCACACCGCAACTCACCTGCTTCACGAAACCCTGGGCCGGGTGCTGGGCGGGCACGTCCGCCAGGCCGGGTCGCTGGTCTCGGATCGGTTTTTGCGCTTCGACTACACCCACCACGAGGCCCTGGGGCACGAGCAGATATGGGAAATAGAAAACGCCGTAAACGGACAAATTTTGCTGAATTCTCCGATAGAGATTTCCGAGCATGGCAGGGACGAAGCCAGAGACATGGGAGCTAAGGCGCTGTTCGACGAAAAGTACGGCGACGTGGTGCGCGTCGTGTCGGTTCCGGGCTTTTCCGTGGAGCTTTGCGGCGGCCTTCACGTCCGCGCCACAGGCGAGATCGGGCTTTTCAAAATCATCCGCGATGAAGGAATAGGTTCAGGAACACGGAGAATTACGGCCTTGACGGGTATTAATTCGCTGGCTATGGCCCAGCGGGCGTCGCTGATAATCGCGCAGCTTATGGAATTGCTCTCCGCCGACGAATCGAGCCTGTCCGCCAAGACGGAAGACCTGCTGAACGAGACGCGCCGTCTGCAGCGGGAAGTTCAGACGATGAAGCTCAAAGAACTGTTCCAAAACGTCGGCAGCGCGTTCATTCAAAAGGAAATAAACGGCATAACCCTGCAAACCGGGCGTTTCCCGCAGGCATCGCCGGAGATGCTGCGCGAGGTGGGAGACAAGGCGAAAAGCCGATGCTCGCCGACCATTGTTGTGATGGCGTCAGTGGCGGAGGACGACTGCCGCCTGACCGTAATGGCCGACGACGCGGCGGTCAAAATGGGCGCGGATTCCGGCGTGCTTGCCAAAGAGGCGGCGGTACTTCTGGGTGGGCGCGGCGGCGGACGGCCCAACATGGGGCAAGGCGGCGGAGAAAACGTCGGTCGCCTGGACGACGCTTTTGCAAAGATCGAAGCGCTGCTGGCTGAGAAAATAAAAAATTGACAAGACGAGTAATAGCTCTCGACATCGGGGAGGCGCGGATAGGCGCGGCCGTCACGGATCCCCTGGGTTTGTTCGCCCAGGGGATCGCGGTATGGCGAGCGGAGGAATGGCGGGGAAGGGTTGAGGGATGTATGGGCCGCCACGGCCCCGGGGTGGTTTTTGTTTGG
>Ga0082212_10013049_pt1 | contig 10419 bp, 12 predicted proteins | sample TergutNt197P3_FD_71548 | JGI IMG/M metagenome (GOLD analysis project Ga0082212, IMG submission 71548) | Neocapritermes taracua P3 segment gut microbial communities from Petit-Saut dam, French Guiana - Nt197 P3 | ecosystem: Host-associated > Arthropoda: Insects > Digestive system > Gut ...
AATACGGAGGCGCGATGCCGGACGCAATAGGCATACCCGAGGACATGCTGCGCGAGGCGGCAAAGAGTGCGGTCTGCAAAATCAACATAGACTCGGATTTGAGGCTTGCGATGACGGCGTCTATTCGCGAGCACTTCGCCCTAAACCCGGGCGATTTCGACCCAAGGCAATACCTAAAACCGGCGCGCGAAGCCATCAAAGAAATGGTCAAACGCAAGCTTGTAAACGTGCTCGGCTGCAGTGGCAAGGCATAGTGCGATTTGAAGCGGGAGAAAGCGAAGCGGGTCGAAGGCTCGACCGCATTCTAAAAAAAATACTAAAGGGAGCTTCGCTTTCATTTATATATAAAACGATAAGAAAGGACGTAAAAGTAAACGGCAAGCGCGTCCCCCCGGAAACCCTGCTAACGCCCGGAGACATAGTCGAGATTTTCCTCCCGGACGACCAAATCTCCGCAAGCCAAAAGGGGACGGTTCTTGTGGCACACCAAAAGGGGCCTATTGTGGCCGCAAAAGAGAAACTTGCTGTCATCTTCGAAGATGAAAACGTCCTCGTTGTTAACAAACCGTATGGCCTGTTGACACACGGCGATGCGATTGAAAAAAAAGATACGCTGGCAAACCGGGTAATCTCATACTTGTCACAGGCAGGAGTATATGTTCCCGGAGGAACAAGGGCATACACACCGGCGCCGGCAAGCAGGCTTGACCGCAACACGACAGGACTGGTCCTGTTCGGCAAAAACTATCCGGCAGCGCGCGATCTTGCAGCCATGATGGGCAGAAGCGACTGCATAGAAAAAGCTTACCTGACCGTTGTGAAAGGCAGGATAACAGAGAGTATGAGGCTGAGCGCGAGAATGGTTCGTGACTCGGACAAAAATGTGACAAAGGTACTGCCGGACGCCGCTGCTGAAGGCCGCGAAATGATTACGGAAGTGTGTCCACTTTCGGCAGGAAAAGGGTATACTCTTGTAGAGGCTCGGCTTTTGACAGGCCGCACGCATCAGATACGGGTTCAGCTTGCGGAAGCAGGCTTCCCGATAATAGGCGACAGAAAGTACGGTAACAAAGAAACAAACCGTAAAATGTCGCAAAAATATGGGTTACAAGCGCAACTCCTACACGCTTGCAGGCTGAGAGTTACAAGCGGCATAGGGAGCTTGGAATACTTGACAGGGGAAACTTTTCGGGCACAGCCGCCTGCAGAGTTTTCGGAGATTGCGGAGGATCTCGAATGTTCGAAGACAGAAACAGAGAATTAAACGACAGGGATGAAATAATCGATGGGTATTTAATCGAGGAATATGTGCCCGAATTGACGCCGGACGAAAAGGCAAAACAAAAAAAAGCCAGCAAGAGGTTTTTCATTGTGCTGCGCGATATTTTCATCGCCTTTATCATTATTATGGTTATTCTTCAATTCGTGAAACCAACGGTAGTGTTTGAACATTCGATGCAGGACACCTGCCAGCCGGAAGACTATGTGCTGCTTGAACGGCAGGCATACAGGTTCAACGATATTGAATTTGGGGATATAGTTGTGTGCTCTTCGGAGCTTATGAACGAGCAAGGTGAGAAAAAGAATCTGATAAAACGGGTTATCGGGCTTCCGGGCGACACTGTGGAAATAAAAGACGGCGCAATTTGGCGCAACGGCGAGGCGCTGTATGAGCCGTACACGAAAGACGGTTATACGGACGGCCAAATGGATTTCGCTGTAGTGCCGGCAGAGCATTACTTCCTGGTTGGCGATAACAGACAGGTCAGTGTGGACAGCCGCAGTCCGAGAGTCGGGTTTGTCCCGGAAGAAGAAATTATGGGGAAGGTCAACTTCCGGTTGTTCCCGTTTAGCGGTATGGGCAGAATTTCCTGATGAAAAAGAATCCCGGCAGAAAGATGCTCGCCGTGAACAAATCGGCGCGGCACGATTATTTCATTGAAGAGGTCTTCGAGGCCGGTCTTGTGCTTACGGGCACAGAAATCAAATCTTTGCGCCAGGGCAAGGTGAGCCTCGGCGAGAGCTATGCGAGAATAATCGACGGAGAACTGATTATAGTCGGTATGAATATTAAGCCGTATGAACACGGTAACAGGTTTAATGCCGATCCTTTGCGCCCGCGAAAACTGTTATTGCACAAAAAGGAACTACGGCAGCTCGCAAAAGAAACACAGCGCGAAGGGCTGACTATAGTGCCCCTTTGTATTTACCTGAACGACAAAGGGCTTGCCAAGATGGAAATCGCATTAGCAAAAGGCAAAAAGCTGTACGACAAAAGAGAGAGCATCGCAGAACGCGACGCCGAACGCCGCATGCAGAGGCTGAAGGATCGATAAGCCGAATGAATACAATCGATTCTCGTAGGGGCGGCATTCTGCCGCCCGCAGACAATCAACACGAACGTACCGTTCAACTCCTCGGCGAAGACGCCCTTCAAAAACTGCAAAACGCACACGTCGCTGTTTTCGGCATCGGCGGTGTCGGCGGCGCCTGCGCCGAAGCGCTCGCCCGCACAGGAGTCGGCGCCATAGACCTCTTCGACAACGACACAGTCTCACCCTCAAACCTGAACCGCCAAATCGTCGCCCTGCACAGTACGCTCGGGAGATACAAAGCGGACGTAATGGCTGAGCGTATAGCGGATATAAATCCCGAGTGCAAAGTGACCGCATACAAAGTGTTTTATGCGCCGGAAACGGCTGATGAAACAGACCTCTCGAAATATAATTACATCGTAGACGCCATCGACACGGTTGCAGCAAAAATCGAGTTGATTGCCCGCGCCAAAGCGGCGGGCGTAGAAATCATCTGCGCTATGGGCGCAGGAGGAAAAATGGACCCGACCGGTTTCCAAGTTACAGACTTAAGCAAAACAGAAACAGACCCCCTCGCAAAAGCCGTCCGCAAAGGCCTCAGAGCCCGCGGCATAGCAACCACTCCGGTAAAAGTTGTCTACTCAAAAGAAATACCCCGTACTGGGAAACCGCCCGTAGGCAGCAACGCCTTCGTCCCTCCCGCCTGCGGGCTCACCCTCGCCGCCGAAGCCATAAAAGATATAATAAGTCTGTTTTGATATTTTCAGGATTGTGCTAATATACTATTAACAACTATTGGCTGTAACCTTGTTTTGACTATCTGTTAGTAGTGCTCATGCTTTTTAACAACATTGCTTCCATAACCTCATCAATTACTTTCTGTTCGGACAGGGGCAGGAGGCGGTATTTTGCAAGCAAAGAAGCGTCGGAAGCAGTCATATCCGGTCCCGGTGGCGCAAACATATCTCCCTCGCCATCACGCAACCATTCAGTATTGACCCCGAAAACCCTGCTAATAGTATCGAAAAAACGTGAACTGGGGTTGGTTTTCTTCCCGCCGAGAATCATGGATATATATGCTTGTGAAAACCCGATTTTCGCAGCAAAATCCATTTTTTTAATCCCGAGATTGCTAATTAAACATGCAAGCCTGACGCCTAACATAAAGTCCACCACCCTCAGTGAAATACTAGCACGGAAACTTAACTAAAGCAAATGGATTTAGCATAAAGGAGGTAACAAATTTGATTACATTTGAATAAATTAACCCGGTATGATATATTTTTACCAAGTTAAGAAAAGGAAGGGGGAAAGCGTCGTGCCGGCAAAAGAAACGGAGGCGATGATTAAGATACGGCAAATGTCTGCAAAGGAAAAAATCCAGATGCTTACCGAATCTGACAAAGACTATTTAAGGGGTTATATAGACAGAGCCACGCTGGAAACAAACAAACCAAAACGAAGATCAAAGGTTACAGGAACAAAATAAAACCACAATTTGCTTAGCACTTATTATTAGTATATAATCAATCCCTTGGATTGGTCTGCGGGGATGTTCCGGTCTCGACGGGGGCGTTGAAACAGGATAAGCGAGCCGTAGTCGCCCAGTCTACGTAAAAAGGGGCAACGTTTAAATTTAAACGCGAAAAATAAAACCAATCTCGCATTCGCGGCATAATACCCGCACAGCGACGTCGACCCGGGTTCACCTGCAGGCTCGGACCTCGGCGCCAAATATGCAGGAAAACTCTGTGTGAGTTCCCGGTAGCACAGGGGAATTACGGGATAGCCGACTCCACGCTGCGCCTGTGACGCGCGGAAGAAGCAAAACCATACCGCCCGGCGGTAAAATCGCAGGCTGCGCTCGGAGAAAGTCCTAGCAGAGGCGCTTTCGGACGTGGGTTCGACTCCCACCATCTCCACCACAAACAGAAAAGCCGTTGAAATTTCAACGGCTTTTTCATGTCAAGACCTCGCGTACCCGAATTGTACCCGAATTATTTTAGTTTTGTTGAAGACATACGAATTGATGTATAATTTTATTGCGAAAATCTGCTTGACCCTGTGGTGGGTTCATTACCAAAACTCGGAAGAGGGCATCTGCTCACACGAGAAGTTTTGGTAGCTCTAAGTAGATTTTCGCAAATCGAGCGGATGTCCTCTTGTATTCATCGGATTGGGCTTTCTGCGAAATAGAAGAAAGAGACTGATTTCGATGAGCAAAACATACAAAATGAGAATCCTAAGCGTTCTCCTCTTAATACTAATGACTATAGCCATGCTTGGTATATCTGCGTGTGCAAAGGAAGAGCCGGTAGCGCCTGAGCCTGAGGAGATAGTACCAGTAGAGCTTAAAGAGCCATTAGAGCCTAGCTCACTCATGCTTACTACAAACAAGGAAGAAAGCGGTCTTATTAAAGGCGCGAAAATAGGTAGCATTGACGAAGAATCAGAAGATTCAGATGCATCAGTAGCCATCGACTATGCAGTGCCAGTTATTAAAGCAGAATGGAAAGCGGCACCTTCTGATGAAAGCCGTCTTGATGCAGAGTTCTATATCGTAACCTTACAGGAAATAGTTCCTGCTGCACAAGAAGAACCGGAAGCAGATATAGAGCCGGCAGATGAAGTAGAAGATTCCGGCGAAGCTGTAGAAGATGATGAAGAAGGAGACATAGAAGAGGAAGCTGAAGCGCAAGAAGAACCGGAACCTATAGTAGAAGCAGAACCTGAAATTGTAGATGTATTTGAGACAGAGACAGCAGAACTAGAGTATACGTTTGAAAATCTGAAATACGATACTGAATATATCGTTTCTGTAAAAGCTGTAGGACATGACGAAGTATCAGGCGATCATAAAGAAGGCGAAGCTATATCAGAGAATATAAGAACCGGCGCTCTTCCGCCAAGGATTATAGAGATAACTAAGAATCCTTCCGGCGGAAAAGTATATAAAGGAAGCACTGAACCACTTATACTTAAAGCAACGGTAACTGAAGCTGCAGAACCGACATTCCTTTGGACAGTAGACGGAAAAGTAGTAGAAGAGGGGATAGAGAATAAGCAGCTTGACACAGGAGAATGGCAGTCAACGCTGACAGTACCCGGCACACTTGAACTTGGCACATACGAGTATGTATGTAAGATAACAGCTGAAAGAGCAGAGGACGTCAAAACAGATCCTTGCGTAATAGAAGTTGTTAACAGACCTGCGCCTGCTCCGTCAGGCGGCACGGCCGGAGGCGGAGACGCAGGCGGTGGTGGCGGTGGCACATCCGGCGGCGGTGGCGGCGGAGGTCAATGGTACTACTTCGCACAGTGCGGCGCACAGTTTGGAAGTGAATCAGCGGCTCGAAATCATGCACTTAACGCCCATACAAAGCCTTCATCTGATAACCCAGACATTCTGCTTTCTGTGCCAGAAGCCTATGGCGGTTGTATGGCAAATTCGCCGGGTGAAGCATACGCTCATCTAAAAGCAAAATACGGTTGGTATGATATACCGTTTACGGATAATACTATTATATCTTTTAAAACGCTCACTTGATTATTCCGGTGAGCGTTTAGTTTTCATTTATATGGTGAAACAGAAATGTACTTTCGCGAGGAAACAAAACATATGCTTGACAAAATCAGGTACGGCTGACATTAAATACTCCGGCTATACCGCTCTTTTGTGGTTTCTTGCATACTCGCGGAGAAGATCGTTAATCATAGTTTGGTAATGTGTACCGTGTGTCTCTGCTTCCTTCTTAAAAAAGTCTATGCTGTCGCTGTCAAGACGAATCGAGATTGTCTTTTTTATCGTTGCATTTGCTAACTCTTCTGGTGATGGCATTAAATCTTTAGATATTTCAGTTTAAAGGCCATCGTACCCGAATTTGAATTGTAGGGTTGTAGGACAAAATAGAAACGTCAGACATCCCCATTATGCCCTAATTAATTTGGCCAAAGATTGGGGGCATCATAGAGAAGTGTATAACCTACAACAATAATAAATATTGACACATGTAGGTTATGTATTATAATAAATGTGAGAGAGTTACACGGTAAACAAATGACAATACTATCAGAAATATTGAATGAGGAATATGAGAGATTAAATAGGACCATTGCGTCTTACGAGGCAATGGTGGCCGAATTGCCAAAGGGTTCTATCAGGGAAAAACAGATTGATGGCAGAAGATACAAGTACTTACAATGGCGTGAAAGTAACCGTGTGTTGTCGAAATATATAAAGCCGACAGAAATCGATTCTCTGTCGGAATTAATTGAACGACGGCGAGGGTACGAGAGTGCAATCAAATCGCTTCGCGCATCAAAGAAAGAATTTGATCGCGTAATTGGGAAGGAACTATAGCGAAATGACCGAAATGGAAAAAGAATTTTTTCGGGTAATTAAATTGTTTTCCGGCTTGATTGCCTGAAACATGTCGTACTGATAGGATCTTGGGCTGAGTATATTTACCAAAATACGGGAATGCTCCTCAAAGGTGTCACCGCGTTAAGGACGCTAGATATTGATTTTCCTGTAAAGAATCTACGTTTGCCAAAACCTCCAATTAATTTAGAAACTCTTGCCATCGGTGAAGGTTTTGTCGTTGATAATGACGTATTGCTTGGTACTACAAAAATCAGGACAAGCTCAAGGCTTGAAATCGAATTTTTGATAAATCAGAAGGGCGCAGGAGCAGAACCGACCTATAGAACCTCACTTGGTGTTACTGCTCAAGCATTAAGGGGTCTTGATTTGCTTCTTTACGAAACAAGAACAGTCGATTATCTTGGTGTCGAGGTTACAATTCCGATTCCAGAGGCGTATATCCTTCATAAAATCATTATAAATGCTGATCGGATAAAAGCAGCAAAACGTGAGAAGGACAAGGATAGCATTATTGCAATATTTCCATACCTCGACCAAAACAAGTATTTAATGCTTCTTGAGAAAACTACAAAAAAACAAAGGAAAGCAATCGACACTTTCTGGTCAAAGGAAGCAGCGTATCAATAATAGAAGGCTTGGACAATGTAAAATAGAAATGACCTGGAATACATACAGACATATGTATACCAGGGAGGAAAAAACGGTGGAAATTCTCAATAGAATGGCCTAAAACCGTACATGATTCGTACCCGAATTGTACCCGTTTCCGTAGATGTTATTCATAAACTGGTGGTGTATAATGTATTCCAAAATCAATAACTAATTAAAACCAAAAGGAGGTCCTTGTTATGTCATACGAGAATGAAACAGTTGTTAAAGCAGGGGGATTGACTTATTCTGCCATTACCTCAGATATGGGGATTGGAAGCATAGCTCAGGCTGCAGCCGGATCGGCTGTAGGCGGCTTTTTAGGTAACGCTTTGGTGAATGAGTCGAATAGAAAGGCTCTTGAATCAACCATTGGCGGGATTGGCGTACTCACAAACGCACGCTATATTTTCGGAAAAGGTAAAGGGTTCAAGAAACTGGCAGCCGGCGGTCCTTGCGCTCTTACGCCGAAAGACGAGGTTTATTTCGATATTCCGTTTGCCGGTATTGCTTCTGTCAAGCAAGGGAAACAAGGTCTGAGCCCGGCGTTCTTCTTAGAATTAGAGGGCGGCGCTGAGGTAGGTTTTTGCGCCATGAAAAAAAGCGCCATCGAAGAATGGGAAGCAGCCCTCCATCAAACCATAGGCAAATAAGGACATAAGGACATAAGGACATAATGGGGACGCGGGCAAGGGAAACTATATAAGGAGGGTGTTTAATGAAAAAACGGTTTTTCACAATTATGCTGGTTTGTGTTATGGCGCTGGCGCTTGCCTTTTCAGCTTGTGGCGGAGGCAAGGGCGGCGATACGGCGGCTGCCCCTCCCGACAATGGGGAAACAGAGGCTGCAGAACCCGCGGCGACGGAACCGGCGCCGGAGCTTGTGGCGGAAGAAGGCCGCTTTATGGGCAAAGACAATACCATGTCGAATGACACCATCACAATCAATTCCGAGTGGATCCCATTTCAGGAAGCCCAGAAACTAACGGATTGGGGCCCGTCGATGTTTGCCGCCACTGGCGACTTTGTATATGTCCTTTCGTCGGTCTTTATACAGGATGACGGCGAAGCGGTACCGGAAAGTATCGTAAAAGAGTTTAAGCTTACAGGCGGCGTACTTGTATATCAAGGTGATATGCCCATCGAAGGGTTTACAAGTATCACGGCGGATGACAACGGGGTTCTTTACTCGTCAGATTTTTGGGGATACCTGGTCGGATACAAAGACGGGATAGAGTTATTCTCGGAAAAAGTCGCGACCTCAAGAACAGTGATGGACCCCTCGGGCAAGACAGGTTTCTCCTGGCACAGCGGGAACGAAGCCAAGGTGATTACGATGGAAGGGGGGATTCCCGAGGCCGCTGAAGATGTACAGACGTATCCGGAAATTTTAAACATCAGCAGTATAAACTTTGGTAAAAACCACGTAATGGTATCGGGCGGATCCTCAAATGAAGAAAAAAGCGGCCATCTTGTCACCGTCTATGACAGAAACGGGAATCATGAATTCATCTTTGGCGATGCTGAATTCGGCGAGCCCGGAAATATAGGATTTGCCAAAGCGGTGGTCGAAACCTCAAACGGTTTTCTGGTTCTCGATGGCAATTTTCACGAGATTCACACCTTTGAGCCGGACGGTTCTTTTATAGGCAGCATCAAATCAGAAGACCTGCTCGGGGCGAATCGCGCCTGGTTTGATTCCGCGCGGCTTATGCCCGACGGCAGCATACTGATAGGCATGTCTCAGGAGCGGGCTGACAAGTCCTGTTATGAATATCTCATTTACCGTCTGACAGGTTTTTAAGGAGGCAAATAAATGGCAGACCAAATCACAAATTACCAATGTCCAAACTGTTCCGGGCCGCTGCGGTTCGCGGGGGATTCCGGCCAGCTTCAGTGCGATAGCTGCGGTACGAGTTTTGAAGTTCCAGTGGTTGAGCAACTCTATGCCGACAAAGAGCAGACCGCTGCCGTGGCAGGGGCTGAACCGCAGTGGGATACAAATATGGCAGGCAGCGTCTGGAGCGATGAGGAGACAGCGCACCTGCGCGCCTATTCATGCCCGTCTTGCGGGGCCGATCTCATTTTTGACGATACTACGGTTGCTACATCCTGCCCCTATTGCGACAATCCCACCGTGGTGCCGGCCCAGGTAACCGGCAGCCTCAGGCCGGACTATGTCATACCGTTCAGGCTTGACAAAAATGCCGCAATTAATGCGCTCAAAAACTACTACAAAGGAAAGAAGTTTTTACCGAGTACCTTTGCGGCGGGCAACCACATAGAAGAGATCAAAGGAGTCTATGTCCCATTTTGGTTTTTTAGTGGCACTAGCTTTGGTAATATCCAGTTTACTGCCAAAAGAGTTCATACAGTTACTACTTCCAGAGAAACAATCATAACTACCCAATACTACAATATTTATAGGAATGGTAATATGTATATTGATAAACTACCGGTAGATGGTTCACAGAAGATGCCTGATAATCATATGGAATCTATAGAACCCTATGACTATAGTGAACTCAGAGAGTTCTCTATGGCTTATCTACCCGGGTTTATGGCAGACAAGTATGATGTCGATGCTAATTCAGCTACACCAAGAGCTCATGAGAGGATGAAGGGGTCTATTGAAGCTGCTCTTAGAAATACTGTGAATGGATATACCGGTGTTAATTTGGTAGCATCAACAGTTACCCATGGAAATGTAGTAGTAAAGTATGCATTACTACCGGTATATATGTTGAGTACATACTGGAACAACCAGAATTTCCTTTTTGCAATGAATGGTCAAACTGGAAAACTAACAGGAGACCTACCAATAGATAAAGGTCGTTTCTGGGGATACTTTTTTTCAATTGCCGCTTCGATAATGGCAATACTGTCAGCTATATATTTTCTGGTAGGAGGGTGATATGAAGAAGATATTTCTTGCGTTCTTAACTTTCCTACTTCTGACAGTATTAGCATTACCGGTAAAAGCAGCTAATATTAACCTAATTTACGATGAAGCTGGTCTTTTAACTAATGATCAAAAATTAGAACTCATCGAAAGAGCAGGTGTTGTCTCCG
>Ga0082212_10013050_pt1 | contig 10419 bp, 7 predicted proteins | sample TergutNt197P3_FD_71548 | JGI IMG/M metagenome (GOLD analysis project Ga0082212, IMG submission 71548) | Neocapritermes taracua P3 segment gut microbial communities from Petit-Saut dam, French Guiana - Nt197 P3 | ecosystem: Host-associated > Arthropoda: Insects > Digestive system > Gut ...
GTCCAGTGGCTTGAACGTTGTCCAGTAGCTGTGCTTGTAATATTCAAACCAGCCAATTGCCGTTTCGTTGACTCTCTCTATGATTCTTTTCATGCTATGGCCGTTCGTGCGTTTGGTTTTCTCGCGTATCGTGTCCTTGAATTTCTTCAGACTCTTTTTCCTCGGCCACTTCATTCCTCGCTCAAAGTGATATCCTAGAAAATCAAATCCTCCGCGCTCTCTCGCGTCCACTATCCGCGTCTTCTCAGGGTGCAGTCGTAAGCCCGCTTTCTCGACCCATTCCCGCACTTCCTCCAACGCCTTCTCGGCTTCCTCTCGGCTTCCACTCAGTATCACGAAATCATCCGCATACCTCACCATCTCTCTGCCCCTCTTCGACATCTCATGGTCAAACGGATTTAGATAGATGTTTGATAGTAATGGACTCACCACGGCGCCTTGCGGGCTTCCGCCGTCAGGTATCCAGCGGTTCATACCTTCCATCACTTCCTGCTTCAAATATCCTTCTACGAGCTTCAGTACCGCTCCGTCCGACACTCTCGCCTCCACTAGCTTCATCAACTCAGCGTGCGGTATCGTGTCGAAATAGCTTTCCAAGTCCGCGTCCACAACCCAGGTATTCCCGCGTCTCAGTAGTTCTTCTACTCGCCTCAACGCATCCTTACAGCCTCGGTTCGGCCGAAATCCATAACTCTGTTCCGAAAACTCTCGCTCAAAGATTGGTTCCAGCACGTTCAATAGCGCGGCTTGCGCCACTCGGTCTCTTACCGTTGGGATTCCCAATGGCCGTAGCTTTCCGCTTCCCGCCTTCGGTATCCACTGCCGTTTTATTGCCTGTGGTCGGTAGCTCCCTTCCTTCAGCTCTCTCGACAGCCTTTCCAGATTCTCTCCCAAGCGCGCCTCATATCTCTCGATTGTCTCATGGTCGGCTCCAGCTCCCCCGCGTCTCGCCTTCACTTGCTTATAGCCAGACATCAGGTTCTCTTTCGCATACACTTTATCTATCAGGCTAAACCACTTCCCTCCTTGCACTCCTCTTTCGAGGGCTGTCAACATCCGTGACGTCCATACGCTCGGTTCAACCCATCCCCATCGGGATCCCGTCTCTCCCACTTGTTTAGCCCTTTCAGGCACTTCCGCAGGTCTTGTTTCCGTCGTTACGTCTGTCACGTCTCCACCTCCCTGCGCTCCCTTCGCTCCTCCCGCATTACCGGGGCTCTTCGCTACTATGGGCGCTCTGACTCCTGTATGACGGGTGCTTCGGACGCTCTCGCGCCTTCAAACTCCCTCTCGGTTTCATACAGGTCTCCCTGTTTAACGTACCTGGACTTCTTACCCCTCCGTCTCCAACCACCACACAGCCTCCAGACGCCGCTTTTGCACGTTACCCCTTAGCTCGTCTGGTTTCCCCTTTCTTCGGTTCCTTTTTTCCTACTCTTCATGGTCTAGGTTTCGCCATTCGCTCGCAGGCTCGCCAAGTCTGTTTGGCCGAATCGAGTTCGTTTCCTACGGATGAGTCTTTCGCCTCCTGCTGCTCCCCACTGCGCCTCACGACGCCGCAGTTGCTCTCGGCTTCAGGCCGGAGAACGTATACCTGAAGGGGACTTTCACCCCTCTGTCCAGTTTTACTTCTTATGTACGCTCACAGGCGCACGAGCGCCGGCGTCCCCGCCGGGCGTGTAAATAATAAACGCGCTTTATCGTGCCCCATTTTATTTATTACACGACCGGCGGGGACGCCGGCGCTCCCATGGCATTCCCATGCCTGGAACTTTTATGCCGCGCTCCCGAATACCCGCAAGTAATTGACATTAAAGTATTCAGATAGTACATTTTATTCTGATTTTCTATACGGGGATGTCACGTATACTCTCCGATGAAAGCGGCTGGCAATGGAATCGATCGCTTCGAAATTGAGGACGAAAAGGGAAAGCCTGAATCTTTCGCTGGAGCAAATCTCCAATGACACGCGTATCAGTTTGCAACACCTCAAAAGTCTTGAGAACGGCAGTTATGCCGATTTGCCGGGCGGGATGTATAACCGAGCTATTTTACGCTCATACTGCGACGAACTTGGTCTTAATAAAGATGAGATCCTCCAATGTTATAGCGACGAAATCGATCCACGACCGGAAAAGCCGGTAATAAGTCAATCCGCCCCTTTCGCTTCAAAAATCAAAACTCATACGGCAGTCATCTGGAGTTTGATTGTCCTTTTCAGCATCGGTATTTTTCTTAACCGTGAATGGTTTATCTCCGCGGCATCTCTATATTTTTCCTCTGATAATGGCAACACGCAACGCGGGTTACACCCCGAACAGCAGGCCGCGCAGGCAAAAAACGTGAACGCTGACGCATCCGAAAGCGTAGCAGCGGGCGTGCAATCGGCAAATATTCCCGCGCAGGCCACGCCCGCTGATTCCAAAAACAGCACTAATAAAGAAGTTGCCGAAGTGTCGCCTCAAAAAGTCATTCAGGAAAAGTCTAGCGCCGCAGATGAATCAGCTTCACTGCCGCTGCGCCTGGAAATTGTCGGTACTGAAGAATGCTGGCTTTCGATTAATCGCGACGACTCAGGCGCTGTTACAAAAATCCTGTCGCCGGGAGATGTTGAACTTTTTACCGCCGCCCGAACGATTTCCCTTATCGTCGGCAACGCGGGAGGCGTTTTGCTTAAAATAAACGACCGCGCCGCCAAAACGCTTGGCCGCTCCGGGCAGGTTGTCCATCTTATTATCGATAAAGATACATTAAAAAATTTCATCGATATTTCCACGAGCTGACGCATGAGTGATTCCGATATACGTGAAATGCTTCTTTCCGGCCGCGCGCCGAAAAATGTTCGACTTCTTATGGCGCAGGGCGCAATACCGCTGCCACCGCAGGAAACTCTCGAACTGCTGGTACGCCTTAGCAGTGACGAAGACGAGGAAATCTCGCAACAGGCGGTAAAAAGTCTTGCCGACTGGGACGAATCAGAAATAATAGCGCTGCTTCAGCTCAAAGAATGCCCAACGATTGTTTTTGATTATTTTGCGGACGCACAGCGATCAGAACATATTTTGCAGGCTATCATAGCCAATCCATCCGCTCCCGGTGAAACGATCTCGCGCCTGGCTTCCGCCGCCCCTCTCAATCTGCTTGATTCCATTTTAGACAACCGGACGCGCATCCTGGAATTTCCCGCGATTCTGGAAAGCATCCGGGGCAATCCGTCGGTAAACGCCCGGATACTCGGGATCATACAGGAAATAGAAACCGAGTTCCTTGGAGAAAAACGGAAGGATTATTCGGTTGAGGAAGAAGCCGAAGCGGAGGATGTCCTTGCCGCGCAGGAAGGCGTTCTTGATTTCGAAGATGAAATCGCCATGCTTCTGTCTTCGCAACCGCCGCCGGACATTGAACTTTCCCTTGACGGATTGCCGCTTGACAGCGGCGAAAGCGACGCCAATCTCAGCAGCCGCGTCGCTTCGCTGCCGCCAAAGGATAAAATAAAATATGCGCTTTTCGGCACTCGGGAAATTCGCGCCATTTTAATCAGGGATACAAATCGTGAAGTCGCCCGCGCCGTGCTGCGCAGTCCCAAGCTCAGGGATAACGAAGTCGAGGGAATATCCTCAATGCGCAGCGTTTCGGAAGACATTCTCCGTGAAATCGGCAACAGGCGTGAATGGCTCAAAAACTCCATAATTGTTTATAACCTCGTAAAGAACCCCAAAACGCCGGCGACAATCTCCCAGAACCTGATGTCGCGCCTACGCACACAGGACCTGATGCTCATGACTCGCGACCGCAGTATTCCCGACGCGACCCGCAACAATGCCCTTCGCATCGTAAAACAGCGTACCGCCAAGGGAAGCGGCAGGTAATAAGAAAGTTTGAAGGAGCGTAGTGTGAACGTTATTGAATTTGAACCGATTGGCCGGCGAGGAGAATGCCCGGAAGGGGAATCACTGCTCGATTCGGCGCGGCGACTGGATGTGGATATTGTGAGACTCTGCAATGGCGTCGGCGCATGCGGGCGCTGCAAGGTTCAGATCGTATCAGGAGAAGTTTCTCCGATTTCCGCCAAAGAAAAAGAAGTCCTGACGACAAAGGAAATAGAGCGTAACTTCCGTCTGGCATGCCTGACACGCCCGCTAGGCAGTACAAAAGTGCATGTGCCGCCGGAGTCGCTGACCGCGCCGCAGAGAACGCAGGTTGAAGGGCTTGAGATTGACATCGTGCCTGAACCATCGTTTCAAAGCGTCTGTTTGGAACTTGAACCGCCGACCATTGAAAAACAGGCGGCTGATGAAACAAATTTCCTTGTCGCTTTAAATCGGAGTGACGCCGACGCAATTGGCTTTGATCTGGAAGCGCTGCGTGGGATGCCGGCACTGCTGCGAGCGGAAAACTGGCGCGCGCGCGCCGCTATTCGGAACAATGAAGTAATCGCGATTGAAAGCGCGTCCACGCGCTGGTGCGGTTTGGCCGTCGATATCGGCACGACAAAGATAGCCGTATATCTTGTGGATATGGAGAGCGGTAAAACTCTAGCTTCAAAAGGGCTGATGAATCCGCAAATTTCCTATGGCGAAGATGTGGTGTCGCGTATTTACGCCGCAAGCCGCTCCGCCGAAGACGCGGAAAAGCTGCAAACATTGATTGTGGAAGCGCTAAACGAAGCTATAGTGTCGCTGTGCGCAGAGACCGGCGTTGATTGCCGAAGCGTTGCTGACGCGGTGATTGTAGGCAACACGGCGATTCATCATCTTTTCCTGAAACTTCCCGTCAGCCAGCTCGGCCTCGCGCCTTATGTACCGGCCCTGCGATCGGCGATTGATGTCAAGGCGCGCGATCTCGGACTTGAAACGGCAGGCGGCGCATATGTACACCTTCTGCCCAACATTGCCGGCTATGTCGGAGCGGATCATGTCGCCATGATTCTCGGAACGCGCCTGGCGGAATCTTCCGGCGTGACGCTCGCGATAGATATCGGAACAAATACTGAAATATGCCTTAACAACCGTGGCGAGATGGCGAGCGTTTCCTGCGCTTCCGGCCCGGCTTTCGAGGGCGCTCATATCAAACATGGTATGCGCGCCGCTCCAGGCGCCATTGAGCATGTGCGCATTTCGGGCGATCAACTGACGATACAAACCATAGGCGGAGAAGCGCCTGCCGGAATCTGCGGTTCAGGCCTGCTTGACGTCGCGGCGCAGATGCGGCTGAATGACGTAATGGATTCCACGGGAAAAATACTGCCCCATCCCAGGGTGCGTATCCGTGAAGACGGCATGAAGGAATTCGTTCTTGCCGAACGTCCGGGCAAAGAAGATATAACTATTTCACAGAAAGACATACGTGAGCTTCAGCTTGCGAAGGCGGCGATTCGCCTGGGCATACGCGCGCTTGTGGAAGAAATGGGCATCACGGAAACGGAAATCGACGAAGTGATTATTGCGGGCGCGTTCGGTACGTTTATTGACGTGGAAAGCGCGATTACTATTGGAATGTTGCCGCCGCTGCCGCGTGAGCGATTCAGGCAGGTCGGCAACGCCGCCGGAACCGGCGCGCGTCTTGCGCTGGTTTCAATGACTGAGCGGCGGAAAGCCGCGGCAATGGTATCACGCGTGCGTTATGTCGAACTTGCAACCATACGGGAATTTAACTATAAATTCGCGGAAGCAAGCGCAATGACCGAGCTTTAGAGCCTTTACTCCGGTCACTCATTATCAATCATGCTTGCGTCGGCAAAACTATAGTAACCGTCATAGCCAATAACGATGTGGTCCAGCACACGGATTCCAAGAATTTTTCCGGCCTGTACGAGACGTCTTGTGCATTCGCGGTCTTCGCGGCTCGGCGACGGATCGCCGGAAGGATGATTATGCAGTAAAATAATCGCCGACGTGCTGTCCCTTACCGCAAATGAAAAAACCTCACGCGGATGAACTACCGAAACATTCAGGCTTCCAACCGAAACAAGCACTTCCCTTATCAACTGGTTTTTTGAATTTAACTGAAGTGAGAAAAAATATTCCCGCCTGGCGGAGAAAAACCGCGCCCTGTACCGATGGTAAAGCTCGCGGCTGCTGGAAAACCTCTCTCCGGCGCGAAGAGGGGCGCTGCAAGCCTCGCGTCCCAGTTCAAGCGCCAGGTATAGAGCAGCCGCCTGTTTATCCGAGATTTTGCCCGCCGCGCGCATCTCTTCTTTCGACGCGTAAGACAATCCCTGCACGGAGCCGAAATGCAGCATGAGCCGCCTCGCGGCCGCGGTTGAAGCGGGGCTTCCGGCGCCGCGGGCAATGACGGCGGCGATCAGATTTATATAGTCGTTCATTATAGCTTCCTCATGTATATATAAATGTCGGACTCCCCTAAACGACAAAACTTTTTTGCATGTATAATCGCTTATGTAAATGGAGGCACTGATGAAAAACCTGTTTTTTTTCGACATTGATACGCAAAATGATTTCATGCTTAAAACCGGCGCGCTTTATGTGCCGGGCGCGGAGCGAATTGTTCCCAAATTGCGGCGTTTGTTTGATTTCGCGGCGAAAAATGAAATATCCGTTATTTCAACGATGGATACCCATACGGCGGACGATCCCGAATTCACGGAGTTCCCGCCGCATTGCGTTAAGGGAACGGCCGGTTGGCGAAAACTGGACGATACTTCCTTTCCACGCCCTCTGATTTTTACCGCCACGCCCGTCGACCGTAATTTGCCGGACTGTGTGCGCAAAAACCGCCAGATAATCGTCGAAAAAAACACGTTTGATGTTTTCAGCAATCCGGTAATGGAGCGGCTGACGCGTGCGCTGCCGCCGCGGGCCGTCGTTTTCGGCGTGGCGACGGAATATTGCGTCAAAAAAGCGGTTCTTGGACTGCTGCGCCTGAAAATACAAACGGTGGTGGTTGATGACGCGATTCGGGCGATAGCGCCCAAAACCGAAAAAGTAGCGATTGAGGAGATGAAGTCTGCCGGCGCAAACTTCGTCCCGCTACCGGAAATCTTAAACCCTAATGTTATGTAAAATCAAAATATGCAAATACCGCAAAACATATATTCTATGAAGTTGTGACGCGGTAAGCCGATAAGTAAGAAGCAAAGGAGTATATGGCATGGGAAACGGAAGCAGCGGATATTTTGACCTGACCGCTATTTTAAAGCATGGCGACCTTAAAATACGGCGAGTTGCCGCCGCTGAACCATCACTGTCCGTTGATGAATACTTTAACAGGCTGTCGAAATTCATAAGCCTCGCGCCGGATGTTTCGATATCCCTGAATAAATTTATTAATCGTGACGGCGATAAGGATTCATGCAAAAACCTTGATGCCATGACACGTTTGCTGGAGAGCCTTGGCTGCGATAAAATCGTTCCCGATTTTTATTCCATACTGGATATATACGGGAAAGGCGATTGGAGGCTGGCGGCGACACACGCGAAAAAAATAGTTGATGACTTTAACGAACTCCATTCACTGATAACGCAGTCAAAAAGGACAAAGGGATCAGACGCCCTGTCTGAAGATCAAAATACCGAACAGCCCCTGCAAAAAATATTGAAACGACTGGACGAGGAAGAGGCCAACCGTAAATTGTCGGTTCTTGTCGTTGACGATTCGCCGGTTATTCTCAGATCGGTATCATCTTTGTTAAGCGATTCTTACAAAGTGTACGCTCTGGCGGATCCGACGCAGCTCGAAAAAGTCCTGCAAAAAACAACTCCCGAATTATTTTTACTTGATTACAGGATGCCGGAAATCAATGGATTTGATCTTGTTCCAATTATCAGAAGCTTCGAGGATCATAAGGACACTCCTATTATTTTTCTGACATCGGCGGGAACAATCGATCATGTATCGGCGGCTCGTGCTCTAGGAGCCTGTGAATTTGTGGTAAAGCCGTTTGACCCGGTTATTTTGTGCGCGAAAATAGCGAAGCACATCGTCAGAAAAAAAGCATTCTAAACAACCGTATCATGCGCGATTTGTTCAAAGCTGTCTTTTGACATGGAGCGCGGGCGTCCTCGCCTGCGTAGTCAAAATTTACGCGAAGCATATCGTCAGAAAAAGCATTCTAAACAACCGTGTCATGCGCGATTTGATCAAAGCTGTCTTTAACGTTTCTGAACGCATCTACCAGAACAGGATCGAAGTGTTTTCCCGCGCCTTCTTCTATGATTGCGCATGCTTCTTCGTGAACGAACGCTTTCTTGTACGAACGTTCGGATATAAGTGCGTCATATACGTCGACAATTGCCATTAGACGCCCTTCCAGCGGGATATTATGGCCTTTAAGCCCTATAGGATAGCCGGTTCCATCCCATTTTTCATGATGAGTTCCGGCAATACGCAAAGCATGGTGCAGGAAAGCATGTTCTGATGTATTGCCTGAAATCCTTTCAATAGCGTCCACGCCGGCCGACACATGTTCCTTCATGGTTTCAAATTCATCCGGCGTAAGCTTGTCCGGCTTGTTCAGGATTATATCGGTTATGGCGATTTTGCCTACGTCGTGAAGCTTCGCGGAAGGCAGGAGGACGTCGAGATCCCATTGAGAAACTTCTTCTTCGTATAATCCCTCCCTTATCAGTTCATCGATTAGCGCCTTCAAATAAAGCTGGGTCCGCATGATGTGCCCGCCCGTGATCTTGTCCCGAAACTCCACGAGATCGACCACGGTTGTAAGTATGGCGTTTTGGAGATTAAGCACCTCCTGGGTCTTTTCAATAACCTTTTTGTCCAGATTGTCCGCGTAGTCCTTCAGCTCGGCGTGGGTTTTCAGTAATTCCTTTCTCTGCCGGACTATAAGCAGTTCCTTTTCAATGCGCTTGAGAAGCAGCGGTGCGGAAAACGGCTTGGTTACGTAATCCACCGCGCCTAAATCAAACCCTTCCACTTCGGTACTCGCGTCGTGCAGCGCTGTGAGGAATATTACCGGTATGTCCTCGTAGAGTGGGTCGGATTTCAGCTTTTGTATGGCTTCGTAACCGTTCATTTCCGGCATATCTATGTCCAGCAGGATAAGATCCGGAATGACTTTTTGCAGGGCTTCAAACATTTTTTCTGCGGACGGCACCGGTATTATCTGGTAAAACGTGCTTAGCATATTTTTACCTGCCGTCAGGCTTGTAATGTTGTCGTCCACCATAATAATCGTATGTCGTGTGTTACTCATTGCGCTTCCTGATCCTTCCATACCCGAAACCGTATTTCGCATCTCTGTCGAATGCGAATTGATGATTTATTATTATTTCTAGTTTTTACTGATTTTTACATTTCTAACAGAATACATATTTGTTATTCGGCATTTTTTTACAGAACTTTATATTCCGTTGCAATTCATATGACCCTGGAGCGCGTCCCTGGGACTATGGATTTACAATGATTCCTATAGCCTCAAGTTTTTCTTTAATTAGCTTAAACTCAAACCTTGCGGCGGTTTCTTTCAGCCAGGCCGCAAGTCCGTCGTCCGACTCGTACTCATATTCATTCATTTCAGCCATAGCAGCGTCAACTCCATCAACGTCGTAATTCTCACAGGCGATAAGAAGCCGCGACAGCACGTCATTGTCCGGTTTGTCTTTTTTGGGTTTTGACACCGACGTTCGAGCGTTTATTTTTGTGAGTACATCATCGAGTTCCAATAAGAGCGCCCTGACGGTTTCAAGAAACTCCTCGTTGTTTTCGCGGATAAAATTAACATCTCCGTCGCCGGCAGCTTTTTCCAAAGCTTCCGCCTTATCTCCGACCTCGGTTGCTCCGATCATCCGGCTTGATCCTTTTATGCCATGAACTGTTATGGCGTAATCGTCCAGTTTTTCTACGGTTACATCTTTTATCTTTTCAAGCAAAGCCCCGGTATTGGCGACGAAAGAACGCAATACGCTCAGGTATTCTTCCGTATCGCCGTTAAAGCGTTCAACACCCTTACGGACATTAAGAGAGTAAAAAAGCCTCCCGAACGTGCGCCGGTCAACTCCGCTCCGTCTGTCCAGCGCGGCGCGTCTTTCCTGCCCGCTGCGGGAATTTGGAATGAGATTTTTTTCCACGCTGCCTTGTCGGTCAAGCAGGTGATTTTCCCACTCCTTATCCCGTACCCATTGACGGATAACTGCGTTGAGTCGCGCCGTTTCAATGGGTTTGGAAATAAACGCGCTGAATCCATTGTTCAGGAACATCTCCTCGTTTCCCGATATGGCGTTGGCCGTGAGCGCGATGATGGGAACCGTTTTGGCGTACTCGGTGTCTATCTCGCGTATTAAACGCGTGGCCGTGATTCCATCCATGCCGGGCATCATATGATCCATGAACACGGCGTTGTAGTGGACTCTTTCGGCGCGGATGGCGTCTATGGCCTTTTGCCCGCTTGTCACGCAGTCGATTTGCATGCCATAAGGCTTCATAAGACCTTTGGCAACGTCA
>Ga0082212_10013051_pt1 | contig 10418 bp, 8 predicted proteins | sample TergutNt197P3_FD_71548 | JGI IMG/M metagenome (GOLD analysis project Ga0082212, IMG submission 71548) | Neocapritermes taracua P3 segment gut microbial communities from Petit-Saut dam, French Guiana - Nt197 P3 | ecosystem: Host-associated > Arthropoda: Insects > Digestive system > Gut ...
CGGCTGCAGAACTCAACTCCGGAAGGCGTATCATTGATATTGCGGTTGATTATGGGTTTGAAACGCACTCTGGTTTTTCAAAAGCGTTTCGCCGTCATTTCGGCTGCTCCCCCGAAGTTTACCGCGCGCATGCGTCATACAATGTTCCAAAGCTGCCTGTTCTGCAAAAATCAAAGCAATATGTTAACGGAGGTGTTATTATGGAACCAAAAATGCTAAAGAAACCTGCAATCAAAGTGGCGGGTTATGCGCTAAAGACAAAAACTAAGGACGGGGAGAACAATAAAGCAATCCCACAATTCTGGGATGCCTATATTAAAGACGGCAGAATGAAAAAACTGCACGGCGAATCTTTCCTTAAAAACCACAGCGAATACGGTGCCTGTTTCCCCGAAAACCCAGAGAACGGCGAATTTGAATATGTCATCGGGGTTGAAATAAAAAACGGACATGATGTACCTGATGGGTATCATGTCTGTATCATACCAGAAGCACTGTTTGCCGTATTCAGTTCGCCGCCCGCAGACAGGGCAAATTTTTCAAAAGCCATTCAAGGTACCTGGTCTTACATTTTTTCAGAATGGTTTCCTTCATCTGGTTACGAATACGCTCCCGGTTGTGTTGATTTTGAACTTTACAACGAAAGTATGATGGGTGATGCAGGAAATATTTGCGAAATATACATTCCTGTTTGCAGGAAAACTGAATAATCACTTAATCAAAAGACAATAGCGCGTAACACTTGGCATAAAACCTTCACGCGCAAGAACCCGCGAAAAGCCTTCGGCTTCAACAGGCAAGTCAAGATATACTTCCTGTACCTGCTGCCCGGGCATCGCGGAGTTTTTAACCTTTGCAAGAAGGCGTGTAAGGAGCGTTTTTCCTATTCCAAGCCCGCGGAATTCCGGTTTTACTTCAAGGACACGGATAAACAATGCGTTACCTGTTCTTTCGGCGGAAATAGTGCCGGCTAAATCACCATTCCCTGATTCCGCTATTAAAGAAAATGTATTATCTCCACTCTCCGGTTTTTCTAAATCACAAAAACGAAAATCTTCCAAAACCAGATCAGTAGTTTCCTCGGGCTCCATACCAATTTTTTGTAGTCCCCATTCTTCACGCAGAGCATTGTACCAGCGGACTATTTCCCGCTTCATTTCCCTTTCCTTGAATGAAAACCAATACTTTTCCGCTTCAGGATGATGGCTTAGTGCATTTTTGAAAGCACGGAAAACCCCCCGCCCCTGATTCAGGGCAGAACATAGCTCTGTCCGAATTATAGGATTTCTGAAAGCCGCGGCAAAACGTTCCATGAGCCTAAAACCGTTTGAAGAGTCCCATTCGGGAAGATCGATAAAACGATCGTCTCTATCATTATTAATATCCGCAAGTTCCTCGCCGTTAATGACTACTTCTTCCTGGCAATCTATGTAAAACTCGCCTTCCTGATCTTCCATGGAAAAGAGAATGTCATCCAGAAGAGCTTCGGTTAATTCAAACTGCATACTTTATTGTAATTTGAGTTTTGCTATACGGTCAATCGTATACCGAACTGTGCAAGAATAAACGCTATAAACAACACATTTGCGATTATGCCGCCAAGCAAAAAAAGCCATGAAACAATTTCAAGAAAGTACGCTTTGCGGGTATAGCGTTTTGCAAGCAGCTCCGGATCCCCCGGCAGTATGCCTGGAACCGCAAAGCTGTCAGCCGGTTCAGTCGGGAAAGTACCTTCATTTGGAAGAGTACCGAAAACATACCACTTGTCCCCGCGATGCTTTTGATTGGCAGGAATAAAAAATGACAGCGGTTTTTCATTGCTTGTTGAGGGTAGATTTTCAAAACTTCTGATTACAAAAGTTTCCCCATTGGGCAGCTGTACTTTGGGTTCGGCTTTTGGATTAATTGTTCCGCTGTCTGCGGCAAATTTGCCGGTGGCAATAATGCCGGCGGCAGTATTACTGGCAGAAAAATATGCAAGCGGTAAACGCGCAAGGTCGCGGTAGACCCGGCATATACGAGCCTCAAACCAGAGTCTTCTGTAAATAATCGTGAATAATATGCCTGGCGGAATCCACGGAAGTATTGGAGTAAAAAACGCAATCAATGCTGAAATCAAAGTTGAACGGTATACAGGCCGCGATAGATAGGTAATTGCAATAAGGATTTGCGAAAATGCGCCTAAAATAAAAGCATAAGGGGTTAAAAAATTAAAATACTCGTTACGGTGGCGGCCTGCTCGCACAGTGCGGACAGACAGGGCTTTCTCTGAACCTTCATAAAAAATAACCATTAAAGGGGTTTCTGGACCAGATGCAAAAATATGCCTGCCCTCTTTTTTAATGAGGAGGCCGCCCACAAATACCTTGACTTCTCCTGTAAGGCCGCTAATGCGATCCCAACTGATTTTTTCCGGTGCTTCAAGGCCGGGATCGTAAACAGCGGGATTTTCTTCACCGCCTGTATTGGGAAAGACATAGGTCCTTGCCTTGCGTATATCTGCCTGAACTGTAAGGCCGTCGCTTCTGATCCAGAGTATGCCATTTGCGCTTACAGATTCTAAAACGCCGTGGAAGCGGTATTCTCCGCCTTCGTTTGCAACAAGGTTTGCATAATCAAGATGAGGCTTGCGCCTGAGCTCGCCAAAACGTCTGCGGAAAGAACGCCATTTGTTTCGCTCAATGAACGCACCTACAACGGGAATTGCGCCATACCAGAAAATGGCAAGTAAAATAACCAGTAGAAAATTTTCCGATCTCAGGCTAATATCCCCCCATGAATACAAGAACCATCGACTGCCTCTGTGTCGGGAACATCGAAACCAACTGCTGGATTTACTCCCTAAAGGATTTTTGCGCTGTCATTGATCCCGGTGCCGAAGCTCCGCTCATTATAGAATATTTACGAAAAAATAACCTCTGTCCGCAATTCATACTTTTAACCCACGGCCATTTCGACCATGTAACCGCATTGCCCGAACTGCTAAAGGCTTTTCCAGCTGTAACTGCCATACACCGTGACGATGCTGCCTATCTTTCTGCTGGTGCAGACAGACTGCTTGATGACGGCGATGCCATAGGCCCCTTCAAAGTGATCCATGTGCCCGGTCATACGCCGGGCAGTGTTGCGTTTCATGACGGAGAAGGCGGCATACTCTTTACAGGCGATACGCTTTTTTACGGAAACTGCGGCCGTACGGATCTGCCGGGCGGCGAACAGATGAAACTCGAAAAAAGCCTTGAACAGCTTCTTTCGATGGAGGGAAACATACGCGTACTGCCCGGCCATGGCCCCGAGTCAACCATTGCAGAGGAAGCTGCGCGCGGGCTTTCGTATTTTACCGGGTATTAAAAATAGCGTTTTTGCCTTTCTGTAAAGTAGGCGGATTTTTTATCTACAGTTTTCTTGATTATTTTTTCGCCGTCATCTGTAATTTTTTTGCTTGAATTATGCACTTTAAGAAAACTGCGTTCTTCTCCGCTGATTAAATCAGGTGATATTTTCATAATGTTTTCTATAGCCCAGTTCAGCACAGAAGGAATAGCTTCGTACAGCTCCTTTATTTTTTCCTCCGGTATTTTCCCCATTATTGATTCAGGTGAAATATCAGCTTTATACAGGATCTCGTCAGCATAAGCGTTACCTATGCCCCTTACAACACTTTGATCTGTAAGAACAGATTTTATGTTTCTGTATAGGCTTTTTTTGGCAACACTCAAAAAATAATCAATGGTAAATTTATCTGATAGTGCATCAGGTGTTTTAGCTATTTTGGGATTAAGAGTTACCCTGCAAAGACGCTGAACATCAGCGACTGCAAAAGCTTCCTTGTCCTCAAAAATTAATGCTATTACTTTCGATTTTATATCTTCAACTTCATCCTTGCCGCAGACGGTATAATTACCGTTCAGCATCAGGTGAACACCGAAAGAGCTGTTATTCGCCAGTAAAAAATGCAGTTCCTTGCCTTCACGAATTATGTCGCTAATGCTTGTCTCTGTAAGTGTTTTTTTGAAAGCCTCTGGTGTCTGGATTTTATAGGGGTTGCCAATTACTACGGACTCTATTTTTTTGTTAAGTATTCGTTTTTTAAGATTTTGGGAAATAACGGAAAGTTCAGGCAGTTCTGGCATTATTCACTCCAATTGGATTACATTTTAGCCTTAAAAGAAATTTATGTATAGCTTGAGTTTTTACATTTGATACAGCGACATAATGATTTTATTATGCTACACTATAAAAGGCTAATGGGGGTAATTATGTTCCAATCAGTATTTACAGATGAACTTTTTATGGATGCAAAGACCACTCTGCCCATCATCAAGGGCTGGGGTTCTGCTTATGTTGATTTTCGCGGAATGATCAACGGGAAGGGCATTGAGTTCCAGACTGACGATGAGCTAAAAGAGCTAAAGGCAGAGCTTGACAGGCTTGACCTTAAGGCCGGGGTATTGCAGTCTTCACTTTGTAAAGTCCATTTACCGGATAAAGAGCGGCAGCAAAAGGAGCTTGAAAAACTTGAAGGGCTTATAAGGGCTTCCAAAGTCCTTGGCTGCAATCTGGTGCGTTCATTTTTCTATTGGCAGCCCGAGGAAAAAGACCGCAGTCTATTGGGGCAGCTTGCTGTAAGGCCCGACCTAATGACAGGTGTTCTTGAAATGTTTGCGCCGATTCAAAAGCGCGCAAAAGAAGCGGGGCTTATTATTGGCTTTGAAAATTGCGGCGTTAGCTGCGATGAAGTCCTGGCCTTCCTCAATGCCATTAATGTTCCTGAATGGGGACTAGCCTGGGATGTGTCAAACGATCTTTTTATGGTTCCTAATGAACAGTGGGCATCTCATTTTACAAAGTGTTTAAAGCGAACTCTTCTGATTCATGTCAAAGCGTCTTCTATTATAGTAGATTTGCGGCTGCCTAATGCTGAAAATGAAACTCGAGCGAACGCAAAAAAAATTCTTGTGCCATGGAAAAGGGTGCTCAAGGGTACGGCAGCTACTCAAAGGGAAATACCTGTTTCCGTTGAAACGCATAATCCAAAAGACAGCAAATACACCCACGAAGAAGCCAGCAAACTTATTTTCGATTTGATAAAAGAAGCCTGGCCTTCGGGCGCGCCGGGCAACAGTATTGAAGACGCGGTCAAAGATACGCCGCAAAATGATTTCCCGCCCTGTACCTTTGCAGATAACCCTGTGCGTTTTGTGGTGGTTGGTCTTGGCATGGGCCGTGCGCGCGCCATTCAAATTACAGAAAACCCGGCAATCAAACTTATGGGCGTATGCGACATCAATGCTGCGAAAGCCAAAGAAGTTGGTGAACAGCTTGGCGTTAAATACAGCACTGACATCAACGTATTCCTGAATGACCCTGCTGTTGAAGTTATGTATGTTATTACCCCCACAGGGCTGCATTGTGAAATTGCAGAGCAATGCCTTAATGCGGGCAAGCATGTGCTTACGACCAAGCCTATGGACGCTACCCTTGAAGCCTGCGACAGGGCTATTGCACTTGCAAAAGAAAAAGGTCTGCTCTTTGGGGTGGATTATGATATGCGCCATACTTCCCGCATGATGGAACTAGTGGAAGCGCAAAAGCAGGGTTACTTTGGACGCATACTTTCGGCTAACGCCAATCTCTATGTGTGCCGGGATCAGAATTACTATAACGAGAACGGTGCATGGCGCGGAACTTTCCGTTATGACGGCGGCGGTGCCATGAGCAATCAGGGTGTGCACGAAGTGGATCGTATGCTGGAAGTTCTTGGTATGCCAAAAAGGGTAAGAGCTGGCATGGCGACGCAGACCCATACCATTGAAGCCGAAGACTCAGGCTGGTCTGAATGGGATTACGGCACGGGCCTTGTTATGCGTTATGCTTCAACGACAACTTACCCCGTGCCTACATGGTACGCCCGCATTGAGATACACGGCACGGACGCTGCCTATGTATCAACCAGCGGCGGCCCCGAGGGTGATCACGCTTACTGGGCAAAACGTGACGGCGTCTGGAGCGAGAATGCACCCTATCCCTTTAAGCGGCGCTGGCGTGCGGGAAGTGATAACTTTGCCAACTCGGTTCGTACCGGAGCCCCGTTAAGCATTTCGGGCGAAGTGGGGCGTAAAGCCAGAGCAATTCTTGAAGCCATTTACAAAAGCGCCAGATCCAAAAACGACTGGCAGGAAGTGATTTGGTAACTATAATTACAGCAATTTTTTGAAACGAGGAGTAAATGATGCAGGATTTTGGAATGAAGGAACTTGATGTTGTACAATTCTGGAAGGACAATGAAATCGCCCACAAGGAAAACTGTTTTTCAAAAGACGCGCCCCAGGTCGCTTTGGGCATAGCCATGTCCGCCGAGTGTATAGGCGATGAACTCGAAATCGAACTTAACCCCTGGTCGCCTAACCCGCCCGAGCTTATGCGGGATTATGCGAAACGCTATAACGATAAAGCCGAGCAGGTTGTGGGTAAGCGGCTCATTAACGAAGAGTACCCGCACCGGAACGAAGTCTTTCCAAAAATAAAACGCATAGGAGAATTTTTCGGCGGACGTTATTTCTTCAAAGAGGGAAGCGAGTATCTTGAAGGTTCAGTCAAGACTTTTGGTGATCTGGAAAAGCTCCTTGATGAAGTAGAAAAAACAGATGTCGCCGGTACCACCTTTCCGCCAGACTGGGACAAACAGATAAAAGAAATTTTTGAAAAAACCGGACGCAAACCAGAGCCCTGGAATTTCGGCCGCCACATAAGGGGGCCATGTACCTTGGCCGCTTCCATTATGGGCGTTGAGAATTTCATGTTTCTCTGGTATGACGAACCTGATCTGCTTCGCCGTTTTTCCGTGGCCATAGGCGACGTGATAATCAAACTCAACAAGGCAATAGACGCGGCCTGCGGTTACGATGAGCAAACCAAGCCGCATGGCTTTAGTTTTGCTGATGACAACTGCTGTCTTACCACGCCGGAGTTTTATGAGGCCTTTGGTTATCCCGTGCTTAAGCGGGTTTTTGATTACTGGTCTCCTGATGAAAATGATATGCGCTACCAGCATTCGGATTCAGATATGGAGCATCTTCTTCCCATACTTGGAAAGCTAAAATTTAACGGTGTGAATTTTGGCCCTAAAGTCATGTTTGATGAAATACGCAAATACCTGCCCAAAGCACGTATAGACGGGTGCATAGCGCCATTTACTTTTATGCGCAACGAGAGGGAAAAAATTTATGCAGAGGCAACACGCGATTGCAAAATGGCAATAGAGTCAGGCACAAGGGGCCTTAACCTTGCAACCGCGGGTTCTGTAAACCCCGGGAGTTCTCTTGCAAGCCTAAAACTCATCATGCAGATTATTCAGAACTTTGGAAGGTACCAGAATTAACATGAAAGACCTCGAACGCATACGAAGCAAACCCGCTTTCATTATTGACATGGACGGCGTGATCTACCACGGCAACCAGCTCCTAAAGGGCGCGGTGGAATTTGTGGAATACCTTGAAAGGGAAGGCAAGGCGTTTCTTTTCCTGACCAATTCGAGCGAGCGTTCGCCACTTGAGCTGTCGCAAAAACTTGACCGTCTGGGTATTAAGGCCAGCCCCGAACATTTCTACACAAGCGCCCTTGCTACCGCAAGTTTTCTGGCTTCGCAAAGGCCCGGCGGTTCCGCTTTTGTAATTGGTGAACCCGGTTTGATTCAGGCTCTATATGATGCGGGCTATACCATGAACAACGTTAATCCAGATTATGTTGTGGTAGGCGAAAGCCGCGGCTACAACCTTGAATCACTTGAAAAAGCTGTACACCATGTTCTGGGCGGCGCGAAACTAATAGGTGCCAACCCTGACATATCCGGCCCCACCGAGAAGGGCATAGTACCTGCCTGCGGCTCCCTTGTCGCGCCCATAGAACTTGCCACCGGAAAAAAAGCCTACTTTGTCGGCAAACCAAATCCCCTCATTATGCGCCATGGCCTCCGCGTCCTTAACTCCCGCCGGGAAGACACTGTTATTATCGGCGACAGAATGGACACCGACATTATCGCAGGCGTTGAATCTGAAATAGAAACCGTGCTTGTCCTTTCCGGTGTAACCCATCTCGAAGATGTCGCGGCCTTTCCATACCAGCCCCATCACATACTGGAAGGGGTATTTGAAATACCGGTGTAGAATAGAAACGCACTGGGAAGTATATAGCCAGAGAAAATGTCAAACCCGCCCCAAACCGTATCTATAAAAGATTGCACTATACTGCAATAACCTTGCTAACCCATCTGCCAAAGGCTATACTAAAATCATGAACATACTTGTCATAGGCGGAGCCGGTTATATAGGAAGCCATGTGGTTCGGGAATTTCTGGATCAGGGGCATAAGGTTACGGTTTTTGATAACCTTTCAAGCGGGCTAAGGGAGAACCTTTTTCCAGAGGCCGGGTTTATTCACGGAACCATTATGGATTATACGGCCCTGCTTGCGGCGTGCAAGAGCGTGCGCGCCAGCGCGGAAGGGCAGGGCGGATATGACGCGGCAGTTCATCTGGCTGCTTTCAAGGCCGCGGGCGAATCCATGTTAAAGCCTGAAAAGTATTCCTTCAATAATATCAACGGGACAGTAAATATTCTGAATGCTTTGACAGAGGCCGGAATCAAATACCTTGTTTTTTCGTCAAGCGCCGCGGTTTACGGCGAGCCCGAGTATCTCCCCATTGATGAAAAACATCCCACAGTACCTGAAAATTATTACGGTTTTACCAAACTTGAAATTGAGCGCATCATGTGCTGGTACGATAAAATCAGGGGCCTCCGCTTTGCCAGCTTAAGGTATTTTAACGCGGCGGGTTACGATGTCAAGGGAAGGATTTCCGGGCTTGAGCAAAATCCCGCGAACCTTATTCCGGTTACAATGGAATGTGCCATTGGAATGAGGCCGCAAATGCAGATCTACGGTGATGATTACGAGACACCTGACGGAACCTGTGTAAGGGATTATGTTCATGTAAGCGATCTCGCGGCCGGTCATGCGGCGGCTTTGGATTATATCAGCAAAAACAATAAGAGCCTTACAGTTAACCTTGGAAGTGAAAACGGTTCTTCTGTAAAGGAAATTGTAGAAGCTGCAAAGCGCATAACAGGCAAAAAGATTGAGGCTCCGGTTGGCGGCCGCCGTCCCGGGGACCCGGCAAGGCTTATTGCTTCATCAAAACTGGCGAACGAACTTTTGGGCTGGAAGGCAAAATATTCTGATGTGGAAACCCTCATTAAGACGAGCTGGAAGGCCTATGAAAATTCTCGAGCTCATTGATTCGCTTGAAAATACGGCCATTGAGCTGGAAACTGAATTATGCAAATACCCTGCCATTTCTCCCGATTCCGGCGGAGAGGGCGAACTGGATAAATGTCTATTTCTTGAAGCGTGGCTAAAGACCCAGGGCATTACAAAACTGGAACGTTTTGACGCGCCGGATGAAAAAGCAAAGGGGAAAATACGGCCCAATCTTATTGCCACCCTCGAAGGCGAGGACCCCGGTAGGGGATCTTTCTGGATCATGAGTCATATTGATGTGGTCCCCCCTGGGGAGTCATCCCTTTGGAAGAGCGATCCCTGGGAAGCGATCCTGAAAGAGAAGGATGGAAAAAAATGTATCATTGGCCGGGGCGTGGAAGACAACCAGCAGGGGCTGGTCTCTTCGGTTTTGGCGGCTCTGGCGCTTATCAAAGCGGGAATCAAACCAAAACGAACCGTAAAGCTTCTCTTTGTTTCGGATGAAGAATGTGGCAGTGTCTACGGTATGGGCTGGATGATGAAGAACCACCCTTCTTTATTCCGTGCCGGCGACACGGCCCTGGTACCTGATTCGGGGGATCCGGCGGGGATCTCTATTGAAATTGCGGAAAAGAACGTGATCTGGGCCCGGTTTACCATTCATGGAAAACAGTCCCACGCTTCCCGACCGGATCAGGGAATAAACGCCCATTTGGCGGGCGCTGATTTGGTTGTCCGGCTTTATGACGGCCTTTCAGAAAAATTTAGCGATCACGATCCCCTCTTCGATCCCGATTATTCAACCTTCGAGCCCACAAAAAAAGAGGCCAATGTCCCCAATATTAACACCATTCCCGGAGAGGATATCATATATTTTGATATGCGGATCCTTCCCCGTTACCCGATAAAAATCGTTTTGGAAGAAGTGGATCGCATTATTGGAGAGATCCAAGACAAGCACAAGGTCAAGGTGGATTATACTTTGGACCAGGCTATGGAGTCAAAATCTACTCCGCCGGATTCTGCGCTAATTCAGCTTCTGGAGAAAAACATCGAAACAATTTACAATGTAAAAGCAAAACCCCTTGGCATAGGCGGCGGAACCCTGGCGGCCTTTTTACGGAACGAAGGTATAGACGCTGCGGTTTGGTGCCGCATCT
>Ga0082212_10013052_pt1 | contig 10417 bp, 10 predicted proteins | sample TergutNt197P3_FD_71548 | JGI IMG/M metagenome (GOLD analysis project Ga0082212, IMG submission 71548) | Neocapritermes taracua P3 segment gut microbial communities from Petit-Saut dam, French Guiana - Nt197 P3 | ecosystem: Host-associated > Arthropoda: Insects > Digestive system > Gut ...
CACCATCTACAACGAAACCGCCGAAGTCAGGTTTAAGCTGCCCAATGCCGTCCCGATTGACTACACCATCAGCAAGCACCTTTCCGGCATACAACAAACAAGGGAGGTGGCATATTGATTATCGAAAGACGCGGCGGTGTTTTATATGCCGACCTTCTTTGGGATGATTTATCAGACAAAGCGCAAGCGGAATTATTGGAATTGATGGGCGGCGATAACGGGAATTATGATGTATTCCCGTTCGCCTCTATCAATATCAGCGGAGAGGATGAATGAAAGGAGGGTGTTCTTATGCTTACGCCCGAAGAAAAAGCAGCATTACAAGGCGAATTTCAAAACTGGCTGGCCGGGACGGATTGCGGCGCTTTTCATTGCAAGGTACGCAGTTTTAATGTTACGCTGATTCGTGTTGCCAAGAACGAGGACTTTGATTATATTTACTGCCAGCGACAATACCACAGCACAGGGCTTGAACGCGGCGCGAAGTTTGAGTATGTCGGGGTTTACTGCAAGCGGGACGGGATTCTCTATGACGGGCAGTATGACATACAGGAGCTTGCCGGGGATTTGGAGCGTTTCAATGAGCGCAGCGCGGAAATGCTGAGATTGAAATTGAAAAAGGCGGCGCGTGAAGCAGTCGAGGCAGCAATCTCAAATGACCGTAAAAATCTTCGCGTTAAGAAGGTTGCCAACGCTCAGATTCTTAACCGCATGGAATATTCCCTAAAACACTCGGCCCCGGAGAAAGCGCGGGCCGCGTATCTCAGCGGGGAGTATGACGATGATGAACCTTTCTCGCTTACTTTCCAATGTGACTACAGCCCTGAAAACTGGACGGAGGACTCCCTGCTGGCTTATATCCTCAACCCGGCGCAATATGCGGAAATGGAAGCGGCGGCGTTTGTCGAAAGCAATCAAGAGGATATGCTGGCCGACTTCCTGTATATGGACGCAGTGGCGGCGGAGTATAAAGCGTTGACGGATAACCCCGCTAACCCCGTCCATAAGGTAAAACGTATCATGGCGGCGGTAGGGGCTTCTTCCGCCAAAACGGTCACGGTGACGGTATGCAAGGATGGCATACCCTTCACATTCAAAGCCGAGGCCAGCCAGTTCCGTATGGACTGCACCAGCAGTTACAATGAGTGGAATATTAAGGCGCCAGACCGAAAGGAATTTGAGCGGCTGTTTGGACGGAGCGGAAGATATACGCCGGAGGACATTGTGCGTATCGAATATGCCCGTACCGTGCTGTATCAATGAGTATTACCAGTATATAGATTTGGGGAGTGAAGTCAATGAAAAATTACAGCCTTATCCCGCCTGATGTTATGGCGGCGATTCCGCCGCTGTATTCCACGGAGAAAACCCCGCTTAAAGAAAAAACCGTTGCCGTTAAGCTGTTCTGCGCGTCCTTCACATGGTACATTACGGAAGGCGAATATGACGCCGAACGGGACGATTACATTGCGTTCGGGTATGTTGAAAACCTATCAACTCCCGTATTTTCGGAATGGGGGTATATCCCGCTGAATGAATTGGAGAGCATGACTGCGGAAGCACAGGTTAAGTCAGGTCGATTCCTTGGGACAGTCGTTGAGCGCGATTTGTATTTTGAGCCGACGCTGATTACCGAGCTTGTGCCGGGTATTTGACGGGCTGGGGGGCAAAGAGAGAGAGGGTCAGCCGCAAGGCCAACCCCCTCTTTTTTTGCACATTATCAAGTATGCGGCAGCGTCTATCTAGTATTACTATGAATCCATGATATTGCGGCCTTGTAATCCATTAACTGTCCGTCAATTTCAAGCATTGGCGCGGTGGTAATCCCCATTGTTATCATCTTCTCCACATCGTCAAACAGCGCATATTCAATTTTTGCCATGTCCAGTTGCTGTTTTAACACCGCACATTTCGGACATCTGTGTATGGTGTATAATGTAATTTCTCTCATGTTGGTTTCTCTCCCTTTCCTAAAGATTCTTTATATCAACGATGTGCTGATGTAAGCCAGCGCGGAGCCTGTTTTGATATTCAGATTTGCTCTCACTCCGTTTGAAGTGTTTATTTATCTGCATATCGCTTATCACCACAAGATATAAGTCATACTTAGGTCTATCCAAGCCGCAATTTTGAATTATCGTATCGACCGCATTGAAAAATTCAATACCTTCATATTTCCGTATTTCTGCGGCTGCCATATCAGCTAGAAAATCCTCGCTTTCGGCTTCCAAGATTTCCGCTGCTTTAGTGACCAGATCCCAACAGGTCAGGAGCTTGCCATACTTTTGTGTCTTCATGGCCGGTAAACCACCTTTCATATTTATTGGCAATTCGTCGCCGGGGGTTGGAAGTGCGGGGGCCGTCGTAACGCTTTCACAACGGGGAATAGGGAAGCGGCTCTAGGCCGCCTCCCCATGCTGTGCTTACTCGCCAAAGTGTTCAATCCATGACTTACGAAGTTCCTCTTGCTCTTTCGCGTATTCTTCCTCAAAGGATGGTAAGCACAGTTCGGTACGGGCCTGCTTCGTAAAGCTACGCATTTCTTCAACGAAGTCACTAAGCATACCTTCAAAGCACATTTTAATCCTTTTATGACCCGTTTGCGCCGATATGGTAATGTATACTTCGGTATAATGGTCTTCTCCGGCAGAGTATTTATTATTGTACTCTATCAGGTTTTTCAGGTATAAATCAAACGCGCCCCATACGGTGCCGCCAACGTCGGTTTGGCAATAACCGCTCATGGATGTAATGTCAATCAGTATTATGCGTAACGAGTTGAGATATGCGAACAGGTCGGAGCGGTTTTCAATTTTATCGAGCATGATAAAACCTTTGGTTTTCATGGCTTATAGCCACCTTTCGATTTAGAATATATTGGAAGGTGCGGCGCAGTGGAAGGGAGCGCGAGAGGTGAGCAAGGAGCTTTCGATATAAATGACAAACCGCTCACCCCGGTTGGTGCTGCCTTTCGGCAGCGCGGGTGAGCGGGACATAAAAAAACCCTCCTGCTCACCGTATCCAACCCTTGCCCCTATGGGGACTTTGACGCTTACAAAGGTTTTAGATAAAAGCGAGCCGAGGCTCTTAATTACAACGATATGATATTGGAGCTTTGCTTTCAGTAGACACCGTATGCGGGGCACGTTTCCGGGGATAACCTCACCTATCCTTTCTATAATCAGGAGCTACAGAGCGATTCTGTATACAACTCCTTATGTGACATAATACCATAGCCCCCGCGTTTTGTCAAGAAAATTTTGGATTGTAACATTCCTGTAATATATCACGGGAGGAAGCCGAAGCCTCCCCCCGCGACAGTTTTTTACCGGGGGCATGGTACACATCCCCGGTAACTTTTTTGAGGCCGCCGTAACAGCCGGATAATTAAGGTAAATTCAAGTCCACAACGATTTTCGTATTGTCCACCGTTATGCCTTGTATCAGCGCGTGAAGTACACGCTTTTCGTTCAGATTCGTGCCGTTGGCAATCAGGGTTTTACCCAAGACGGATAGGAGTTTATTCAGCCGCTTGTCTGTGATATTGGGCTTTTCCTTATCCGCGAGGGATTCAAGCCTTGCCTCTAATACGGTCTTTTGCGCCTTGCGCTCCCGTATCTCGGCCTTGATTTCTTCGGCTACATCATCATTTTCGTCCTCACCTATGCGGTATGTTAATTTACGCACAGATTCAGATATTTTCCCAATTTCTTGTTGCAGTCGCAGGCGTTCCTTCTTCTCGGCGGCATTGAGTTTGCCATGAGCGCCCTCAATACCCGCTTTGACCGTGCCAAAGGATTCAGCGATATTACGATTTATCAGGTCTATAACAAGTTCCTCAACGTATAACATATTGACTTGCTTAGTGTCGCAGTCTTTGTGTTTCCTCTTGCCCGGACAAAAGAAGTTATAATATACCGTCTTTGCGCGCCCGTTTCGGGATTTATCCACTTGCATTTTTCGCTTGCACTCGGCGCACGTTACCATGCCGCTCAATGCGTATGTGGCGCGGGGGACGGATACTTTTTTATCTTTCCTACCCTCGTTAATCCTATTTTGCACTTTGTAAAACGTCTCCTTATCTACAATGGCAGGGACGGCGTTTTCGTGCTTTATATTCTCAATGTCGTTATTATAGGTATATGTACCGATGTATTTCTGGTTTTGGAACATACTGGACAGGCTCGTAATCTTAAAATCACCGCCTGTAGAATTTTTATGACCTTCCTCTGCCAGTTTTTTTATTATTTCGGTTTTTGAGTATCCTTTTGAATACATATCAAATGCCATCTGTACCCCTTCCGCACGGAAGGGGTCGATTTTCAACTTCTTTTTATCCCAAACATACCCTAAAGCGGCGCGACCCCCACAAGTCATGTTGGCTCTAGCGTTGCCCATCAAGCCACGCATGGTGTTCTCGGTTAAAATATCCAAGTCTATTTCAGCTTTTGCCATCGCAAACAGCTTGTTCATCTTCGCGCTGATCGAGCCGTCGTTGACATATTCGGTAGCACTGACGATTTTGACTCCGTAAGGCGCTAACTGATCCTCAATTTCGTAAAGATCCCTTACTCTGCGGGTTGTCCTATCCAATTTCCATACAATAACGTATTGGAAAGCGCCCGTTTTTGCGTCCTCAAGCAGTTTTTGTAATCCCGGCCTTTTGGTATTCTTCCCGGTTTTACCATCGTCTTGATAAATAGTCACTACCTCATAGTCGTTCTGTTCCGCATAAGCCATATTAGCGGCAATTTGGTTGGGTACACTCTCCATACGCTCCCGGTTCTTTTTGGAGCGTCTGACCATTATGGCGGCTCTCTTCTTAGGGTTTTTTACTGGTTTACTCTTAGCCACATTTACCGGCCCTTTCGGGCGGGAAGCGGTAAAGCAAGTATAAACACAAGTCTTTGCCGCTTCGTCGCGGGTTATCATGCAGTCAAATTATATAAGGTTTTACATCATTTAATCTTACGGTTCAGGGCAACGATATAATCTATCAGGGTCTTAGCGGCCTGTGCCTTGCTATCCCTGTCCTCTTTCATTTTTCTAGGCTTCGCTGTATCAAATTCAAGGTTTTTAGTAAGATATTCCCTATTTAACGTATATCTAAGTCTGCTCATACAAATGGTAAATCGTCGTCATTGTCAAATTCCTCCAAGTTTATACCCTCCGGCTCGTCTCCGCCTTCTGGTATGTAAACATCACTATCCGGCTCGGTGAGGAAATTATAGAGCGACACTTGTTCAGGAAAATCCAAGCGGGGATCATCGTATGGCTCCATAGGTTCATCATCCGGGTCGATAATTTTTGGCTTTATATCGTAGCTCTTGCTTTTCATTTGCTCAGAGCTGGATATGCCATCGGGATTGACAATCGGCTCGTGAATTTCCAGCTTAGTGGCCTCGTTCCCCCGGACGCCCATTTTTTGAGCGCAAAGCTCAATGATGGTCTGCTCCGCGCCGCCAATCCAACCGTCTTTATAGATGATTTGCTTTTGATTGCCTTTTTTATCTCTGCCATTCGAGCCGCACAGCACATACCCGGCGCGTTTAAGCGCGGTCTTGATACTGCTTACATCTTCGTATCGCTCTAAAATGATTTCCTCAAAAAAGGCTTTCGTCAGCATGACGCTTACGGGCTGGTTTTTATCTTTCCAAATGACCTTCCCGACCACGCCGCCGTACTTTTTGATACTGGTTTCTAAATTACTGGCTTTATTCTTCCTGTAATACTTTGTAGGCTCAAACGCCTCTTTACTCAACCCGGCGATTTTGAAGTTAATCCATTTTGCCGCCCTTGCCGCCAAAGGCTCGTCTATGCTGTCTAGCGTTAGGGAGTCGAGCAGAAAGTCCATAACTTTAGTGTAGTCAATATTTAACCCAAGCAGTTTGTTACCCAACGCCGCCGCCGTTACGATGATTGCCAGCGACCGGGCGAAGCGTCTAGCCAGTTTGTTATTTTCCGGCGCTTTCGCAAGGGTTTCTTGTTTAATCCTATCATATTCCGTAATCAGCGCGTTATCGCCCAGCTTCATCAATTCGCTCACGAATTTGGGGCCGATTGTACCGTGCTGTTGTCCGATGAATGACATTAAAGCCTCCGAATGTTGCTCCGATTCCGTCCATATGTTATCTAGTTCTATAATTCTCAGCCGCTGGCCGTCCGGCATACGGTCATTGATGATGGATTTTTCCCCGGTTGCGATTATGGTCGTACACCAAGAATCCAATCCGTGACCGCTCATGTCCGGCTTTGCGATATACTCACCGTCGTTATTCCTGTCCCTGACAAACCGCCCCTTCTCCACGCCAGCCGCCAAGACATAACCAATGTTGGTATCTTTCCCGGCGAATTGAGCAATTCCGATTTCATCCAGGCCAAATGGAAGCCCATGATTGCCGCAGAGTATTTGTGTTAGGCGGTTCTCGGTGAGGCTGCATTTTTGATTCAGACTATATTTTGACAGTTCCGGGTTTGAAAAGAGCGATACCGCCAGCGCCGCCGCCGTTGTTTTGCCCGTGGTTGACTCCGGGGCCAGATGAACGAACAGGGTGTGTATCTCGTTCAGGGCCAGCGGTTCTACCAACGGAGCAGACAGCCCGATAGCGACTGCCGCCTGTAACGGTATACTGTTTGGTAAAAAGTGTTTATTGAATCCCGCTATCGCTTCATCCGATTTGCCCCGCGCTGATACTTTCAGATCGCCGCAATAGCGGATATGCCTATTCACGCCGCCGCCTTCGACTATGGCGTAGTCCCCGCAAACATAAATCCGCCGCCTGTTGAGGTTCTGCCAGCCTAACATCGGGGTCAGCACCACCGGGGTCAAGACCTCCAAATGCTCTATGATATACTGGATGATAAACCTATTGGCTTCTTTATTATGGAACATGGGAATGCGTGATAGGTGTCGGTCTATGAGCTTCTTCGGTTCGAGATTCCCCATAGGTATGACCTCTTGGGATATTTGCCCGAAAAGCTCAAACTCAATTACAAATAGGATTTCCCCGGTCACTTTATGCCGTTGTATCTCTGTGATGTCAAACGCTTGGCATAAATTTGTCCACTGGTACTTTCCAGATTCTTTGTCCTTGCTCTTGCGCCGGATATACTTGCCGTTGTTACAAAACCGCTTGTTGGGCGATAGGATACCGTTGGAATCCTGTACCGCTCCCGTGAGGTCTGCGACTTCGGACTGGGCGGCGTGAGCTTGGACGGGGGTATTGCTGTTTTCATTTTCGTCCATGAATATCACCTGTATCGTTTGTACAATAGACTCGCCTCGGCATTGGTTTCTTGGCGATTCTCCGTAAGTCCCACACCTCATAAATACGTTTGCCGTCTATTGGGGGGTTGATTTTTGAAGGTCTGCACTGGCCTTGATGGATTGCGTTCGGGTAAACTCTAAACACGACTTTACCGTTTCGCTCACCATCCGTACTCTCGGGAAACAACATAAAACTGCGTTGGCCGCATGGTTGCCGGAGATCATCGCGGACAGCCTCGCCAAGGACTGCCTTGGGAAGATGCTCGTGTGGATGAACATCCTCGCGTCGCTTCCTGTTGCTCATCACAACAGACCGACAACCGCTTTATTTTATGTTGCTGACCGAGTCAGCTAAGGGTGGTAGTTCCTTGCGCCGAAGTCGCACTACAGCTTGCTTCAGCCCAGTACGCCATTACACTTACGTTGCAGACCCTCATTTGACACAGGGACGCAGTTTGTAACGACTGTATTACCTTTGGGGTTGCGGCCATAAGGGTTTATCAGCGCCTTTCAGGTAGATTACAGAGCGGACAAAACAAAAACTGGTAATAATCCCTCGTCGTGAGAAGATTATTACCAGATTAGGCTTTTGTCATATGGAGCCGCTTACTGGGCGCGACCCTGCCCTGTGCCATTCATTATAGACGGGTATGTAGGGCTTGTCAAGCGTTTTCACAAAAAAATACCATCGCCGCCCTGCTTGCTCTTACCGCCCCCACTATGCCAATCACACAAAAATGGCTATATCCCTTATGCCGCAATGGATTTAGGGCATCAGCCCACCGCCCCCCTAAGTTTGATACCCCTATAAAGCTATCATGGGTATCATTATCCGGCTGATGTGTTTTTACTTTAGGGGCGTACCGAACTCCTGTCCGGGAATTTCTCTGTGATACCAAACCTTCCCGGTGTTTTTTCCTCGCAAACTTGATAATATTTTTGTAAAAGTCTTTTTCTGACTGTACGGAAAATCCCCATCCGTCAAGCTCGCAAACCCTTGATATTGATAGGTTTACTGCTATGAGCGGACAGGGATTAGTGTGGTGACCCGTACGAGACTCGAACTCGTGTTACCGCCGTGAAAGGGCGGTGTCTTAACCGCTTGACCAACGGGCCGGATGTGTGCGGACGCATGAGCCGGATGAACGGCATACATGAAATGATACCACACATCAGGCCGATATGTCAACTGCCGCGCGCCATAAAATTTTTTCGGGAGCGTGTCAATCATTGCTGGACATTTTTTGCGGTCTGTGATAACATGTATATCGGATTATCAATGCGTTTAGAAACGTGAAAGGACTTGTCAAATGCTTGATTTTAACTTTCGTAACCCCGTCGAGTTAGTCTTTGGGCGCGGACGTCACAAGGAGATCGGCGCGCTCGTGAAACCTCACGCCGCTCGCATCCTGCTGCACTACGGCGGCGGCAGCGTCAAGCGCTGCTCCACATACGATGACGTGACCGCCTCGTTGAAGGCGGCGGGCGTCGAATACGTTGAACTGGGCGGCGTGCGCGTCAACCCCGAACTTGATCTGATCAACAAAGGCGCGGAGATATGCCGGGAACAGGGCGTCGGCCTGATACTCGCCGTGGGCGGCGGCAGCGTGATCGACTCGGCCAAAGGGATAGCGATCGGGGCCGTGCCGGAGAACGGCGGCGTGTGGAAGTATTTCACAGACGGCGGTAGTATCGAAAAAGCGCTGCCCATAGCGACGGTGCTGACCATCCCGGCGGCCGGCAGTGAGCAGAGCCCGGACACGGTGGTCTCACACCGCGACCGCAAACTGGGCTTTACCAGCCAAAAACTGCGTCCCGTGGTGAGCGTCATAAACCCCGAACTGTTCTTCACGCTCCCCTCCGAACAGATCGCGTACGGCGTCAGCGACATGATGAGCCATATCATGGAGCGCTATTTCACCAACACGAAGAACACCGAACTGATCGACGGCCTGTGCGAGAGTACGCTGAAAACCATTATGCGAAACGGCCCCAAGCTGCTCAAAAACCATGAGGATTACGATGCGTGGGCCGAGGTGTCGTTAGCCGGGTCGTTCTGCCACAACGGCTTTTTGGGCGTGGGCCGCGCGCAGGACTGGGCGTGCCATAAGATGGAACACGAGTTGAGCGCCCGCGACCCCCGGATTGCCCACGGCGCGGGCCTGGCCGTCCTGACGCCCGCGTGGATGAACTGCGTACACAGCGCCAACGCAGACATGTTCTCGCGGTTCGCGCGGAATGTCATGGACGCGGGCGGCGCGGAAGAGGCGATCGAAAAACTCAGGGGTTTCTACCGCTCGATGGGCCTGCCCTCCACCCTCGCGGAACTGGGCCTCGGCGAGGGCGACTTGGACGAAATGGCGCGCAAGTGCGCCGGCGGCGGTGAAATAGGCGGTCTGCGCAAACTAAACCGCGGCGACATTTTGGCCATATACAAGTCGGCCCTTTGACAGATACCGCAAAATACATATAAAAATTGGAAGGTGGCAATTTCTTTGGATGAGCTGATGATGGTTCCGGTGCCGATTTTCGACAAGAAGAAAAACGTATTGGGCTATTATATCTCGTTTCGGATCGGTAACGTCCTGATCGAGGAGGGCAAGGCGTTCACGGGGACGTCGGCGTCGTTGCCTTTTTTTGAATTTATGAACAAGATCGGGCTGGAGGCGCTGACCTACGACAAGATGGTCTTTGTGCCGGTGACCGACGTGCAGCTGGCCATGGATATGGAAAACGAGTGCGAGATTGACCGCGCGCTGGTGGTGCTGACCTTGGACAAGAACAGCAGCCTGTCACCGGCCAACCTGCACCGCATTTGGCATTTCAAAGAGGTAGGGTTCAAGATCGCGTTCCACAGCTTCAACGAGATAAGCGACCTCGAGTCGTTCCTGCCGTATGTGGACTACCTGTTCTGCGGGCGCAGCAACGACATCCTGATGCCGGTCATGCGGTATATCAAATCCCACGGCCCGCACGTGAACGTGATCGCCGCGGACATAGAGACTTCGAGGGAGTTCGACACCGCGCTGTTCTACGGCGTGGAGATGATGCAGGGCCAGTTTTACAAATACCCGTCGCACATACGCTATGAACACGTTTCGCCGCTTCAGCTCAACTATATACAGCTGCTCGACCAGGTGAACCGCGACG
>Ga0082212_10013053_pt1 | contig 10417 bp, 9 predicted proteins | sample TergutNt197P3_FD_71548 | JGI IMG/M metagenome (GOLD analysis project Ga0082212, IMG submission 71548) | Neocapritermes taracua P3 segment gut microbial communities from Petit-Saut dam, French Guiana - Nt197 P3 | ecosystem: Host-associated > Arthropoda: Insects > Digestive system > Gut ...
GCCGGTTTTTACAAAATAACGCTGGGAGGCGGTTAAAATGAGCTTATCGGTTAAGGATATCGCGGGTGCGCTGAAACTGGAAACACGGGTGGTCGAAAGGCTTGCCCGGTATCTGTATCCAAATAAAGTGCTGCTAACCCACGATGAGGCGCTTGTCTTACGGGATTATTATTATAAATTTGGGGGGGGGCCCGTAGGCGTTGAGGTTGGACCGTATAACGAATGGATGAAACTGGAGCGAATGAGGGCTTTGGTAAAGGCCAGGCTTGAAGTTATCGAGGAAAAACAGTCGGCTTGCGTCAGCAAGCTCAACACTCTTGCAGGGGTTTTTCCCTCTACCGAAGAGACGCTTCCGGCCAAAGTATCGCCAAGGGGACATGATCCCGGAGGTATCCTGAAATTTCCCGGTACCAAGGTGGTTGCGAAAACCGCCCCGGTCAAGGATAGGCGTCTGTTTGCGGGGCTGCCGTCAAGAGGTTAGCCTTTCCACGGGTTGATACAATTTTAACCTGTTAATCTATCATTGTCCCAAGCGCGGCAATTTTCTGGACTTCGAGGGTGAACGCCCCCTGGTCCTCGGTGACGCGCCCGTATACCGATAAAGGCCGCTGATCAAACAGCAATGTGCTGTAGCGGTCGTAGATTTCCGGGAAAATTACCGTCTCATACATTGCCGTCTCATCTTCCAGGCTCAGAAAACTCATGGTCAGGCCGTCTTTGGTCCAGACCTCCTTTTGAGTGATGGGCCAGCCAAGCATGGTGACGTTCCGCCCGGCGTATTCGGCAATGTACCGGGCTTTTGCGCGTTTTAGGGACTTAATCTGCTCTTTCCAGAGCGCGAGCGGATGAAGCTGCCGCAGAAAACCCAATGCCCGGTATTCTTCCCGCAGATCGTTTTCGCTGAGCGCCGGTTTGGAGGGGGGCGGGGGAGCAGCCCTGCTCCGGCAGCTAAAGCCCGGCAATGGTTCGGTGGCAAATAAATCCCCCTGTCCTTTTCCGGCTTTTTCCGAGTTTACCGACAACAGCCGCCGGGCCTGCATCGGCCTGGAAAGTCCGCCGGCTATGCTGTCGAACACGCCGGCGGGACAGAGGGCGGTAATGTCGTCACGGTGCAGCCTGATCCGCCGCGAAAAATTGTCCAGCGACGTAAAATTCCCGCCCCGGTCCCGCTCGTCCAGCAAGGCATTTGCCCCGGATGCCGAAAGCCCCTTGATCGCCATCAGCCCGATAACCAGGGTTTCGTTATGCGCGTAATATTTCCAGCGGGACATGTTGACATCAGGCCCCGCAGTTGCAAGCCCCATGCGCCGGGTTTCGGCGATGTATGCGTGGGGGCGGTAATAGCCCCCCTGGTTGGAAAGCACCGCCGCCATGAATTCGGCAGGGTGATGGACCCGCAGGTATGCCGACTGGAATGACACCATCGCGTAGGAGGCGGAGTGCGGTTTGCAGAAACTGTAGCCGTCGAATGACAGCATCATGTCCCATATTTTTTGGACGGTTTCTTCCCGCACTCCGTTTTTCCGGCAGCCCTCGAAAAACTGGTTCTGGTACACCGCCAATTTTGCCGCCCCGGCTTTTTTGGCGATTACTTTCCTTAACTTGTCGGCGTCCGCTTCGTTAAAACCGGCAAGGGCCACGGCGGTTTTTGATACGTCTTCCTGATAGCAGAGTATTCCGTAGGTTTCATTGAGGATGCTTTCCAAAAACGGATGCAGCGGCTCCCATGCGCCGCCCTTGAGCCGCCGGACATATTCGGCAATAAACTTGTTCGCCGCGGGGCGGATGATGCTTGAATGGATGACGATGTGCTCAAAATCCCCCGCCCCGGTTTTTTTCTGCAGTTGGCGCATGGCGGGGCTTTCGATGTAGAAAACCCCCATGCTGTCGCCGCGTGCCAGCGCCTCGATCGTTGCCCTGTTGTCCGCCGCCCTGGACAGCCGGTCCTGCAGGCCGTCAAATCCTGTTTGTTCCCCTATGTTTGCTGCGGCATCCCTGATCACCGCGAGGCTGCGGTTTCCCAAAAGGTCGATTTTTACAAAGCCCGCCGCTTCGGTTCCTTCTTTTTCCCAGGCCAGAAGGGGGTAGCCATCTACCGATTTTTCGACCGGGGCAAAACGGCTGACAGGTTCGGGCGTTATAACAAGGCCCCCGCAGTGCATGCTCAGCCCCCTCGGCAAGCCCTCGATTCTGGCGGCGATTGCAAATATTTCTTTCCACAGGGGATCGATGCGTTCTTCGTGTTCACGGAGATCGAAAATTTTTCTTTCAAGCTGCGATATTTCTCCGTCAGAAAAACCGTAAGCCTTTGCCGTTTCGCGCAGCGCCGATCTCCGCCTGAAAAAATTATGATTGGCGACACGGGCGCAGTATTCGGGGCCGAATTGCTGTATTACCGCCCCGATCAAGGCGTCGCGTTCGTCCCATGCGAAATCAACGTCAATGTCCGGCGGGTCGGGGCGGGCGGGGTTCAGGAAGCGCTCGAAATACAGGTTATGCGAAATGGGGTCAACGTTGGTAATGCCCAGCGAATACGAAACAATGGATGCCGCCCCCGATCCCCGTCCGCAGGTGCGGCTGCCGGCCATCCTTACGATGTCGTCCATGCGGAGGAAGTAGGGGGAAAAGCCCATTTTTTCGATAATGTCCAGTTCATATTCCATGCGATCGATTTGTGCGTCTCCCAGAGCGCCGTAGCGCAGGGCGGCGCCTTCGTAGCTGCGCCTTCGCAGCTCATCCGCCGGGTCTTCTCCGTATGCGGGAAAAATATAGCCGCTAAAAAGTTCGTTGAACCGGCAAAGGGCGGCGATTTCTCCGGTTCCCCGCACCGCTTCGGGCCAGGATTTGAGCCGCCGCTTAAGTTCGGCGGATGTTTTTATAACGCCGGTTCCGTCGGCAACTGTGTCCCGCGGTCCAAGGCTGCCGGTTGTTTTATTCAGGCCGATTGCGCGTAACACCCGGTGGACGGCGAAATCGGAGCTGTCCAGAAACGCCGATGTGTCGAGAAACGCGAGGGGCAGGGACAGGCTCCTGTGGCCTTCAATGCCGCCCAGGTTATCGGGCGTGATCGCCGCGTAAAGCCGCCGCACCCGCCCCGCCAGGCTTCGCAATGCGCCTGTGTCGGCGGAAGCGAGAACCAACCCGGCGGCGTTTTCCCGCAGATGGGGCAGGGGATCAAAATGATCTTTATCTTTGTTCCGCAAGGTAAGAATTTCGCATAACCTCCCGAACCCGCTTCGATTTTCCACAAAGCAAAAAACCCGATTCTCTCCACTGATCACTGTTAATTGTTCATTGTTAATTGTAAGCGCTACCCCAATAACAGGCTGAATGTTCCTTTCCTTCGCTGCCTCAAGAAAAGAATGTACCCCGTAGAGGTTGTTCATGTCGCATATTGATACCGTTCCCGCGCCGAACGATGCAGCCCTGTCCAGCAATTTTTCCGGCTTGTGTACGCCGTAGAGAAAAGAATAGGCGGAACAAAGCCCAAGCCGGATATTCATTCACCATTCCCCAATGCTTCGCGGCATGGAAGCCGCTGTATCTACGGCTTTAGCCTTCGTTATCTTCCCCGCTCCGTAACGGTTCTGCACCGCATCCACCGCTTTCTGCAGCCGGTGTTTTTTTATATCCGCTTCCGGCTCAAACAAATCGGGCGCGAAACCCAGCGGCGCGAGGTCTTCGAGCGACAGGCCGACAGAACGTATCCTGATGCGGCGCTCCGCCGTTTTTTGGTAAAGATTATTTGCCGTTACCGCAATTTCGCTGTCGGTTATGAGAAGTTCTTTTGTTTTTTGAAAACCCTGCGCCTTAACGCCGTCGCTGTACATTACCGCGAGCCGGATTCCCCCCGTACCGAGTTTTTCGTTCCGCATTTCCAGGCCGCCGTGTCCGGCAAGGGCGGCAATCGCAGCCCGGATAATTTCATCGTCCAGCACGTCTTCGGGAAAATCGGCCTGCCGTTTGATTACCCTGCCGGCGTTTCCGGCTGTTACCGGGGTATTGTCTATCCCCCGCGCGGCATCCCGCAGCAGCAGCCCTTTCTTTCCCCCGAACAGCGAAACCGCCTCGCCGTCACAGAGCGCGGCCAATTCCCCGGCCTCGCGGAACCCCGCCGCCCTGATCGTCTTCAGCAGGGAAGGTCCCAGCCCCGGCAGCAGGTCAATATCCTGATGGGCCAGAAACGCCGCCTCGTCTCCCGGGCGCACCTCGATCAGCCCCAGCGGCCGGATGGCCCTGCTCGCCACCTTGGAAACCAGTTTGTTGGTCGCCGCCGCCGCCGCCGCCCGTATGCCCAGGCCGTCGATAATTTCGTTCTGGATATGGCAGACGCAATCCGCCGGCGGACCGAACAGGCCCCTTGTTCCGGTTATGTCGAGGTAGAGGTTCCCCCCGCCGTCGTTCTGCCATGCCGGCGCATAGCGGGCAATGACCGCCTCAAGCGCCTTGTTCGCCTTGAGGTATGCCGCCGGATTGGGGGGAATGATCGCCAGGTCTTTCGACATCCGGGACGCCGCCGCCAGAGCCATGCCGGGCCTGATATTCTGCCGGATCGCTTCCGGCGATACGTCCCAGGCCACCGCCCTGCCCCCGGCGCCTCCGGCGATCACATAGGGACGGTCCCGGAGCGCCCTGTCTTCCAGAGCCGCCACCGCCGCGCGGAACCCCACAATGTTAAGATGGGCAATCACCCTGTTCAAGGTTTCCTCCCGCCGCAAACGGTGGGGCAATATGCGCCTGCTCCAGAATTTTGGCGAGGGTTTCGGCGTTGCGGACGGCCTGCCCCCTGGCGTGGTTGTTGAAGTAGATGACCACCCGGTCGGCCTTGACGACGATCTGTTTAATCCGTTCCGCTGCTGCCTCAAGCTCGCCGTCTGAGTAGAGGTAGTCGTAGCGGGCTGTGCTGTCGGAGCCCCACCATGTTTCCTTGTTGCGCCCGTGCAGGCGGAAATAGGCAAGCGGCGCCGTAACCACGTCCGTAGTGGGGGGCAGACCTTTCAGTTCGGGCATATCGAGGCCGACCAGCGTTGCGCCGCGCTCTTTCAGGCCGTCAATAACCCGGTTGTTGAGCCATTCGGCGTTTCTGAACTCGACAGCCGAGGTAATTCCGGAAAATTCGTCCAGCACCCTGCCCAAATACCGTCGGTTTTCCGCCTCATAGTGGAAAGAATAGGGGAATTGGAACAAAACCGCCTCCAAACGGCCCTTTTCCCTAAGCGGCCCGATGGCCTGTATGTAGGTTTTGGCCTGATCCTTCCATTTCGAGCCGTCAATCTTGTGGGTAAGGGACTGGTGTGCCTTTATGGCGAAGGTCAGCTCCGGCGCAGCCTCCAGCATACTCCGAAGGCTCTTTTCTTTTGGCATGGAGTAGTAGGTATAATCCAGTTCAACCGTCTTAAACCGGCGGGCATACAGGGAAAGAAAATGTTCCTTTTTGGCACCCTCCGGATACACCGGCCCGGCCCATTCATTGTACGAGTAGCCGCAGGTACCAACCAAAATTTCAGCCATCACCCCAGTATAAACAAATGTATAGTAGTTGTCAATGGGGGGAATCCGTGGTTTTGTAAAATAACATTCTAAAACAGCTCTAATGTTTATTTGATAAAGTACCGCTTATCTATTCAATTTCTTCTGAATAATTAAATTCTACTTTGCTTTGAATTAAAATTTCATTTAATATGCTATTTAAGTATCCCATTTTTTCAACTTCATACAAATATGTTATTATTTGTGGAATATTAACAACATCTTCTATAGAGTCCATGTATCTATTTACGATTTTTTCAATACCGTATTGATCATATGCACCTTGCCGAAGATGTTTATAAATACTGTCTCTTTCTTCATTTGTTTTGATAACAAAACGTATAGGATAATGTTCCAGTTTATCAATATCCAAAAAATACTTTTTGATATCAAGGGTTTCAGTAACTTGGAAAAAATACCCCAATGGTCTCATTACAAAATCAATTCCACCATCATTTGCATTAGTTCTGCCAGTTTTATATAGTTTTAAATTTTCTTCCTTAAGTTCATTCGGTGAATACCCCCAAAAAATTTTTTTACCACTATAAAAATATTTTAAAATTGAGAAACTGACAATTTCAAATAATCTTGCATCAACATCAGGGTTAAGCAAATTCATAATAAATGAAATATATTTTCTTTATCTTGATTTTCAATTTTTTGCAATTCTTCACATGCACTAATAAAATTATCAAAAGCATCGCGTTTGGCATTTATATAGCTATCAATAATTTTAATAATTGTTTTACTTAAATCATATTCGTGGTTATTATATTTGATTACTATAAGATTCCTGTTAATCCAATAACGACATGAAGGAATATCTCTTAAAATAATTTGTTCATTTGTTGTAGGAAAATATTTATGATATTCCTCATTTAGACGATGGTTTAAAGCATGATTTTGCAATTTTGACCCGAAGGGAAGTTCTCGTTGTCTTTTAAATAGTTCAGAAAATACTGCTCCCTGATGTTTTGAATATTTTGATTTATCTTCAAAAACAATCTTAATGTAATCTTCAAGAAGTACATATATTGCATAAAGATTAGCAAAACTACCACGGGACTTTGAACCTTTATTAGCAGATCTTGTTTTTATATTTATATATTCCAATAAAGGAGAAAATTTTATTAATTCTTCTCCATTTACTTTTAGATCATTTTCAATTAGATTGATGATTTTTGAAGTAAATTCATGTTTAACCATGAGAAACCGCTTTTCCAAATAAAGTCATTTGGTCGTATTCATTATTGGTTTTGTAAATTTTAGGTTCACGCTTTAATGATTTTCCTCCATGTTCATATATATCAAGCACGCGACGTAAACCAATGTCATAATAACTTTTATCAATTTCTATGCCGATGGATTTTCTGCCTAATTCTCTGCAAACATATGAAGTGGTAAAAGTTCCAGAAAAAGGATCTAATACCAAATCGCCAATATTTGATGATGCCTTAATAATACGTTCCAGTAAAGCAACAGGTTTTTGGGAAGGATGATTTTCATATTCGTCCATCCTGTATCTAACACGGGGAAATTCCCATACATTACCAGGGACTTTAGTAGAACTATATTGTGTAGGGGTGGATTTTCTATAATCAATTAGTTTTCTTTTTGCACCAGTTTTTGCTTCAACAAGTATTTCAGATCCATTGAAACAATAATCTCTGCAATTCTTTACACAAAACAAAATGGGTTCATACAAAGAACCATAATAATTTTTAGCCTGTACTCCAGAACTATCATAATGCCAAATAATCCTTGATAGAATGGGCATTTTTTGTCTTATATAAATATCAAAATATGGCATAAATTGAGTTGAAGTCATAATATAAAGTGAACCATTATTTTTTAATTTATCAATGCAAAGGTTAATCCATTTATAAGACCAATTTAAATATTCTTCATCCGTTTCCCATTTATCTTTTGTCGTATTGAAGTTTTTACCTATATTATAAGGAGGATCAATGAAAATTAAGTTAATAGTATTATTTGGTATTAAATTTAAACCAGAAAAAACATCTGAATTAACCAATTTATGCCCATTTTTTTCGAAAACGTCCATATTTTGACTTTACTCTTTTTTAAAGTATTTGTCAATTACATTTTTATCATCTTAAATATGAGAAGTTTGCAGGACAATGATATCAGTAATATGTTGTAAAAGTCTAATTACCCAGCTTTTTTATGTAGATCGCGTTATAAAAGCCGCCTTCGCAGATAATCAGACTCATTCTCAGTCCCCTGCCTATGTTTGATACCGCAACTTTACCGTCCTCGTCTGTGTACCAGCATCGAAGTAAATATTCTTTTCCGCCTTCAAATTTATAGGACATTTCGACATTTCGCACTTTTAAAATGGTTCTGCTGCCGGTAATCGCATTGTTATTTATAACTATTTCCAAATCTACAATAAAAGAAGTATCTCCGGCAGGAATGGTAAAGCCGGTTGCGCCCATACCCAAAAAGGCTGTCTTTAAATTGACATTAATACCGTTGTAGGATTTTATTGTAATACTCGGTTCAATCCTTAAAGCAACAGAATCTTCCGGGGGAATGCTTTCATCAAAAATATTGACTGTTGTTCCGCATGATAAAAAGATGAATGTAATGACGGCTAAAATAATAATCAAGTGGATTTTTTTCAGGATTTTCATGAATTTTCTCCCTGGAATGTGGTATAAATTAATAATAAACCGTGGAAGAAAATTGTCAAGTATAAATAAACATTGAAATTGTAGCTGAGAGCATGTATATTACTATACTGAGAAAATACGGTTCTGCCGATTTATACAGAATCGAACACAAATTAAAATAAGCTATATCCGCTCCCAGAGCTTTTTAGCCAGTTCCCGCGATTTTGCCAGCAGAGCTTCTTCGTCGATGTTTACCAGCACTCTATCGCGCATGACGATTTTTCCGTTGATAATAGTTGTGTCAACGTGACGGCCGGTAACGCCGAAGAGGATGTGGCTGTTAATCGTACCGGCGTTTACCGGAGTTGGGCCTTTGTAATCGACGATGATGATGTCCGCGTAATGATCCTTCGCCAGTGTTCCCGTTTTACCTTTGATGAAGCGTTCCATGATCTTCCTGTTGTTTTCAAAAAGCATGGTTGGAGGTTCAGCCCAGGCGACAGAGGGAATGCCCTTCGCGTGTTTGTGAAGAATCGCGGCGGTTTTGTAGGATTCAAGCACATCGGCGGCATATCCGTCCGTGCCCATTCCCACGGTGATTCCCTTTTTCAGCATTTCCAGCACTGGCGAGACGCCCACGGCGTTGCCCATGTTCGACTGGGGATTATGCACCACGGCAACGCCGCTTTCCTTAAGCATATCTATTTCTTCATCGGTGACATGGATACAGTGGACGGCGATGGATTTCGGAGAAAGAACGCCGGTTTTGTACAGCCGCTCGATAACGCGCATCCCGTATTTGGAAACGGCGTCGGCAACGTCTTCAAAGCCCTCGGCGGCGTGTATGTGAAAGCCGACTCCCGCGCCGGCCGCGGCTTCAAGGCAGCGATTCAGGGTTTTTTCGCCGACGGTCAACTGGGCATGGAGGCCGAACAGCGAGCCTATCATGTCGTCGTTTTGCCCCTTGCAGTAGTTGGCGAAATCAACATTTTCCTTAATTCCCGCAGTGGCGATTTGCTCGCCATCGCGGTCGGATGTCTCATAACAGAGGTTGCTGCGTATGCCGAAGAGTTTCGCCGCCTCGGCTATTTTGAACAGGCTGCCTTCTATGGCAAAGGGGCTGGCGTGGTGATCGATCACCGATGTAACCCCCGAGCGCACTTCATCGATCATCGGGCCGATGCAGCTGTAATACACATCCTCGAGGGTCAGCTTTTTGTCCAGCCGCCACCACAGGCCGGCAAGCACTTCGCCGAATGTGGTCGCCGGTTTTCCGCCCAGGTTGATGCCTCGGGCAAAAGTGGAATAGTAGTGCATGTGGGTGTTGATAAAGCCGGGCATCACGAGTTTACCCTTCGCGTCGATATATTCCGCATCGGGATACTTTGCCCGCAGCGCGGCAGTATCGCCCACGTCCATGATGGTTTTTCCCTCTACAAGAACCGCGCCGTTTTCGATAAAGGGGTTGGCGCTGTCCCTGGTTACAACGTTTCCGTTTCCGATTAATAGCATATATTCCTCCTTAGCTTACAAGATACTCGTACTTTGACATGACGGTCTCAAGCATGGCGATCCATTCTTTTGGAATCGTTGTTTCGCCTTTGCGGTACGTTACCACCGATTTGTCTTCCAGCCTGATCTTCCAGGTGTCCGCGCCACCGCCGCTGGCGGTCGTTTTCAGGAAGCCTGCGTTTTCGCTTTCCGCAAAATCTTCCTCGCAGCAGAATACCGTCAGTTTATCTTTGTACGGTTTTCCGGCATGGGGGCAGAAGGTCGCGCAGTTTCCACATTCGTTGCAGATCCGGTCGATGTGGAGGATCTGGTGTCTGCCCGCAGCCTCTATCGCAACATTGGCACGGTTCGGGCATACGTCGGCGCATATTTCGCACAGGGTGTTGCACGAAAGGCAGCGGTATCCGTCGGTGTTGTCTTCTTTCGCTTCGGCGAAAACGCCTTTTTTAAGGTAGAGGTCAGAGAAATCAATGTCCGCCGTGCATGGGGAAGATGCCGGTTCGACAGAGAAGTTCGCTTCCAGCCCGAGCTTTCGCAAAATGTCGGCGGCTGCGGCTTTTCCGTCGGCGATTGCCTTTACCACCGTTGCCGCGCCGGCCTTGCAGTCACCGGCGATGTACACGCCGGGTACGGAACTTTCGCGGGATGCGTTCACCTGGGGCAGGCCTTTAGCGTTAAGCGCAATGCCGCCGCGGGTAAAACCGGCGGTTTCCACCCCCGCGCCGACAGCGCCGATTACC
>Ga0082212_10013054_pt1 | contig 10415 bp, 12 predicted proteins | sample TergutNt197P3_FD_71548 | JGI IMG/M metagenome (GOLD analysis project Ga0082212, IMG submission 71548) | Neocapritermes taracua P3 segment gut microbial communities from Petit-Saut dam, French Guiana - Nt197 P3 | ecosystem: Host-associated > Arthropoda: Insects > Digestive system > Gut ...
CTCCACGGAGGGGAATTGGGGGCTTAGGTGGGAACGCCATGGTCTTGTGTTTGCATACCCAGCTTCCGGCTAATTCCCCAATTCCCCTCCGTGGAGGGGTGACGCCGCAGCGTCGGGGTGGTTGTGCGGGGCACCGTGGAGGGGTGGCCGCCTCGGGCGCCCGGGGTGATCACACCATCACCATATACGCCGTCAGCGCGGTCATCGCAGCCAGCAGCACAACCATGCCGGCGTTGCCGAAGACCGCCTTGCCCGGGGGCGGCGGGTATAGCCCGGCGGGCATGGCGAATGCCCTGCGGCGACTGTACAGGACAACCGCCGAGAGGAGGCCCGTTATGCACATCGCGAGCAGCATGCCGCCGTAGGCCAGCAGAGGCAGCTGATCCTCTCTGTTGAAGAAGGGCAGCCGCAGCAGCAGGGGCATGCAGCTGCCGGTCAGGTTCACCAGCAGGTGCAGCGTCACGGAGGCCCTGATATTGCCGGTGCAATAGGTGAGCCACCCGAGCGCGAGCCCCAGGACGAACGCGTAAAACATCTGGTTGAGGTTCCCGTGGTACAGCGCGAACACCAGGGCGCTGAACAGAACATAGGTCTTCGCGCCGTAGGCCGAGAGCTTTTTATACAGCAGCCAGCGGAAGACGAGCTCCTCGAACACCGGCGCCAGGACCACGGCGAACAGCAGCAACGCCCAGGGATCGCTGTTCTCCACCATGTCGCCCAGGAGGTTGGTCACCTCGCCGCCCTTCAGGCCCCCGATCAGGCTGGTGAGCCACAGGCTCAGGAGGTTGAGCACATAGGAGGCGGCCATGGAGGCGAAGAACAGCATCACAAATTCACCGGGGAGTATGCGCGCTTTGGTTCCGGCCCGCAGGTCGGGGAGTTTGCGTATCACCGCCAGGAACAGGGGCAGGCCCAGGAGGTACAGCGGCAAAAAGGTCGCGCATATCAGGAACCAGCTGTTGGCGGTCAGGGCGGGCCGCAGCGCATGCGCGGCAAGGATAACCAGCGCGCCGCCCCCCTGCTGCACAATGATCATCAGCATGAAGGCCCAGCCGATGCGGCTGAAGCGCGGCCTGGCGGGGGGCAATTCGGGTTCCGGCCGCCATGCTTGCTCGTATGCCGGTTCCTCATATACCGGTTCGTATTCATCCATGGGAAACGCTCCTCTCTCGCAAGTTCGCCAGCGCCGGTACGGGGTCGTTGCAGGTGCACAGCGTGGCCCCGCACATCCGCATTCGCTCGATTTCCTCCGGGGTGTCCGGGCACCAGCACCAGGGCTGTATGCCGCGCCCGTTGAACTCGTCAACCAAAGCGGGCATCAGGTCGCGCATCTCTATGCCCACGCTGTAGAGGAAATCATAGCTGTTTCGCTTGAAATGCTGCATGTTATGTTTCGGGAAGCCCTGCGTCTTCGCGCCGTATTGCCTGTTGGCGTACGCCGTGATGTCCGCGTCGAAGCACGCGATGACGCTGGGCTCCAGCATTCGATAGCGCTCCAGCAGGGCCGCCGCCCTGTCCACGGTTTCAGGCGTCTTGGTCTTGATCTCCACGTTGAGGAACAGGCCTGTCGGTTGTACCCAGTCCAGGAACTCCTCGAACGTGGGGATGCGCTCGCCCCGGCCCGCGTCGAAGGCCTGCAGCTCTTTCAGGGTATGGCTCTCCACCCGGCCATGGCCATCCGTGGTGCGGTCGAGCGTGCTGTCATGCATCAGCACCAGCTGCTCGTCGCGGCTCAGGCGCAGGTCGATCTCCAGCATATCCACGCTGAGCTTCAATGCCTCGCGGAAGCCCAGCATGGTGTTCTCTGGGTACTTCGCTTTATAGCCCCTGTGCCCGGCGACGAGGGGCCGCGCGGCGCATTCGCCGAAAAAACCGGTCATTCGTCGTCCTCCGGGATTTCAGGGAAGGTGAAGGCATCCGGGTTGGCCTCGATGGTTTCGTTGCAGAAGGCGAGGAGAGAAGAAATATCGCGTGTTGCGGACTCCCAGACCTCCGACAAATCCATCTTTGTGTACTCGTGGGCAAACCAATTGCGCATGCTGCGAATGGCGCCCCACATGACCTTGTTCATTGTTTGATCCTTGAATTTTTCGCTCAGCCTGCCCGAAAGCTCTCCAATCTGCATAAGGCACATGGAAATGGAATGGCGCAGAACTTCGTCTTTCGTGAATTGCTTGTAATCATTGTCCAAACGCCCAACCGCGTCGTTGACCACAAGGCAATAATGTCTGATGTGCAAAACAATTTGTGCGTCTCTGAATTTCACAGTATTCTCACCCTATCTTTCATTACATTTGCGATAATCCAGGGGGACCTTTTTCGCTCCTCCGGATCCTTCAAAATGCTTGTATTCATGATATCGACTTTTTTGTTCAGCGCGTTGCTAAAATCGTCATACATGCCAAAGTACCTGAGCCCTCTGGCATTGGAGCCTTCGTTGTTCACCAGTATATCCACATCGCTCTCCTCCGTGGCCTCGCCCCGGGCGTAGGAGCCAAAGATATACACCGCCGGCAGGGCGTAGGCCTCGGCAACGGGGCGGATTTTTTCCCGCAGCTCGTCCAGCGTATAAATCACGGCGAATCTCCCTTCCTTTGCAGATTAGTGTTTGACATTTCCATCAATTCATGATACTATATTCACGCAAAAAAATCAAGCGATTTTTATGTCAAAGGGGAAATCGTCGTGCTGAAAAAGATCGCCGCGCTGCTCCTGGGCGTGTGGATGATGCTCGCCCTGTGCGCCCCCGCCGCGTCCGCCATCGAATTCACGGAAGGCCCCGCGCCCGGGGATTTTTGCCCGCTGCGGCTGGAGCTGCAAATGATGCGCAGGGGGATCGACAACGTCAACGTGTTCACCGACGGCATCGTGGTGCTGCACAGGGGCAAAATCATCTACGAGCGCTACGCCCGCGGATGGGACAGGACCACGCCGCACAGGATGTACTCCGTCACGAAGTCGGTGGTGTCGGCGCTGGTGGGCATCGCCATCGGCGAGGGCTATATCGACAGCGTACAGCAGAAGGTGATCGAGTTCTACCCGGACGCGGTGATCGCCCCGGGGCAGGAGAGCAAGCTGGACATGACCATCGAGCACCTGCTGACCCACAGCTCCGGGCTGCCGGGGGACAGCGAGGAGTCCGACGCCTGGTGGGAGTCTGACGACACCGGCAAAGCCGCGTTCGAGACCCCGCAGGCCGCCGCGCCGGGGGAGCGCTTCGCCTACAGCAGCGGCCCCGGCATGCAGACCCTGGCGTGCCTCGTCAGCCGGGCGGTGGGCATGAACCTTTTCGAATACGCCAAATTGAAGCTCTTCGGGCCCCTGGGGATGGACAGCGTGACCTGGGACGCCGCGGGCGACGGCAGGAACTACGGCGGCTTCGGCATCACTATGACCATGGAGGACATGCTGCGCTTCGGCATCCTCTACCTGAACGAGGGCGCGTGGGAGGGCAGCGCGTCCTCAGACACGCGGCAGGTCATCCCCGCGGACTACATATCGGCCACCCGGCCGCCCTCGCCCAACCGCGCGAACTACGGCTACCTGTGGAGGACGTACTCCGACGAACCCGGCTATGAGAGGGCCGTGCGGGCCGCCGGGTTCTTTGGGCAGTTCATCTGCGTGCTGCCGGATCAGGACATGGTCATCGTGCGCACGGGCAGCGCGGGGCCGGTGGTCAAAGCCGTCACCGGGGCGGCGCTGAAATATCCGGCCGCCGAGCGGCTGTTCATGCGCATCGTATACCCCAACGCCCCCCTGAAGGGGGTGCCGCTGCGGTATTTTATGGAGGCCATGTTCTAACGCAAAAATACTTTCGGAGGATTTTACCATGCAAGCCAAACGGATGCCTCCAAACGGCACGATCGGCCTGTTCTGCCCGAGCCATGTCGCCAACATGGAGCGCTACAACCCTATTATTGCAAAAATTGAAAGGCTTGGGTTTACCGTAAAGCTCGGCGGCAACTTCACGAAGGACACCTATGGCTATGCCGCAAGCGCGCAGGAGCGCGCCGCGGACCTGAACGCCCTGGCCGCAGACGAATCGGTGCAGTTGATCCTGTTCGGCGGCGGGGAGAGCGCAGTGGAAATCCTGCCGTATATCGATTACGACAATATCCGCCGCAACCCGAAGCTGTTCAGCAGTTACAGCGACGCAACCTCCATCCTGAACGCCATCTACGCAAGGACGGGCCTGGTCACCTATTACGGCTTTGCGGCGGGCGAATTCTCCGACCTGCGGCACTACGACTACACGCAGTTCTGCTCCCATTTTGTCGAGGGATATGAGGCGAAGCAATTCGTCAGCGACAGCGAATGGGTGACGATCCGCCCGGGCCGCTGCGAGGGCACGCTGGTCGGCGGGTATGCCTCCCTGTTCGCGCGTATGCTTGCCAATCCGTACTTCAACTGCGATGTCAATCAAAAATACCTGCTGTTTCTGGAGGACCACGAAAGGTTCAGCGGTGTCGGCGCGGTGGGCACCACCCTTGCGTTTATCGGCCAGAGCGCGTTTATGCGCAGCGTGTCGGGCTTGATCGTCGGGCACTACTCTGACAATGTCCCCGGCGACTTCACCCGCTGTTTTGAGCGCTTCGGCGCGGCGCATGGCATTCCCGTGGTCTATACGGATGATTTCGGGCACGGCACAAGGCACGCGATCCTGCCCATCGGCATGCACGCGACGCTTGACGCCGGCAATCAACGCATGACTTTTTGCGAATAAAGGAGAAACACATGCCCATCACTGAATTCCTGGCGCGCAACGCCGCGCACTACGGCGACGAGGTCGCCCTGGTGGAGGTCAACCCGGAGATCAAGGAGCTGGAAAAAAAGCAGCCCGACTGGAAGGAGATGTCCCTGGTGGAGCGCAACGTGCGCTCGGGCTACCGCAAGACGCTCACCTGGCACGCCTTCGACGAGCAGGCCAACCAGTTCGCGAATTTCCTGCTGGAAAACGGGGTGACGCGCGACACCAAAGTCGCCATCCTCATGATGAACTGCATCGAGTGGCTGCCCATCTACTTCGGCGTGCTCAAATCCGGCGCTGTCGTTGTGCCGATGAATTTCCGGTACTCCGCCGACGAGATCGCCTACTGCCTGGCGCTGGCCGACGTGGACATCCTGATCTTCGGCCCGGAGTTCGTCAGCCGCATGAACGTGATCCAGGAGCAAATCAAGCTGCGCATGCAGCTGTTCGTGGGCGAGCCCTGGGAGCGCCCGGTGTACGCCAAGCCCTACGCCCTCGCATCAAAATGCAGCCCGAAGCCCCCCATGGTCTCCCTGCGCGACGCGGATATCGCGGCGATCTACTTCTCCTCGGGCACCACGGGCTTCCCCAAGGCGATCCTGCATAACCATCTGGCCCTGGTGCACTCCTGCGAGGTGGAGCAGGCCCACCATGGCCAGGGCCGCGGCGACGTGTTCCTGTGCATCCCGCCGCTGTATCATACGGGCGCGAAAATGCACTGGTTCGGGAGCCTGCTCTCCGGCGGGCGTGCCGTGCTGCTGCGGGGCACGCAGAGCCGTTGGATCCTCGAGACGGCCTCGTGGGAGGGCGCGACGGTGGTGTGGCTGCTGGTGCCCTGGGCGCAGGACATCCTTGACGCCCTGGACAGCGGCGAACTGAAGCTGGAGGACTACGACTTGAACGCCTGGCGGCTGATGCACATCGGCGCACAGCCCGTGCCGCCCAGCCTGATCCGCCGCTGGAAGGAGCGCTTCCCCGGTCACGACTACGACACCAACTACGGCCTGTCCGAGTCCATCGGCCCAGGCTGCGTGCACCTTGGCGTGGAGAACATCCATAAGGTGGGGGCCATCGGCATCGCGGGCTACGGCTGGGAGACGAAGATCGTGGATGAAAACGGCGATACCGTGCAGCGGGGCGACGTGGGTGAGCTGGCTGTCAAGGGCGATGGCGTGATGCTGGAATACTATAAAGACCCCGAAGCCACCGCCGCCGTTCTGAGGGACGGCTGGCTGCACACGGGCGACATGGCCCGCGAGGACGAGGACGGCTTCATCTACCTGGTGGACCGCAAAAAGGACGTCATCATCACCGGCGGGGAGAACCTCTACCCCGTGCAGATCGAGGATTTTCTGCGCGGATACATTAAGATAAAGGACGTCGCCGTGATCGGCCTGAGTGACCAGCGCCTGGGCGAGATCGCCTGCGCCATCGTGGAGATCAAGCCCGGCATGGAATGCACAGAGGACGAGGTCAACGAATTCTGCAAGGAGCTCCCGCGGTACAAGCGCCCGCGCAAGATCATCTTCGCCCCCGTGCCGCGCAATGCCACAGGGAAGATCGAGAAACCCAAGCTGCGCAAGCAGTACGCGGGCGGCAGCGTGGTGGAGGAGCAGTTCAACCGGTAACCGGGTATTTTAGAGGCGGCCCGCGCCGCCCCTGAAAATTAAAAATCATAATTAGGAGGCATCCCGAATGAAAGCAAAACTGCACTGGCCAGCCATCTTTGTCGGCCTGGTGGCAATGTTGGTGTCCACGATAGTGATGTTCGCCGTCGCGGACATGGGCATCGACTGGAACACCTGGGAACCCGCCACCTCCATGATGCCCGACGGCGGGTTCAACTTCAACGAACTGGTCGACCCGGACGCCGCCATCCGCCAGCCGTGGAACGCGTTCTCCTCGCTGTACTATGTGTTCGTGGGCGCATTTCTGATCTGCCTGCCGTACACGAAGAAGTCCTCGGCGCTGTCGATCGTATCGAGCAAGATGCTGCGCAGCCTGTTCGGCATCTCGGTCATCGTCACGGGGCTGGGCAGCGCGTTCATGCACATGTCCTGCACGTTCATCGGCCAGATCTTCGATGTCGTGGGCATGTACCTGGTGTCGGTCTTTATTGTGATGTACGCGCTGCGCAGCCTGCCGAAATACTCCGTCAAGCTGTTCTCTATCCTGTACATCGTGATCAACGCGGTGTTGCTCTACGCGCTGATTTACGCGCCCAACCTGCGCAGGAACCTATTCCTCGCCCTCATCCTCATCGGGCTCGTCCTGGAGTATTTCTGCAACAGGAAGACCAAGGGCTTCAGCGCTGACATGCTGCTCGCGGCGGCCAGCTCGCTGGCGTTCGCGTACACCCTCTGGCAGCTGGACAACCACCGGGGCATGTTCTTCCCGCAGGTGGGCGCGTTCCAGGGCCATCATTTCTGGCACCTGCTCGGCGCGACCGCGTGCGGCTTGATCTATTTGCATTACAGCAGAAATGAGAAGGAAGAATGCCCTCCTGCATGATCCATCTGCACACAGCGCACCTGCTGCGGGGCAAGCGGGGCGCGCTGTTCTGCGCCGGGGCCGTGGCGCCCGACGCCATCGAGGACTGGCGGGGCAAGGACCACACCCATCTGCGCGACGTCCCGGACCGCGCCGCCGCCCTGGCGGAAATCGCCCGCCGCACCGACCCCCGCGACGACTTCGCCGAGGGGGTCCTCCTGCACATGTACGCCGACCTCCTCTGGGACGAAAACCAGCTGCAACGCTATTGGGACAGCCTCGGCGGCCGGCCAGCCGGCGGCGATTGGGTCCCTGAATACAGGCGGCAAATCTCCCTTGCCTCCGGCTGGATCTACCACCACAGCCCCTGGGCCCGCCCCTTATGGGAGAAGCTGCTCGCCGTGCCGCCGGAGCGTTACAGCCCCCTGCCCGGCATGGAGCGCGACGACATCCGCGCCTACCTCACGCGCAATTTCCGCTGGCACGAGGAGCACGCCGGCCCGCCCTCGTCATTCTATCCCCCAACCGAGGCCGAGGCCTTTGTGCAGGCGGCCGTAAAGAGGTATAAGGCGTGGCGTGGAAACTGACGTCGTTGTGTAAAGCCTTGTTTGTCGCTCCGCGAAGCCATCATCAGTCACCGCGCGACAGTTTGTATAAGGGTAAATACTTGCTCGCGGTGACAGCTTCCTCCACGGGAGGAAGCCGCTCAAGAAAAATAGAGGCAGCTTGCGGCTACACGTCCCTGCGGCTCCTTCCCGTGGAAGGAGCTGTCGCCGCAGCAAGCAGTTCTCTTTCGCATTTGTTTGGTCCGGCGACTGAGGATGTTATCGCGGAGCGACGCACCCACGCGCCACCTCAACCACCGGTTGAACCTCCCGCCCCCCATTTCAACTTCCCCATGATAGACATCCTTGCCCCCTTCCTGCTACAATAAGTCTATCAAATTCAGGAGGGTCCCCATGGATAACACAAACTACGCACAGGTTCTTTCGGCGCGCATTCTGGCACTGAGAAAAGAGAAGGGCCTCACCCAGGAGGCCCTGGCGCAGCGGCTCGGCGTGAGCTTCCAGGCCGTGAGCAAGTGGGAAAACGAGCAGTCCTGCCCCGACATCGCCCTGCTCCCCCTGCTGGCGGACATTTACGCTGTCCCGGTCGACAGCCTCTTCGGCAGGGAAGCCCAAGCGGAACCGCCCGCGCAGGAGCCCGCAACCATGCAGGGCGCAAGGCGGGAAGAAGAATGGGGCAACAACCCCGTGTTCTCCGCTGTTTATGACGTCCCCTGGCCCGACGACAAAACGGTCCGCGGCGTGGTATATTGGGGGCGCAAGCTCCTCGGCCACGGCGAGATGAGCATGCCGGAGAAGCGTTTCGTGCTCGACACGACTCGCCCGGAGTACACCTGGCTGCTGCGCTACAGCCCCCTCAACGTGCACGCCGAGTGCGTCCTGGTGGTCGAGGGCGACGTCAAGGGCAGCGCCAGCGCGGGCAATTTTATTTCCTGCCAAAGCATCGGCGGCAACGCAAAAGCAAAGATAATCAAGTACAAGGGCGAAGAATGACCTGTAGGAGCTGCCGCCGCAACCGCCTCTGCTGTTTCGCAATAACCTGGCCCGGCGGCTGAGGAAGTTATCGCGGAGCGACGCACCCAAAAAGCAAAAAAGCACCGCAGCTTCTCCGCCGCGGCGCTCTTTTTTGTTGGCTTGTTTGCTGCGCTTACAGCCAAGTGGTCATCGATTGCCACACCAATCCCCAAAAGCCGATGAACTGCTGAAAGAAGCCGCCTTCCAGCACGGCGTTGCCCGTGAGGAGCTCCATGATGTTCGATCCCAGGGCGATGGGGAAGAGAAACGGCGCGACGATAGGAATTAAAAATGCCATAGTTCCGCCTGCTTTCTATGATTAATTTTGCTTCAGAGCCATTATAACGCAAAATGCCGCTTTTGTCAAGCGCAAGATTTTTCTTGACTTTTTCAAGTCACGGCCTTATAATTAAGCATGGGGGACGTTCAGCCGCGCCCCCCTATTTCATGATTTCATATGAAGGGGATATTTGCGTGGACAAGCGGGACAAGCTGCGGGAGCTCATCAGCTACGCTGTTTTCGGCGTGCTCACCACCCTGGTGAACTTTGTGGTATACACGGGCCTCGAGCTCGTCCTCCGGCCCCGCTGGGGGGACCACAGCTACCTGTTCAGCCATGTGGCGGCCTTCATCGCGGCGCTGGTGTTCGCCTTTGTGGTCAACAAGCTCTTCGTGTTCAAGCAAAAGAGCTGGGAGGCCCGCCTGGTGCTCCACGAGGCCTGGACCTTCACCGCCGCGCGGCTGTTCTCCTTCGGGCTGGAGACCCTGTTCACCGTCGTGTTTTTCGAAATGCTCTGGCTCCGGTGCGACGCGTGGTTCACGCCGCTGTGGCTGCGCGTGCCCGTCTTCGCCGAACTGCTCACGCCCAACAACGCGTTCCGCTATCTCACCCGGTACGGGATCATCGCGGTGCTGGTGGTCATCATGAACTACTTCTTCAGCAAATGGGTGGTCTTCAGAAAGAAGAAGGAGGAGGCAGCCGAATGAAGCTCATCTCCTGGAACGTCAACGGCATCCGAGCCTGCCTCAAATGGGGTTTTAAAGACGCCTTCGCGGCTTTCGAGGCAGACATCGTCTGTTTACAAGAAACAAAGGCCGAGGCCTCGCAGGTGGACACCTCCTTCCTGCCCGAGGGCTACAACGCCTATTGGAACTCCGCGCAAAAGAAGGGCTACGCCGGCACGGCGGTTTTTACCCGCTTCGCGCCTTTAGACGTAAGCTTCGGCATCGGGATAGAGGCGCACGATACGGAGGGCCGCGTCATCACCCTGGAATTCGGCGCGTTCTACCTGGTGAACGTCTACGTCCCCAACTCCCGCGACGGCCTGGTCCGCCTGCCGTACCGCATGGAGTGGGAGGACGCCTTCCGCGCCTACCTGCAGCGGCTCGACGCGAAAAAGCCCGTGCTCGTCTGCGGCGACATGAACGTCGCCCACGAGGAGATCGACATCGCGAGACCGAAAACAAATCATATGAATGCCGGATTTACAGACGCGGAGCGGGAAAAAATGACCGCGCTCCTCGCCGCCGGCTTCGTGGATACCTTCCGCTATTTCTACCCTGAGAAGACTGACGCCTACTCCTGGTGGAGCTATCGC
>Ga0082212_10013055_pt1 | contig 10415 bp, 11 predicted proteins | sample TergutNt197P3_FD_71548 | JGI IMG/M metagenome (GOLD analysis project Ga0082212, IMG submission 71548) | Neocapritermes taracua P3 segment gut microbial communities from Petit-Saut dam, French Guiana - Nt197 P3 | ecosystem: Host-associated > Arthropoda: Insects > Digestive system > Gut ...
AAATCCTTTCTCCTCAAAAGGACCATTCCACAGTTTATGGACTTCTTTTACGTTTCCGGCGTTGCGAAATCTCTCCTCGATTTGTATCAATCTATAGTTGGAAACCACTCCATTATCATCTATACGGGATGAATAAAGCATCAAAAGTTCCGTTTTTGTATCCTGTTGGAAATAAGTAAATAATTGTCCGCCGTCCTTTTTTAATTTATTAAATTCTTTGTCAAACTCTTCGCCGAAAGTTTTACATTCAATCATCAAAAATGGTTCTCCTTCTTTATAAACTAAAATATCCAAACGTCCTGAAGTTCCGTGTCCAGTGGGATAGGTTTTTTCCAAAACAATATGTTCCGGTTTGTACCCTTTTTCCAACAAACGATTGACGCACTCCAACACTACAAAATTTTCGGGAGACGAAAAGTTTTGGGTACTCTTGCTGTCGGCTTTAATTTTATCTCCGTAGTTGAACCGCTCCTTCTCGAAATCCGCCTCAATAAGATAACCATCGGCATATTTTTTAACGAAAACAGCCGATGCGTTCTCTTTAGGGAGAAATCCCAGCGCTTGAATCAATCCTCTTCCCTCCATATTCATACTGTTTGTTTGACGCAAAGGTAGACATTTTTACCCAAAAGGGGGATGTTTTTTATCGATTTTGTGTAAGCATCTCAGTGTAAGAAGGAATTTCGCTCAGCGCCTCCAAACGATTTTCCAAAGGATTATGGCGGCAAAAATAAGTGTCTGTTCCGTTTGTCAGCAATAGATAAGGCACTTTGAGTACACGGTTGTATTGAACAATCTGCTCAAAAACAGATCGGTCTATGGGAATGGAGGGCGCTTTACATTCTGCCAGCAACAACGGTTGCCCTTTGCGGTCAAAAAGCACCAAATCAGCCCGGTATGGTTTTCGTCCCTCTTTGAGTCCATACTCGCAAGACATTAAATGGTAAGGCGCTCCGCAAATATCATGCAGATGCGCCACCAAGGTCTGGCGGACCTCTTCTTCGGGGGTATGGGCCACTTCCTTTTGTCTTACCGGATCAAACATACTGCAAAAGTAAAAAAAAGGTCGTACCTTTGTTCTCCTACCTGTCTTCCATGGCAAAACAAAACGCAAAAGAGAGTTATAATCAATACAAAAACATTTTGGCGGATTTAAAGGCCAAAAAGTACCTCCCTTTTTACCTGCTGATGGGCGAAGAACATTTTTATATCGATCTGTTGCACAGATACATAGTTGATCAGGTATTAACACCCGAAGAGCGGGACTTTAACCAAATAATACTCTACGGGTCGGACGCTAAGGTTACGGGACAGTACATTGCAGAAACGGCAAGGCGCTATCCCATGATGGCCCCCAAATGGGTGGTGATTGTTCGGGAAGCGCAATTAGTCAAAAATATAGAGAAGGACTTGGAAATATATTTGCAGCAACCTCCCCAAACCACCTTGCTGGTCATCTGTCATCCGGGAAAAACGGTAGATAAGCGCACGGCTTTTTATAAGTTGGCCTCGACAAAAGGGGCGGTACTTGATTCTGTTCCGTTAAGAGAGGAAGAGGTAGCCGACTGGATTATCCGCTATGCCTCCGAAATGAACATCAGCCTGACACCCGATGCCGCCGCTTTGTTGGCCGACTACTTGGGCACCGACCTTAACAAAATCAGTATGGAGATGGACAAACTGTTGGTAGCCCTGCCGACCGATTGTCGCCAGATTACCCCCGACCTGATTGAGCAAAATGTGGGTATTAGCAAAGAACACAGTCCCTTTGCTTTGTGTAAAGCCATATCGTACAAAGATATGCCCAAGGCGCTCAGGATGGTGCGTTATTTTGGAGAGCATGCCAAAATTTATCCCCTGCCCGCGGTATTGGGCGCTCTTTTTTCCCATTTTGCCCGACTGTTAAAATACCATGCCCTTTGTCAGGGACCTTCCAGGCCAAGCCGTGGAGAACTTGCCCAAAAATTGGGCATGAATCCCTATTTTTTAAACGAAATCGAAACGGCAGCCCAAAATTTTCCCTTACACAAAACGGCGCAAATTATATGGTTGTTACGCGCTTACGATGGACGCAGCAAAAGCAACGATCGGGGCGAAGCCACAGACGGCGATCTGCTTCAGGAATTATTATTTAAAATATTAAGGTAATGATTAAAAAATTTTCGATTGTATTGACTCTGGCCTTGTGTTCGGGGCACTTGTTTGCTCAATTTAGCGCGGATTTATCCCAAGACCGGCAAATAGCGCAAAACTATTTTGCTCAGGTAAAAGCGGCGGACGCTTCGGAGTTCGGCGATTTGATTATTCGTACTGCACGCTTTTTCATCAACACCCCATATGTGGGCGCCACCCTCGAAGTAGGAGATACCGAGCAATTGGTCGTCAACTTGCGTGAATTAGACTGTACAACCTTTATGGAAACGTGCTTGGCTTTAAGCCGCGCCGTGGCAGCGGGAACTCCGGACTTTGAGTCCTATTGCCGGCAGTTGCAATGGATTCGTTACCGCAGCGGAATCGTAGACGGATATACCTCCCGCCTGCATTATACCACTGACTGGGTGGCCGACAATACGGCGAATGGTATTGTATCAGATGTAACCCGCTCGGCAGGAGGCACGCCCCTTTCTCCGCAACTATCCTTTATGACTTCCCGTTCCGATAATTACAAGCATCTGAAAGGGCATCCCGACCGGATTGATTTTATGCGGCAGGTAGAAGAGCGGATCAACACCAGCGGCGCGTATTCTTATATTCCCAAAGAGGAGATTCATAGAAATCGGCAGGCCATCCAATCGGGAGATATTATTGGCTTTACCACCTCCACAGAAGGTATGGACGTATCGCATATAGGGATTGCTTACTGGCAAGACGGAACGCTTACATTTATACACGCTTCGTCTACCGCCAAAAAAGTAATCATCAATCCCGAATCTTTGAGTGATTATTGCGCCGGCATCAGATCCAACACCGGCATCATCGTGCTTAGAGGTATACCCGTTCTACCCGCCGGGCAATAGAGGTATAGATTTCGTAGGATATGGTGCCCAAAGTTTGGGCCCAATCTATAGCCGTAAGGGCAGGAGGACCTCCAAACAGCGTAACGGTATCGCCGATGCGGGCGTCTATGTCGCTAACGTCTATCATGCACATATCCATACAAATATTGCCAATAGTTGGGATTAACTTCCCGTTTACTAAAAACCGTCCGGCGCCCCTGCTCAGCCGGCGGTCGATTCCGTCTGCATAACCCAAGGGAAGGGTAGCAATGCGTTTGGGCCCGTTTGGAGTTTTGCCGTGCCGGCCATAACCGACTGTATCGCCAAAAGGGATCTCCTTGATTTGGATAATAGGGCATTGCCAGGAGGAGGGGTGGCGCAAGAGGGTCGAATCCACTGCACTGGTTCCGTACATCCCAATGCCTATACGAACCATATCAAACTGAGCGTGGGCAAAACGCTCTGTTCCGGCCGAATTTAAGATGTGACGTGTTACCGGATGGGGCAGGGAGTCGCATAGTTGTCGACTCAATCGATCAAAAAGGTCGATTTGGCCTTGGGTAAAGGGGTCGTGCTGCGCCTCGTCCGCCGCCGCCAGGTGGGAAAAGATGGATATGGGCGCAAGGTAATGATTGCTTTTTAAATGTTTAATCAGTTCCGGAATCTGTGCCGATTCAAATCCCACGCGGTGCATCCCCGAATCTATGGCCAAATGAAAAGGGAGTCCCGTACCTCTTTTTTCTTTGGCCGCTTGTGTATAGGCAAACAGCGCTTCAAAAGTATGGATTTCCGGATGGAGGTCGTAGTCGATAAGGTCTCCAAAGGCGCCAAAACCGGGAGTCAGCACGGTAATGGGGAGGTTTACTCCTGCTTCTCTCAACTCTATGCCCTCGCTGGGAAAAGCCACGCCAAGGGCATCGGCCAATTGAAGTCGTTCCAAGGCTAAGGAGAGCCCAATAGATCCATGGCCGTAACCATTGGCCTTTACCAGGGCCATGAGTTTGGTTGTTGGTTTGATAAAAGAACGAAAATAGTCGAGGTTGTGTTTTATGTGGTCAAGATGTACCTGTAACATAGTTTATTGTAGAATCTTATTAAAACAGTGCCTGCACAGGGGTTCGTAGGTATCCTGTTCGCCCAATACCACCAAGTTATCGTTGGCGGTGAGGCGATGGGAATGGTGGGCTAAATTGCCGCAACGGACACAAATGGCATGTACTTTGGTCACGTATTCCGCAGCGGCCATTAAATGGGGCATGGGGCCAAAAGGCTTGCCCAAATAGTCCATGTCGAGCCCCGCTACCACCACGCGAATACCTCTGTCTGCTAATTCTTTACAAACAGAAGTAATGTTTACGTCAAAAAATTGGGCTTCGTCGATTCCCACTACATCTACGTCTCCGGTGAGCAATAGAATATTGCCTGATGAGTCTACGGGCGTGGATCGAATGGCATTGGCATCGTGCGAAACCACCTCCTCTGTTGAATAGCGCACATCAATCATGGGTTTAAAAATTTCTACCCGCTGGTGGGCAAAATGGGCGCGCTTTAGCCTCCTGATCAACTCTTCTGTCTTACCAGAAAACATTGATCCGCAGATTACTTCTATCCATCCTCTTTGGCTGGCGCTCTCTAAAAACATGATGTGGCGATGATTTTATGTACCTTTGTAGAATGGCAAAGATAGACAAACTTTACATAGTTCCCACCCCCGTAGGAAACCTTGAGGATATCACCCTGCGGGCTTTGCGAATCTTAAAGGAGGTAGATTTGATTTTGGCCGAAGATACCCGTACCAGCGCGGTACTGCTCAGGCATTATGAGATTCATACTCCCATGCACTCCCACCATAAATTTAACGAACATAAGAGCGTGGAGGCGGTGGCGGATCGGATAGAGGCTGGCGCAACCATAGCCTTGATCAGCGATGCGGGCACGCCGGGGATTTCGGATCCGGGTTTTTTGTTGGTGCGTACCTGTTTGGAGCGGGGCATCGAAGTAGAAACGCTTCCGGGCGCTACCGCTTTTGTCCCCGCCCTGATCAATTCGGGCTTTCCATCTGATCGTTTTGTATTTGAAGGATTCTTGCCGGTCAAAAAAGGACGTCAAAAAAAATTTAAATTTTTATCGGAAGAAGAACGGACGATGATTTTTTACGAATCGCCTTTTCGTTTAGTCAAAACATTGGTAGATTTGGCCCTCTTCTTTGGGTCGGATCGTCAAGCCTGCGTCTGCCGCGAACTTTCTAAAAAGTTTGAAGAACACCGCCGAGGCAGTTTGAGCGCATTGGCGGCGTGGTATAGGGAACATCCGCCCAAGGGAGAAATTGTATTGGTAGTGGCAGGAAAAGAATAAAAAACAAAATGTATGTGTGCGCGGAGCAAGAGGAGATGGAGTGTACCGCAGCGGGACGCCTTGGGCATCGTGGTGTTGTCGCTGTTGGTGGTATTGGGAAGGACGTTATTTGCGCCGGCTCCGATTAACCTCCCTTTTCCTGCAAGTGTGGTTGGTGACTTTGGCGCGGCGCCTGTTGCGGACGAATCGAATACGGCTTTGTTTCTCTTTGATCCCAATACGCTCGATTCAGCAGGTTTTGTTCAACTTGGTTTTTCTCCCTCCCAAACCCGCTCATTGCTCAGGTACCGCGCTTCAGGAGTCGTATTTCGCAAACCCGAAGATTTTAGCCGATCATACGCGGTTTCGGATCAGATGTACCAAAAACTGTTGCCCTATATAAGTATTGAACCGACTCGGTCCCCGCAGGCGGAGAAACCTTCTGCAAGCCGTGCTAATGCAGCGCCTTCTTCAGGTACTCCTTTTCCAGCCACTTCTCCTAAAGAGGCGGCTCAACCTGTTATTGCTTCTCCAGCCACTCCTCCTAAAGCGACGGCCCTACCTGTTACTGCTTCTCTAACCGCTCCTTTGCAACGGGAACTCATAGAAATAAACAGCGCCGACACCTCCCGCCTCCAAAAAATACGGGGTATTGGCCCCTATTATGCCCAAAAGATTGTTCAGTACCGTCAGCGTTTGGGCGGATTTGCGGCAATGGAGCAGTTGATGGAAATTGAGGGAATCGACGAGGCGCGTTTTGAGATGATGAAGCCCCAAATCGAAATCGACTATGACTTAGTGCGCACCATCGACTTAAAGAGCGCCGACCAGACGACTTTGGGCCAACATCCTTATATTGGCGCTTACGCCGCCCGCTGGATCGTGCATTACCGTCAACAGTTGGGCGATACCGTATGTACGCTGCCCTCGCTGCTGCGCCGGAATATCATCAAAGAACAGCAGGCAAAGTGGCTGGAGTATTATGTGGAGTGAGATGTTACGAATCATGCGTATATTTGCCTTTGTATGCCATTTTGGGACGAAGAACTTCTAAAAATGAAATTGAATTAAAAGATAAAAATATAAAAATATGGAAAGATTTTCAAAAAGGGAGGGCTATGCTGGAAACGAAGCCGAAATTGTCATTAGAGAAGACGCTCCAAATTCTCTTCGTAGTTATATTGTGCAAACTTTGTATGCTTTAGGATTCACACCAAAACAAATAAGACCTTTAATCTGTCAGGTTTTAAGAGTTGCCCCTGATGAAAATAACTGGACCGAATATCCTAATATCGACACAGAAATAAGAGAACTTGTTTTATATTGTGACTGGTACAAAGTATACGATATAATCGAAGCTTTATCACAAATATTACCACCATTAAAGAGAGTTGATTTTAGCTCTGAAATTAACGACTTCTTTCTTGAAAACGGAATTGGCTGGAAACTCGAAAATGGTAAAGTTATTTTTAGAGGAGATAACCAGTTTGAAAACAAATTGAAAGAAGCAAAAGCAATAGTAATCCAATATGGTTATGGCACCGCTAAACACGAAATCTCCGAAGCGATTAATGACTTGTCTAAAAAGCCAAATCCTGACAAAACTGGTGCAATTCAGCATTCTCTTGCGTGCTTAGAATGTATCGCAAGAGAAGTTGTAGGAAATCGAAAACAAACACTGGGAGAACTAATAAAACAAAACAGGGCTGTAGTTCCATCTCCATTAGACATAGTAATTGAAAAAATATGGGGTTTTTCGTCTGAACAAGGTCGGCATCTGAGAGAAGGTGGTGAGCCCGATTTTGACGAAGTAGAATTATTAGTAGGTTTGTCCTTATCGCTATCTGCTTATTTGGCAAAGAAAAAAGGGAAAATAAACGGCATATAACAAGCGGTTTGGCTCAAGCGGGGGTGTAACCACTCCGAAAGTTGGTGGGTAAAAGGAAATGTTTATCTTTGTGGCAACATCCGTCAGCCCCCCGCCTGCGCCATGCCGCCGGGACGTTGTATGCCTTTTTGAGACAGTACGTCACCCAGACGGAAAGTTTCTGAAAGGCTTAAAATAATCCGAGAAAAAATTGTATCTTTGCAAATTGTAACAGAATAATATTTAGACAATGAATAAATGGACAGAATTAAGCATAGAATACGCAAATCAAAGGTCTTACCTTGATGATTTGTTTCAAGTTTATCCGACAATTCCAGACGGAATTAGAGAGATTAACAATGAAAATTGGAATAGTGTCGAAAAAGCATTCAAAAAGAAAAACAATGATTTGCTTATTCGCGAGTTGTTAAAATTGGATTTATTCCCGATAAAAGACAGTTATATTGCCTATTTAAAAAGAGATAAAACAGCAATAGAACGTAATCCCCGCACAATAAACCGAATTTGCGGACGACTGTATGAAATGGGAATTGACAAAATCTACGAACAATGCAGCATTCCCAAAGAAACAAACCGTCAAATCGGACCAATGTTTAAAGAATACTTGAAAAATAAATCGTTAGGAATTGTTCCTGTTGGGATAGACAAGTTTCTTGCCGATAAAAACGATGCTATTCTTGACGGAAGCGATAAAGTACTAATGGATTTTGCGCGGGAAGAATTAAATTACAAACATAACAAAGGACTTGATTTTGTTGGACGTTTCAATGGAAAATATGTAATTGGTGAGGCAAAATTTCTTACCGATTTTGGTGGACACCAAAACGCACAGTTTGCCGATGCGATAAGTACTATCGAAACCAAGAATGTAAAAGCCGAAAAAATCGCTATTCTTGACGGGGTTTTGTATATTCCGGGCAACAACAAAATGTATAAATCAATAACCAAAACTTATAAAAATTACAACATTATGAGTGCATTGGTGTTGAGAAATTATCTGTATCAATTGTAATGAAAAAATTATGAATGATTTAATTTCGCCAAAATATCAGATGAAACTTGTCAATGACGTTGAACAGGCACTTTGGAACGAATTTTCAGAGGCAAAGTACTATAATGTAGAAAAATATATTGAAAAATGGCAATTATGGGAAGACAGATATGATGGTTCGTATCATATTGGTTGGACACCTCAATTTGCGATAAAACAACAACAAAATGGTAATATTGACTTGAAATCAACTTTACATACTATTGATGGAGAAACTTTGTTGAAAATTGCAATAGATTTAGGCGTAGATACGCCTGATTTTATTCCTTCAATTCCAACTTTCAGAAATACTATAAAATCAGATTATAAAACTGCATACGATACTTTTTTAAAAGCATACAAACAAATAGAAATCGACCCAAGTATTGCTGTTGGATTGGCGAATTCAGCCTTGGAAAGTATAATAAAAGAAATTTTAAAAGACAGTAGAATAAACAGTCAAATTAAAGGGACAAAAACCTTATATGATTTGACTGCTGAAATATTGAGAGTTTTTCAACTATATCCTAATAATACAATCCCAACGGAAATAAAAACTATTGGCAGTTCTTTACTGGCAATTAATCAGAGTATTGAAAAACTGAGGAGTGAAAAAACAAATTTTCACGGTAAAACTAACAATGATTATGTTATTGAAGATTCCTTGTATACTTATTTCATTGTAAATTCTGTGGCTACGGTTGGTTTATTCCTAAATTCGTATTATAAAATGAAATTTTCACAAGAAGAAAAAATTAATCAAATAGAAAATGATGGCTTACCTTTTTAAACAAAATAAAAAATGAAATCAAATATCCTCATACAATCTGACAACCTTCAAGGTTTAAATTATCTTTTATCCAACAATCTCAAAGGTAAAATAGATTTGGTGTATATTGACCCACCATACGCCACAGGTGGAAATTTCACAATTACAAACGGACGGGCAACAACTATAAGCAACTCCAAGAATGGCGATATTGCATACACCGACACACTGAAAGGAAAAGATTTTATTGAATTTTTACGTGAACGGTTGATTTTAATTCGTGAATTATTGTCGGAACGAGGTTCAATTTATTTGCATATTGATTACAAAATCGGTCATTATGTAAAAATGATGATGGACGAAGTGTTTGGTATTGAAAATTTCAGAAATGATATTACACGCATTAAATGCAACCCGAAAAATTTTGATAGAATTGGTTACGGAAACATTAAAGATTTGATTTTGTTTTATACAAAAACACAAAATCCGATTTGGAACGAACCTCGTAAAAAATATTCTGAAAAAGACTTGGAAAATTTATTTCCCAAAAAAGATAAACAAGGTCGAAGATATACCACAGTTCCCATTCATGCACCGGGCGAGACAGAAAACGGAAAATCAAACAAACCATTCAAAGGAATTTTGCCACCTGTGGGCAGGCATTGGCGTACAGATGTGGAAACTTTGGAACAATGGGATAGTGCAGGTTTAATTGAATGGTCATCAAAAGGAAATCCGCGCAAAATAATTTACGCTGATGAACGAGAAGGTATGCGTATGCAAGATATTTGGGAGTTTAAAGATCCTCAATATCCTAATTATCCGACAGAAAAAAATGCTGAAATGTTGGATTTAATAGTAAAAACTTCGTCAAATGAAAATAGTATTGTTTTGGATTGTTTTTGTGGGAGTGGCACAACGCTAAAATCGGCACAAACAAATAACCGTAATTGGATTGGAATTGATCAGTCCAATCTGGCAATACAAATTACAAAACAAAAAATAAATGATATTGCAACAGAATTGTTTGCAAATAAAACAGAATATGATTTTATCCTTTTACCCCATTAACCATTAACCATTAATCATTAACCACTATATTTATGAATTTCATCGCCCTTTACGTAGTTTTCACAGTCGTGATTTTTGTTGCGTTTGTATCTATTTTGTCGCGCTACAAACGTTGCCCTTCCGACCGCATTTTAGTTGTTTACGGAAAAACCGGTAAAAACAAAGAAGGCGGGGTTAGTTCCGCCAAATGTATTCACGGTGGCGCCGCCTTTATTTGGCCTGTGTTCCAAAGTTATTCTTTTTTGAATCTGACGCCGATTCCTATTGAATGTAATCTTACCAATGCTTTAAGCAAGCAAAACATCCGTGTGGATGTGCCGTGCCGAT
>Ga0082212_10001840_pt2 | contig 10414 bp, 7 predicted proteins | sample TergutNt197P3_FD_71548 | JGI IMG/M metagenome (GOLD analysis project Ga0082212, IMG submission 71548) | Neocapritermes taracua P3 segment gut microbial communities from Petit-Saut dam, French Guiana - Nt197 P3 | ecosystem: Host-associated > Arthropoda: Insects > Digestive system > Gut ...
GAATCACAGGAAAGAATGGCCGTGGTCGTGTCGCCGGAGAATGCCGAAAAGCTCATAACAAAAGCGGCGGCGGAAAACCTTGATGCGGTTGTGATAGCAACGGTAACTGCCGGTGAAACTCAATGTAAAGACGATCAGGCAAAACTTACAATGAGATGGCATGGGAAAATCATTGCCAATCTGAAAAGAGAATTTCTTGATTCACACGGCGCTCCGCGTTTTGCTGATGTTATAATCAATGCATATTCCGGTCAGACTAGTCAGATCGGTCTGACTGGAACTGCACATAGCGAAGACCCACAGGAACAGCTTGAAAAAATCAAAACTGAACTAGGAACGCTTCGCAGCTGTTCAAGAAGGGGTTTGCAGGAACGATTTGACGGTTCCATAGGCGCGGCTACGGTTCTTTTTCCCTGGGGCGGCAAATATCAGGCAACCCCCGAATGCGGCATGGCGGCTTTGCTTCCTGCGGCTTTACAATCCGGTGATGCTAATCTTTCTGCCGAACTGAAAAACAGCATTACTGCCAGCCTTATGAGTTTTGGTTTTGATCCTGCATTAATGGAAGCCGATCCTTTCAACGGCGCCAAGGCTGCGGTTAAAGAAGCTTTGGCAAAATTTGCCTGTCTTGGCGGGGACTACAGAAAAGCCCGGCTTTCCATGCAGGAGTATTTTGAAAAAATGGACAAGAGCGAATCCTGGGGTAAAGTTACCGCTGCTTTGCTTGGCGCATTGGAAGCCCAGCTTGCATTGGAAGTTCCCGCCATAGGCGGCAAGGATTCCATGTCCGGTTCCTACAGAGACCCTGTTCACGGTATAGATTTAACAGTACCTCCTACGATGGTAGTGTTTGCAGCGGGAACCACAGATGCTGCTTCTGTACGATCGGGAACACTCAGCGGAAAAAAAGGAAACCCCGTTATTTTATTTTATGATGACAGGGAAAATGATGAGTGGGAAACGTTCAAAACAAATATGCAGGGACTGGCAAAGCTCTCGGAAAATGGTTTAGTAAAATCTGCCTATCCGGCAGGAGCAGGAGGCATTGGCGTTACCCTTGCGCTAATGGCTTTTGGCAACATGACAGGAGTAGAAGCCGACTCGCTCTTTTTGTCTCTTCTTAATGATAAAACATATCCGGGCGCCGTACTGGTTGAACTTGACGGAGAAGCTATAGGCAAATCCGGAGGGGAAGCGCTCTTGGGCGAAGCATTGCAGAACCCTGTGTGGAAGGGCGTTGCACGAACCATAGTGGAACCGGTTTTCCGCATCAACAGCTCACCGTATAAACAAAACGCTTCTTCAGCAGCTGTTCCGTTGGCGGAATTACTGGAAGCTTTTGAAGCTCCGCTCTGCAATGTTTATCCGCAGACAATTCACGGTGAAACGACGGCAATGGCTGTTTTTCCTCATGGTAAAAAAGCAAGAAAAAATAGCCGTACCGCACGTTCATCATCCCGTCCTTTGGTTGTACTTCCGGTTTTTCCCGGAACGAATTGTGAATGGGATATGGAAAGGGCATTTAGTGCAGCCGGAGCGCGTACGCAACAGGTAATTTTCAGAAACCGCAATGCCGATGATATAGCCGCATCAATTAAAGAATTGGCTTACGTCATTAATGATGCGCAAATTGTAGCTCTTTCAGGAGGATTCAGTGCAGGGGATGAGCCTGACGGTTCGGGTAAATTTATTGCCAATGTTTTCAGGGCTCCGGCAATTGCCGATGCGGTACAGAAATTGCTGAAAAAACGTGACGGCCTTATGCTGGGGATCTGCAACGGATTCCAGGCTTTAATTAAACTTGGGCTTGTCCCGTGGGGCGTTTACCGTGAAGCGGCAGAAACCTCTCCTGCCCTGACCTTTAACCGCATAGGCCGCCATGTTTCACGCATGATCCGAACCGTAACAATGCCTTCGTCTTCTCCCTGGCTTGCATTGGAAGAATCGGGCACGGTTCATATACTGCCGGTAAGTCATGGCGAAGGGCGCATTGTAATAAGCCGTGACCACGCAGAAACTTTCTTTAAATCAGGCCAGGTTCCTTTCTGTTATTCAGACAGAAACGGCAATCCTGCCATGACGGAACCGGATAATCCCAACGGATCGGATTATGCCATTGAAGCCTTAACGAGTCCTGACGGAAGGATACTCGGCAAGATGGCACACTCCGAACGCTGCGGGCAGTATGTTCACATCAATATACCCGGAAATAAATTTATGAAAATTTTTGAAGCAGGGGTACGGTATTTTTCTTAACGGCCCAAAAACCCGAACTTGCCGTACTTGTGCCATTTGCCGGAATTCTTTTTTTCATCTTCCATTGTTTTGAATATATAGGCGGCAAAAGCATTTTCTTCGCCCGGTTCTGACATTGAAAAACCCATGACATTGTACGCTGCATCAAAGGAAGAAAGCAGTATTCCCTGAGCAAAAGAACGAAACGCCGAAACTGCGATTGGACCGACAAGGTCAGTCTGATCTTCTTTTGAACCCGATCCCAATTCCGATGCCAGCACCATGGATAAATTTCCGTGGCCGTATTTTTTAAATTCTGCCACAAGTTCCCGTACCAGGAAAAACCATCCCTTTATATTGCAATCAATGAGCCGGTCTATCTCTATTGCCGATAAGTCCTCGGCTTTTTTCCGGTATGCCGGAGGAACACAAACCAAAATTGCATCATCAATATGTTCCATATTGTTTTGACAGGCCAGCAAAATTGTCTTGGCGGAAACAGGGCTGGGAGGGTTCCAGTCCAGTATAATTCTCCTGTCTCCGGGAACAACCTTGGGCGCTTCCTGGTCTTGTTCTCGGGGAATAAAAGCTACGGCATAATTCTCTACTCTTTTGGCAGCTTCAACACAAAGGGCCGTAAGAAGAGAAGATTCATTACCGGTAATAAGAATGCCCCTGGACATGGAAATAGTATACCGGAAAAACGGGGAATTGTGAACGGGAACGATATCAGATACACCATGACAATACATTTTTTCTATTGTATACTTAAATTCCATGATAAAAATTATTCTGCACCTTGCCGAATTCGAAAAGAAGCTCCAAAACACCAAAAACGCAGCAGGGAAAACGGCCCAAATCGTTCCCTTCCGCGCTGCAAGCCGAAAAACAACAATGGAATTTCATATTAGAAGGGAAATTCGCGAGGAAAATAACCTTGAAGCCCTGTTGTTTTCTCTGACGGGAAATGTAGTCCTGGCGGACCTTCGGCAATCCCGTTCTTTGGCGGCAAAACTCAACAGCAAGCTGCCTCCGGAAAAGCGCATCAAAGCAGGCCAGCTTAATGCCATGGGGCTTATCGACGAAATCCTTCATTATATGGTGGCTTTGTACCGGGAACAGGTGCAGGCCGATGTTTTTGAGCAGGCAACTGCCCGTCTGGAAGAAAAACTGGGCGGCGGAAGAACCGGAGATTTGTTCCAAAGTTTTGGGAGCCAGTTTCCTCCCCAGGCAGTATATGCAGGGGAGAGTTCTGTCGAAGCGTACCTGAAATCCAGCGAGGGAGGCGAAAGCAACAAAGCTCTTTCCCTTGAAGAAATGATGCTTTTGGCTCTTGCAAATTTAAATCCCGCTTTTAAGCCTTTCCTTTTTATGTTTGATGATAAAGACCTGGCCAAAGAAACGGTGTACTCTGCGGCAATAAATGAATTACAGAATTTCTTTGCTGAATTGCCGCCCTTCGGCCCTGACGGTTTGAGTTTATGGGAACTGCTTCGCGCTCCCGCTTTGGCATCAGATACGTTAACAGGTCAGCTGGAATTTATGCGGAAGCGCTGGGGGCTTTTACTCAGCAAGTATATGACCCGGCTCCTTACCGGACTGGATGTTATTAAAGAAGAAGAAAAGCCTTCGTTCTTTGGGCCGGGTCCAACCGAGGCTTATACATACGGTTATCTGGAAAACGAGTATGAGCGGTTCAGTCCCGATCAGGAATGGATGCCCCGCACGGTGTTGATTGCCAAAAGTACCCTTGTCTGGCTTTTTCAGCTTTCACAAAAGTACGAAAGGGAAATCACCCGGCTGGACCAGATCCCCGGCGAAGAACTCGACGAGCTTGCACGCCGCGGCTTTACCGGCTTGTGGCTCATCGGCCTTTGGGAACGAAGTAATGCTTCCAAAACAATCAAACAATGGACAGGGAACCCCGAAGCGGCGGCAAGCGCATACAGCCTTTACGACTACGACATTGCCGGAGAGCTGGGCGGCTGGGACGCACTGGCGAACCTCCGTGAACGAGCCATCCTCCGGGGAATACGAATTGGTTCAGACATGGTTCCCAACCATACCGGCATTGACAGCCGCTGGATGATCGAACACCCCGAACGGTTTTTGCAACTGCCTTACTCGCCGTATCCCCAATACAGCTTTAACTGCGGAAACCTTTCGGGCCGGGACGATATCACCGTTCAGATAGAAGAAAATTATTTTAACCGTACCGATGCGGCAGTGGTGTTCCGCCGTATTGACAACCAAACAGGAGAAACCAGGTTTATCTATCACGGTAACGACGGCACTTCCATGCCGTGGAACGATACCGCTCAGATAGACTTTCTTAATCCCGAAGCACGGGAAGCTGTCATCAGAACCATTGTCGGCGTGTGCCAGCAGTTCCCCATTGTCCGCTTTGATGCTGCCATGACGCTTGCAAAACGCCACATCCAGCGGTTATGGTATCCCGAGCCGGGACACGGCGGCGACATTGCCAGCCGTGCGGAACATGCCATTACCACCGAAGAATTCAACCGCCGTATTCCCAATGAATTCTGGCGGGAAGTGGTAGATCGCTGTGCCGAAGAAGCGCCGCATACCCTGCTGCTTGCCGAAGCATTCTGGATGATGGAAGGTTACTTTGTCCGCACCCTTGGTATGCACCGTGTGTATAACTCGGCCTTTATGAATATGCTTAAAAAAGAAGAAAATGCAAAATACCGGGACACGATTAAAAACACCCTGGAATTCGATCCGGAAATACTTAAACGCTTTGTCAACTTTATGAACAACCCCGACGAAGAAACAGCCGTGGCACAGTTCGGAAAAGGAGACAAATACTTTGGCATTTGTACGCTTCTTGTAACCATGCCGGGACTTCCCATGTTCGGACACGGCCAAATCGAAGGCTTTGAAGAAAAGTACGGCATGGAATACCGCCGTTCCTATAGGGATGAACAACCCGACGGCTATTTGGTCGATCGCCATGAACGCGAAATTTTTCCGCTGTTAAAAAAACGCTATCTTTTTTCCGGGAGTGAGGATTTCTGCCTCTACGACTTTATTAACAACGGCTTTACAAACGAAAATGTATTTGCCTATTCAAACCGCGCCGGCAATGAACGCTCCCTGATTCTTTTCAATAACAGTTATGATCAAGCTTCCGGCTGGATTAAAGATGGCGCCGTTGGTATTCCGCAAAAAGACGGAACAGTCCGGTGGGACAGCCTTTGTTTTGCTCTGGGCCTGCACGGAGAAACTGATTGTTTTGCCATACTTCGTGAACAGCGAAGCGGCCTTTGGTTTATCCGTTCTTCCAAAGACATTGCAGAACATGGGTTCTTTGCCGCTCTAAACGGTTACGAAGCCCAGGTTTATATTGATATACATGAAGTAAAAGATGATGAACAAGGTACCTGGGCCCGTATTCATCATGATCTTGGCGGAAAAGGTGTGCATGATCTTAATTCCGCAAAGATGGACATTGTTCTTGGTGAACTCTACTACCGTTACAGTGAAATTTTCAAACCTGGCATTGATCCGGCGGATTTAAAACCGCTGGTATTGGAATTTGCCGAAACTGCCCGGAAATTTATTGATGGCGCCGGTGTTTATGCGCCCTGGACAAAACCCACTGCCATGCCGGAACGAACTGCCGGCGCTAAAGCCGCAAAAAAAGCCAGGACAAAGCCCGGGGCTGTAAATGGCGCCGAAAAACAAAAATTATCTGAGCCGGAAAAAGTTTGGGATGATTTTTCCGCATACCTTGAACGAATGATTCCTATACCTACTGAGTTCTCTGAACAACAAAGCAAAACTGCAAAACTGCCGAAAAATACCTCATTGGCAAATAATAAACTGGCAGCAATTGCTTATGCTTATGCATCATTGGCTTTGTTAAAACTGATTGTTGGCGGAAACGGAAAAGACGCTGTGTCGCTGGTTAGTCATTGGGAGTTGGATCGCAAACTAAAGGAGATCCTTTGCCGACTGGGAATAGACGGAGAAAACGCCTGGCATAGTGTGGAAATTATGAAGGCCGTACTTATCCGTACGGGAACAACAGAGACTCCGCAAAAAGAAAAACCAGAAAAACAGGAAGATGCAACCAAGGAAACAGTAACAGCGAAAAAAACACTTACAAAAAAAGCAATAAAAGAAATGGCTCAGAGCATCCTTCTGGAAAATTACAGCGCCGATGATTTCCGGCAGATTTTGGGAATCAATGTTTTTGATGATGTTACATGGTTTAACAAAGAGTCCTTTGAAAGGGTTTTACAGTATGCGCCGGTTTTTGCTGCCATGGAATGCGGTGATTTTGCTTTGGTAAAAACCATAGCAGAAGAATTCCGCAAAGCCGAAAAAAAGGCGGAGTACAGGCTGGGCAAATTAATCGAGGCGTTTAATCCTTAACACGGCGTAGGGCCGATAAAATGTATCACCCTTTTTTAATGATCTTGGCCCACGTATCCCGAAGTCCCACAGTTTTATTGAATACAGGGGTTCCGGAATCTGCTGCTTCTGTTACAGGTATGGCGGGACAATCCTTTACAAAATAACCAAGACGTTCAAACTGGAAGCGTTCGCCCGTTTTTGCTTCTGCCAAACATTTTTCACCGTATGCGCCGGAGATTACTTCCAGCGATGAGGGGTTCAGTTTATCAAGAAATGTTTCTGCAGTTCCGTCGGGTTTAAAGGAAGATTCCATCGGTTTTTCGCTGGTAAAAAGATAATCGTAAAGCCGGATCTCCAGAGGAATGGCATCCGCCGCATTGAGCCAGTGGATTGTTCCCTTAACCTTGCGGTTGTCCGCAGCATTGCCTCCTTTTGTTTCCGGATCATAAGTACAGCGAACGGCAATTATATTTCCATCGGCATCTTTGTCACAGCCGGTACAGGTAACAATATAACCGTAGCGGAGCCGTACAGCGTTACCGGGGAAAAGCCGGAAATACTTGGGCGGCGGGTTTTCTTCAAAATCATCCCGTTCAACCCACAATTCTTTTCCAAAGTGTATGGTGCGTGTTCCGGCCTTTTCATCTTCAGGGTTGTTTATTGCTTCCAGCTTTTCGGCTTTTCCCTCCGGCCAGTTTTCTACGATTAGTTTAAGCGGCTTTAGCACCGCCATTACACGGCGGCTTGTCTTGTTAAGGTCTTCGCGCAGGCAGTACTCAAGAAAGGCGATGTCCACGGTACTGTCCGTTTTGGCGATGCCGATTTGTGAAACAAAATTCCGCAGGGCTGCCGGTGTATAACCGCGGCGGCGAAGGCCGGCAAGGGTGGGCATTCGCGGATCGTCCCAGCCGGAAACATGTTTTTCCTGTACAAGGGTAAGAAGGTAACGCTTGGAGAGTACCGTGTGAGTCAGGTTAAGCCGGGCAAATTCTATTTGGCGGGAAGGAAAAACTTCCGCTTCCTTTATAAACCATTCATAAAGTGGCCGGTGAATTTCATATTCCAATGAACACAATGAATGGGTAATTCCTTCCTTTGCATCAGACAGAGGGTGCTGGAAATCGTACATGGGATAAATACACCACTTGTTTCCCGTCCTGTAATGAGTGTCCCTGCGTATACGGTACATTACGGGATCCCGCATCAGGAGATTCGGGTGGGACATATCAATTTTTGCCCGCAGGGTTTTTTCGCCGTCTTTATATTTTCCTTCGCGCATTCCGGCAAAGAGTTCCAGGTTTTCTTCCGCACTGCGGTCACGGTAAGGGCTGTTCCGTCCCGGGGGGGTATGGGTAATATTGTTCTTATCGGGAACCGCCGTGCCCCGGTATTCGCTTATTTGTTCTTCCGTAAGATCATCCACATAGGCATGGCCTTTTTTGATTATCTTTACCGCTAAATCATAAAGATATTCATAGTAGTCCGATGCATAGTATTCCCGGTCTTCCCAGTCAAAACCAAGCCATTTGACATCGCGCTTAATTGCCTCTACATAGGAGATGTCTTCTTTTTCCGGGTTGGTATCATCGAAGCGGAGGTTGCATTTCCCGCCGAAACGCTCTGCCATAACAAAGTCCACCGTCATGGCTTTGCAATGCCCTATATGCAACCAGCCGTTCGGTTCGGGAGGAAAGCGGGTATGTACATAGCTATAACGGCCGGATGCAAGATCTTCTTTGATAAAATCACTGATAAAATCAGATCCTCCAGCGGTTCCCTCTGCATTGTTTGTTTCGTTCATGCACATGATGAAGACCCCATAAGTTTTTAAAAAGTTTTAAAAGTCGGTCAGGTAGCAGAGACCTAGAAGCAATATTGCCTTGAGGATCTTTTCATCGCCGGTTCCCAGAGAAAGTAAGTGTCCCAACTGTCCCCCATACCACCAGAAGAGTCCCAATTGATGATCAATACGGAAGGCATAATCAAAAAAATCTTCTTTATGACTTTGGGAACCAAAGAGGAGCCAGGCCAGTTCTTCCAATATTGTTCCAAATTCTCCCAGCGCTTTGGTAAAATCGCCTTTTTTAATGATGTCGATAAAACCGGGGACTCTGTCCAGCAGTTTTTCCTTGCGGTCTTCATCGGCTTTTTCCACCCAGGTTTTCTGAATTAAAAGGTCAAGGTTATTCCTGAATGAAAGAAGAAAACTTTCCAGTTCTTCTGTGTTTTTCCAGCCTGTATCCAGTTTACGGTAATCTGTTCCAACACCCAATTTATCGGCAAAGCCAAGAATTGCCGGTTGGGACGGCAAATTGGGGTTGTTCTCCGGCCCTGCATTCTGCACCGGCGGAAAAAGGGCTTCCGCAGCTTTGCGGTATTCTTTGGGAAGGGCTTTGTAATCGCCGGTAGAACAACTCAGCATACTTAACCATGCTCAAAAAATGACATCTGTGTCAAGGCGCACATCCATATCGTTCCAGTTTGTAGACAAACTGGACATTTTTTATACGGGTTGTCATCCCTGACGGCCTGTTTTAATTTGTTATTTTTAGATATACCTTGATTGCTTTTTTTACCGATTCAAAGGCTATTCTTTCTATGTCAAGATTTTCCGGTTTAATAAGCTGTACTCCGGAAATTTCGGCTTCTTCCAACTGTAAGTCTTTTTCGGTTAAATCCGGGGCATCCAGATAAAAGAAAAGGTCACAGGTGTTATAGGAGATATTTTTATAGGGGTATATGTTGGGGAAGGATGCAAAGAGTTTTAATTCCTCAGCTTTTATATTAAGCCCCAACTCTTCCATAAATTCCCGGCACAATCCGTCCATCGCTCCTTCTCCGGGGTCGATAAAGCCGCCGGGAAGGTCCAGTTTTCCCTTTCCGGGATCTCTGTTGCGGACAAGGAAAAGAAGACCCGTGTTGGTACGGACTATACAAGCCGTTGCGGCAGCTGTGTTGTGATAATAGGTAAAACCGCAGCCGGGGCACCGGAAAATTCTGTTTTGCTCAAAACGTATTCTTTCCGAAGCGCAGGAGGGACAATAACGGAACATATCCGGCTCCATCGTTAATTGGGTTCACTTGATTATAATCACATTTTTATTTATAGTTAAGCTGTGATATGCGAATGTACCCTGACTGTCCGCACCTATGAGTGCGACAGCTATAACCATGTAAACAATGCAAATTATCTTAACTACCTTGAATATGCCCGGTATGAATTTTTAAAAGCGATTGGCTTTGATTATTATGCTGCAATAGAAGCGGGCTATGGACTTTTTGTTGCCAGGATCGAGATTGACTATAAAAAACCCGCCAAACCGGATGATGTGCTGACGATAAAATCCTGGCCGGTAAAAAAGGGAGCGGTAAGCGGCGTAATTGTCCAGGAAATACGGCATGGAGATGATCTTGTTGTTCAGGCAAAAGTTACATGGGCCTTTGTAGACAGTAATGGTCAGCCGACAAAAATCCCCAAGGAATGGAACCTCCCTGGGCTAAATCCATAATAAGGCTTCCCATAGAGAGCCTCATTGCCACATTATTTTTACATAGGTATCAAACGCACGGCTGTTAAAGTTCTTAACCGTCCAGGGAACAGTAACACTATCCAGCAGATTCCTTCTGAATGCCCCATCACCGATATAGGTAAGTGAACCGGGCAGGGTTATGCTTTTAAGTTTATTCTGGGCAAATGCACTCATCCCAATAGAAGCAAGAGAGCTTGACAGGGTTACACTTGTCAGCCTGTTATTATAAAACGACATAAATCCAATACTGATAACCGATCCAGGCA
>Ga0082212_10013056_pt1 | contig 10414 bp, 5 predicted proteins | sample TergutNt197P3_FD_71548 | JGI IMG/M metagenome (GOLD analysis project Ga0082212, IMG submission 71548) | Neocapritermes taracua P3 segment gut microbial communities from Petit-Saut dam, French Guiana - Nt197 P3 | ecosystem: Host-associated > Arthropoda: Insects > Digestive system > Gut ...
GTTTCTGCCAACAGAAAGGCTATCAGGGTAATCGTTCCCTGGTAAACAGCCACCGGAACCGCCGAAAACACAACGCCTATTCCTAAGGCTGACGCAAAAACAATGGAACAGAAGCCGTCCATTACCGATTTCGTAAGCAGAATAGACGGAAAACCGCCTGTTCCTTCTTCAATAGCCCCTAAAACAGCCATAGCGCCAACGCAGTAGATAAGCGACGCCGAAATAAAACCGTCGGTAAATCTTTCGCTTTTAAACTTGAGATTACGTTTGAACCATTCGCCAAGTTTATTGATTTGTTCGTCAAGTCTGATCAGTTCTCCGGTAAGACCTCCCAGCAGCAGTGAAAAAACGGAAACAAGGATATGCTCCATTTTGATTGCCATGGAAACGCCCAATACTACAACGAATAAACCTATTCCCTGAAAAACAACGGCTTGATAGCGCTGCGGAAGACTTCGATTGAAAAAAGTTCCGATAAAGCCGCCTGAAATAATGGCTGCAACATTGACAAGGTTTCCCCACATGATGAAAATAAAAACGTCAAAAATAGTGATTTTCCGTGTTGGTGAGTTCATTTTTGGGATAAAATGATATTTGAAATATTTTTTGATATATCTTTGTAAATATTTTATAACGATATTCATTTATTAAGAAGATTTGATATGAACGAAAAATCGGACAAAATAACCGGCATTCTGAAAACAAAATCCATTCTGAAACAAAAGATTTTCGATCAAACATACAGTACATTTGCCATGTTGAAGGAAGTCCTTTCCGAAGTCGCTTCCGATTATAATCCTGCGCTTGCCGACATAGATACCCGCGTAACGGTGGAATATATCAATCGCGGCATGTTCGAAGCCCAATTGAAAGTGGCAGGCGACATGCTGATATTCAGTATGTTTACAAATGCTTTCGAGTTTGACAGAAATCATATCATCTGGAAAAATTCGTATGTGTCCAACGATCCCTTAAATTCCATTTGCGGAATGATCAGCATTTATAACTTCCTGAACGATTCGTTCCGTTACAATCGCACAGCCGATCTGGGATATCTCATTGCGCGTGTTTTTATCAATCATGAATTTTACTATTTTGTGGAAGGTAAACAACAGATGAACAACTGGGTCAATCATTTCGGAATGGAAATCATCACGAAGCAAATTCTGCGCGAGATCGTAGAATCAGCCATTTTATACGCCCTGAATTTCGATTTGCTGGTGCCGCCCTACGATGCGGTAAAAATCATATCGCTCGAACAGATGAACTCGAAAATCGAATCGGCGCGTTTCCAAACCGGCAAACGATTGGGCTTTACGTTCAACTCCGACGATGTTTCCGATATTTCCGCACGTTTGAGACTGTAGTTTTATCCCCCAAATTGTTAGCCGCTCAATCTTTTGTTTATTGAAAACTGACCGTTGAACAACCCCACAAAAAAGAATGAGCCGCGAAATAAGAACTTGACAAAAATCAGTTTTTATTATCATTAGTTTTTTTATCATTGCCCTTTCAAAAATTTAACAAAACGACCATGAAAGAAGTTACAGTCAATGATGTAAGCGAATGGGCAAAGAAGTTCCTCGTGATGAGCGAAAAGGAAATCACATTCGATGAATTGAAAGAACAGAAAAAGTATGCCATATTGGTACAACGCCCCAACGACAAGGTATTGCTATCGAAAATGCTGGACGAGTCGTGTCAGATACGCGACAACAAAAAGTTATCGCGACGCATCAAAATTTTGATAGAGCGTTACGGCGTTCCCGAATTTTTCTCCAAATCGGACGCTTTTCTGATGAAACTCTATACCTTGATAGGCTATCATTTTTCGGGTATCGCCATGCCGATTTTCAAAAAACGCCTGCGCATGGAAACCGAAAAAGTCATCATACAGGAAGAGCGCCCGGCATTGGACAAACATTTAGATACGCGCCGAAAGGAGAACATCGGTCAGAACGTGAACCTGCTCGGCGAAGTGGTGCTGGGCAACGCCGAAGCCGACCATCGCTATCATCATTATTTGGAAGCGTTGAAAGACCCGCGCATCAACTACATTTCCATCAAGATTTCGGGTATTTACGCACAGTTGCATCCGCTCAACCATGCGCAGGCAAAAGAGGAACTTTGCCGTCGCATTGCCGCCATCTACCGGCAGGCAATCGCCTTTCCCTACACGGATGAAAAGGGTGCAAGCCATCCGAAATTCGTCAATTTGGACATGGAAGAATACAAGGACACAGAACTGACTTTGGATGTGTTCCTTACGGTAATGGCGATGCCGGAGTTCAAGAATTATACGGCGGGTATCGTGGTTCAGGCTTATTTGCCCGACGCATGGCAGTTTCAGACGGCATTGCTCGATTTTGCACGGAAACGGGTTGCTGAAGGCGGCGCACCCATCAAGATGCGCTTGGTAAAAGGCGCCAATCTCGGCATGGAAACTATTATTTCGTCGCTTCGTGGCTGGGAAAATCCCGTTCTTCCCACGAAAGTGGAAGTGGACGCCAATTACCTGCAAATATTAGACCGTGCGCTGTTGTCCGAAAATGCGGCGGCAGTGCATGTAGGCGTGGCTTCGCACAATTTCTTTTCCATCGGTTATGCGTACCTGTTGAGCCGCGAAAACGGCACGGAAAAATACGTGGATTTCGAGATGCTCGAAGGCATGGCGAGCCATTTGTCGCGGGTAATGAAATCGCTTGGCGAACAGGTCATTCTCTATACGCCGGTGGTAAAAGACGAGCATTTTCTGAATGCTGTATCGTATTTGGTGCGCCGTCTCGACGAAAATACCGGCAAGGATAATTTTCTCAGTTATTCGTTCAATCTGAAAGAAGGTTCCGAGCAGTGGAAATTTCTGTATGACCAGTTTGTTCAGGCTTACGCGATGAAAGACAGCATCAAAGCCGAACCTTCGCGCAAGCAAAACCGCAACCTGCCGCCGCAACCGGTTACGGATATGGAAACCTTCCGCAACGAACCCGATACCAATTTCGACCTGCCCGTCAATCGCGACTGGGCGGATACCATTCGCAAAAAGTGGAAAAAAAGCGCTGCCGACACGCCTTACGTCATTCCTGTGCAGGTAGGCAATAAGGAATTTATTGGCGAAAAAAGGCGGCGGTACATGGACAGAAGCCAAAACGACGAGATTTGCATTTGCGAACTTCATCTGTCCAATCTCGAACAGATGAAGCACATCGTTGATATTGCTCAGGCAGATGCTCCCGCATGGCGCAAAACCGCTTTGGACGAGCGCAACCGAATACTGCACCGCGTTGCCGACAACCTGTGCGCGGCTCGCGGCAATCTCATCGGCTGCATGACGGCAATTACCGGCAAAACCTTTATGGAAGGCGATGTGGAAGTTTCCGAAGCCGTTGATTTTTGCCGTTTCTATCCCATCAGCATGAAACGGTTTGCCGAATTGAACACCATCAGTTGTGCGCCAAAAGGAGTGATTTTGGTTATCCCGCCGTGGAATTTTCCGTTGGCGATACCCGTTGGCGGCGTGGCTGCGGCATTGGCAGGCGGCAACACTGTGATACTGAAACCGGCAACGGTATCTTTCCCCGTAGCGTGGGAATTTGCCAAATGTTTCTGGGATGCCGGCGTACCGAAAGAAACTCTGCAAGTGGTGTGCAGCGACGGTCGCGAGCCGTTGAATTACCTGACCGCGCATCCTGCCGTCAAGCATGTGATCCTCACAGGCGGCACCGATACCGCTTTCCGCTTACTCGAAAACAATCCGAAATGTCCGCTTTCTGCGGAAACAGGCGGAAAGAACGCCATCATTCTTACCGGTAGCGGCGACCGCGATCATGCCATATTAAATATTGTATCGTCGGCGTTCAGCAACGCAGGGCAGAAATGTTCGGCTTGTTCGTTGCTGTTGGTTGAGAAGGGAGTATATGACGACCCCGAATTTGCACCCAAACTGAAGGACGCCGTTACCAGTATGCAGACCGGCAGCGCTTGGGAACCCAACAATATCATCGGTCCGATGGTGGAAAATCACAACGAAAAACTGCTGTACGCCATCGAACACCTTGAGCCGGGCGAAACGTGGTTGGTGCCGCCCGAATTTACGGACGAAAAGAAATATATCCTGAAACCCTGCGTGAAATGGGGCGTTCGTCCGGAAAGTTACACCTTCCGCACCGAACTGTTTGCACCCTTGCTGGCTGTGGTTCGCATTGAGAACCTGAAACAGGGCATCGAATTTGTCAATTCCACCGAATACGGTCTCACATCCGGCTTGCAAACGCTGGACGAGGCTGAGCGCGAACTGTGGCGCAACAGCATTGAGGCGGGCAATCTCTACATCAACCGCGGCATCACGGGCGCCATTGTGAACCGGCAGCCTTTCGGCGGAATGAAACTGTCGGCGTTTGGCGGCGGCATCAAAGCCGGAGGTCCCAATTATGTAACCTGTTTTTTGAATATTGTGGAAACGGAAAACGGGAACGTCGTAGGGGCAGAGCATGCCCTGCCCCTACCAGAATTTTCCGCATTGCTGACCGGCGTCGACAAATCGCGTTTCGATGCGGCAGTCGGCAGTTACCGAAAGAATTGGGAAATGGAGTTTTCGCAGGAGCGCGATGTGAATTTCCTCACCGGCGAAGAAAACATTTTCCGTTATCTGCCGCTGAAAAGTTGCGCGTTGCGCGTTCAAACCGCCGACCAACTCTGCGATGTGCTGATGACGGTTGCGGCTTCGCATATTGTTCAAACACCCATCACCATCAGTGTGGCATCCGATGATCCGAAATGCGCCCTACTGCAACCATTAGCCGGAAAAATGGGCAAATTGTCGGTTGTGGTGCAGGACGAAACGTCGTTCATTAACGATATACCCAAATATGAACGCATCCGCGCATGTAGCCCAGAAATTCCCGACGCCATTTACCAAAAGGCTGCGGAACTCGGCAAATACATCGCCACAGCGCCGCCGCTCGCCGAAGGTCGCGTGGAAATGCTTCATTATGTAAAGGAGCAAAGCATTGCTTACGAATATCACAGGTACGGAAGTATTACAGAGGATTGAGAATGATAATTAATGCGAATCAATGCTTGAAAATCAATATGTCAAAATTTCAGGAAAATAAGTTTTGTTCATAACATGAGTGCATCTTTAAATCCTTGAATCCTTGAATCAAAAAGTCCTGATCATCACGTATTACTGGACGCCCTCCGGAGGTCCGGGCGTGCAGCGCTGGTTGAAATTTGTCAAATATCTTCCCGATTTTGATATCCAGCCTGTGGTGCTGACTGTCGATCCCGCAAGCGCCGAATATCCCGTGATAGATGAATCGCTTTCCGGCGACGTGTCTCCCGATTTGGAAGTTTACCGTACCGAATGTAAAGGCGTGTACAATTTGTATAAGCGGCTTACCGGAACGAAAACGGCGCCTTACAGCGGGTTCGCCAACGAAGGAAATCCGGGGCTGCTGCAAAAATTTTCGCGGTTCATTCGCGGTAATTTTTTCCTGCCCGATGCTCGTCGCGGCTGGATCAAATACGCTTTTGCGGAAGCCTGCCGGTTGATTGAAAAATTCGGAATCGAAACCGTTATTACCACAGGACCGCCGCATTCCACGCATCTGACAGGATTGAAAATCAAGAAGAAATACAACATCCGGTGGATTGCCGATTTTCGCGATCCATGGTCGAATATACAGTACAAATCGTTTTTGTATCAAACCCGATGGGCGCAGAAGATGGATATGAAGAGCGAACGCCGCGTACTGAAACATTGCGACAGGGCGTTATTGGCGGTCGATGAACGCAAACGGCTTGCCATAGTGCATCCGCATATCGATATTGGGAAAATGGATTTTATGCCCAACGGATATGACGAAAGCGATTTTGAAGGAATGACATTTGATCCGCCCGATGATTTTGTCATTACGTACACCGGTACCATAGCCGTTAATTACCCCGCCGGAGGCTTGGTGGAAGCGTTGTTGCAGGTAAGGGAGCGATTTCCGTTCATCATGCAGTTTGTCGGAAAAACGGACGAAATAACCCGTTCGCTGTTTGAACGGAATTTATCCGCCAACACATGTTTTCACGACCATGTGAGCCATCAGAAGTCTGTTGAATTTTTGGCGAAATCGTCCATATTGCTGCTCATCAATGCCAATGCGGAAGGTTCCGAATTTCTGCTGCACGGAAAGATATTCGAATATCTTGCTTCTGGAAAACCGATTCTGCTGCTCGGCGCAGTCGACGGCATTGCCGCGAACATCATCAAGTCTGCAAAAGCGGGCGCCGCTTTCGATTATAACGACGTGGAAGGTATAGCAAACTTTCTGTCGGAACAGTATCAAAATCAACTGAAAGGAATCCGTCCGGAGCCGGATTGGAAAATCATACGGCAATACAGCCGCAAGCGATTGACGCAACAACTCTCCGACCTGCTGGGTCTTTCAAACCCGGCAGGTTTTGAGAGGGATGAAGAGTTATAGACCTGCCGGGTCTGAAAGACCCAGCAGGTCGTGGCAGGATATTTCAACAAAAAACTGTAACTATCTGCATTTTTTTTCGTATATATTGTGTTGTATGACATTTTGAATGAATCATTCATTAAAACACCATAATGGAAGAAAAGTATCCAAATTTGAATCCGGATTTATCGGTTATTCAACGTCTTAAAGAAGAAATCGAGCAACTTCATCAACAAATCGAGCACCAGATTCTGCAAAATGCAAAATCCAAACGGATCATCATGCAACTGGCGGATGCTGTATTTATGATCAACAAGTTGGGAGTAGTGATTGAGTGTTCTGTGGATTACGGTACCCTCACGGAACTGAGAAAAGACCAGCTCATCGGGCTTCATATCTGGAAAGTGTTCCAACTCATCAAACTGGAAGATTCGTTGTACAAACGGCAGATGGATAAAAGCGACCTGCCGCTTCTGCATCAGGCAGCCATCAGCGAAGAAAGAAGCACACAGTCAATTCATCGCTACGACGGCGAAAAACTGTACACCCAAGCCGATTATTTTGTTCTTGACGACGGACGTGAGAAAATATTTTGCATCGCCATCAGGGACATCACAACCGAGTATATGCAAAAATATCATTTGGAGCGTAATCGCGTGCGCATGAGGATGATGGTGAAGCAGCGTACAGAGGAGTACGATCAGTTGAATCAGGAACTCGTGAAATTGAATCATGAATTGTCGGAACAAATCAGTGAAAAGGTTAAAGCACAGGATGAACTCGCCGAAGTAGTACGGACGCAGACATTAGCCGACAGCGAAAAACGGTTCCGTAACATCGTCGACAGGTTGCGCGACATGGTTATGATTCTCGATGAGAAAGGCAGGATTACTTACGTAACTCCTTCGTGTCAAACCACATACGGATACAACGAAGACGAACTTATCGGCAAGTCGGCTTATTCGCTGGTACACCCCGACGATATTGTCAAACTGAAAGCATACGTGCAAGCCGTATTGAAAACTGAAGAAATTGCCGATAGCAGTTACCGTATGCAGCGAAAAAACGGCGAATGGGCAAACGTAAAAACTGTAACGGTCAATATGCTGAAAAACCCGCACATCAAAGGATATGTCATCACCTGCACCGATGTTACCGAACAGATGAGAGCGCAGCAGCGGATCGAATATAATCTTGCCAAACAGCAGTTGCTCAATCAAATCATGGTTCCTTTTCAGAAAACAGAGATCGTGCCTGAAGTGATTGACAACGCCATTGCCGAAGTGGGACGGTTTGCCGATGTGAGCAAGGTGTTCATTCTTGAAAAATCATGCCATGAAAAATCGTCGAGTATAACTTACGAATGGTGTAATACAGGCATTGTTCCGCAAAAGGAAAGACTTCAGCAAATTCCCGTTTCTCTTTTCAATCCATGGGAAATGGATTTTTCCAACAGCATTCTTCTTCGTTATCCCGACCTGCTTAGCAAGGCGCGTACCCCAAAAAACCATCTGTACCTGAAAGAAAATCTTTTAAGCGAAGATTTGAAAAGCATGATTGTGCTGCCTCTGTTTGTGAATGGCGATTTGTACGGGTATCTCGGATTTTCGGAGTATAACGGCGAACGCGAATGGACCTACGAAGAGGAAAGCCTCCTGATCAATTTCGCGCAGATTATTTCGTCGGTGTTCCAGCGTCAAAAGTCGGAACAGGAACTGCTTCACGCCAAAGAGCGGGCGGAGGAATCGGACAAACTCAAATCGGCTTTTCTGTCCAACGTTTCGCACGAAATCCGAACCCCGATGAATACCATTATCGACTATTCGCAAACGTTGGCGAAAAAGGTTACATCGGGCGAGTTACAGGAATATTGCAGCGTTATTGACGACAACTGTCTTGTATTGATCAAACTGATTGACGACATCATAGACATTTCGAAAATTGAGGCGGAACAAATGCAACTCAGCCTTGCTCCGTGTAACCTCGATGAATTTTTCGACGAAGTAAAGACGTATTACAGACAACACATGCACCGGATGCAAAAAGACAAGGTAGAACTGCTCATTGACGACTATCCGCATGATACGGCAGTGATGACCGATAGCGTCAGATTGCGGCAAATCATCGGAAATCTCATGGACAATGCGGTGAAGTTTACCGGCAGGGGATTTGTCAAACTGTCGTGTTCCATCCCCGGCGACGGTTTCATCCATTTTTCCATCACCGATTCGGGTATCGGTATCCCCGAAAATCAGCAAGAAGTAATTTTTAAAAGATTCAGGCAAGTAGAGAAATTGCGCAATCTGAAAGGAACAGGGCTTGGGCTGGCTATTTCCAAAAATCTGGCGCGACTGATGGGCGGCAGCATGGGCGTAAAATCGGCAATTGGCGAAGGCTCAACGTTTTATTTTACGATCAAACACGTTACGGCAATATAGGATTCATATAATTGATTTACTGAAAATTAAGAGGCGTTCATTTTGTAACTTTTGAATATTTGAACGCTAACCTTTACCACGGAGCGTTAAAATTTGTTATTTTGCCCCCAAAGTTTTGTCGTTTTGCCCCTTTATGTATGATTTTTTCTTTTTCCTTTACATCACCTTTGTGAGGGATATAGTGTCATGACGGAAAAAATAAGACCATAAAGGCGGCACAACACGCAGAAGCAATATGGCATGGCATCTTTTTTGTTGTATTAACTCCCCTGACAGCGGTCTATCCGACTGCTGTCAGGGAGCGCCGCCAAAATTGTTTTGACTTTGGAAGCGGCAAAATGTGATGTTTCTTAGCAATAGATGATTATTCATGAAAAAACCTTCTGAAGACGGCTACCATTTTCCTGCCGAATGGGAGCCGCACGAAGCTACCTGGCTTACATATCCGCACAACGATGATTCTTTTCCGGGAAAACTCGAAAGTATATATCCTTCATGGCTGCGTTTCGTTGCCGAAATAGCCAAAAGCGAAAAAGTGCGTATCAATGTGCCGGCAACATTCAAAAACAGGTTGATTCGCCAACTTGATGAAACAGATATAAATATCCGGCAAGTAGAAATTTTTGAACGGGAAAGCAACGATGTCTGGTGTCGCGACCATGGACCGGCTTTCGTTGTAAAAGATACGCCCGTGCGACAAAAAGCCATTGTAGATTGGGAATTTAATGCGTGGGGCGGCAAATATCCGCACGACGCCGACAATCTCATTGCCGGCGCTATTGCCGCCGACCTTGGTTTACCGGTTTATCGTCCGGGAATTGTGATGGAAGGCGGATCGGTGGAGTTCAACGGTCAGGGGACGTTACTCACTACAAATGCCTGTCTGCTGAATCCCAACCGTAATCCGCATCTCAACCGGCAGCAGATAGAGCAATATCTGCACGATTATTACGGCGTACATCAGGTGTTGTGGATAGGCGATGGTATTGACGGCGACGACACTGACGGTCATGTGGACGATATTACACGGTTTGTAAATCCTCGCACGATCATAACCGCTGTGGAAACCGACAGGAATGATGTGAACTGCGAACCGTTGAGAGAAAATTTACGGGCATTACAATCCATGCGTCTGCTTGACGGGCGACAGCCCGACATTGTGGAACTGCCGATGCCCGCGCCGGTAATCCACAACGGACAACGACTTCCGGCGTCATACGCCAATTTCTACATCACCAACGATGCAGTGATTGTGCCAACTTTCCGGTGTGCGCAGGACGACCGCGCCATGCAAATCCTCGCCTCATGCTTTGATAAACGCCGCATCGTAGGGATTGACTCTACGGATATTGTGTGGGGATTCGGCAGTTTTCACTGCCTGAGCCAGCAGGAGCCGTTGTAAGTCGCCGAAATCATCCGCCATTTGCCGTTGATATCCTTTCGCATGATGATATCCGAATAACCGTATTGTTCCAAAATATCCGCTGTTTCTTTCGAAAATGTTTCATTGATTTCAAAAAATAT
>Ga0082212_10013057_pt1 | contig 10413 bp, 8 predicted proteins | sample TergutNt197P3_FD_71548 | JGI IMG/M metagenome (GOLD analysis project Ga0082212, IMG submission 71548) | Neocapritermes taracua P3 segment gut microbial communities from Petit-Saut dam, French Guiana - Nt197 P3 | ecosystem: Host-associated > Arthropoda: Insects > Digestive system > Gut ...
AACACCTGTGCTAAATACCGGAACTCTTTATAATTAATATGGCAAACGAAAAAAAATCGTTTATTATAAGAATTGATGCAGAAACATTGGCTACCGTTGAAAAATGGGCTGCCGATGAGTTTCGCAGTATAAACGGACAAATTGAATGGATTTTGTCGGAGGCGTTGAAAAAGGCAAAACGTACGAACAAGAAGATGCTGAATCAAGTTCAGCATGACGACAATACATTAAAATAGTCCGTACAGTTCGGCATTTACCATTTCAATAATGGTACCGAAATCTTCGGGTGCTTCTGCAAATTTTATCGTATTTACATCGACAATAAGCAGTTTTCCTGATTCGTAGTTGGTTATCCACTCTTCATAGCGGTCATTCAGTGATTTTAAATAATCTAAACGAATAGAGTTTTCATACTCTCTGCCTCTTTTTTGAATTTGCGCTACTAACGTAGATACGTCGGCTTTGAGATAAATAAGCAAGTCAGGAGGTTGCAAAAATTGCATCATTAACTCAAAGAGTGAGGCGTAATTTTCAAAATCGCGGGTAGGCATTAATCCCATTGCATGGAGATTAGGCGCAAAGATGTAAGCATCTTCGTAAATGGTTCGGTCTTGAATTACATTTTTTTTCCTTTTTCGAATTTCAACCACTTGACGAAAGCGACTATTTAAAAAATAGACTTGAAGATTGAACGACCAGCGTTGCATGTCTTCATAAAAACTAACCAAATAGGGGTTGTTTTCTACGCTTTCGTACAATGCTTCCCAACCGAAATGCTTGGCAAGCATTCCGGTAAGAGTCGTTTTTCCTGATCCAATATTTCCGGCTACGGCTATGTGCATAGTTTATTATTTTAAATGAATAAATATATCTACTGTTTTACTGTTTTTTTAACGACTTCTCTTGCATCGGTATATCCCTCTAAAATCCGACAGCAAAAATAGGTATTTTTTTCTATCTATTACACGAAAACCAACAAAAAACCGTTATTAGTAATTAGATTTTTTTAACCGAAATAACAGTATTCTATGGAACAACTTTATAAAATAGGAATTACACACGGAGATTTGAATGGTATTAGTTATGAAGTGATTATGAAAGCGCTCAACGATCCGAAGATTGTAGAGGTTTGTACGCCCATTGTGTATGGCACGGCAAAAATGGCAAGTTATTACAGAAAATTGCTGGAAATGAATGAGTTTACTTTTCAGTTTATTAAAAATGCCCAACAATGTACACTCAAAAAACCGAACTTGGTAAATCTTAGTGATGAGGAGATAAAAATTACATTGGGAGAGAGTTCGGCAGTGTCCGGAAAAATGGCAGAATTAGCGCTTACAACAGCCTGTACTGATTTGAAAAACAATTGGATAGATGCAATCGTTACCGCGCCCGTCAATAAATTCAATATGCAATCGCCCTCATTCAAATTTGACGGTCATACCGAATTTTTCAGCGCACAATTCAATGCTAAAGATACGATGATGCTTATGGTGGCGGAAAATCTTAAAGTAGGTTTTGTTACCAACCATACCGCAATCAATGAAACCGGAAAAATGTTATCTGCGGAATTGATATTAAGAAAAATTAAGATACTTCACGATTCGTTGAAGAAAGATTTTATGTGTACCCATCCCAAAATTGCCGTACTTGCATTTAACCCCCATGCCGGCGATAAAGGACTTTTTGGAAAAGAGGAGATAGATACCATAGAACCGGCTGTTAAACAAGCGTTTGAACAAAACATGAACACTTTTGGTCCATTCCCTGCCGATGGCTTTTTTGCCAGCGGACAATATAAGCAATTTGACGCGGTGTTGGCAATGTATCACGACCAGGGAATGATTCCCTTTAAGTTGTTGGCTTATGAAGGCGGGGTGAATTTTACCGCCGGTTTGCCTATTGTAAGAACCTCCCCCGCACACGGCACCGGCTACGATATTGCAGGAAAAAATATCGCCTCCCCCGACTCTATGAGAAATGCCATTTTTTGGGCTGTTGATATATTAAAAAATAGAAAAGCAACAAATTAACATGCTTTTACCCGCACAAATTCTACAAATTATTACCCCAACAAACCATAGTGTTTTGGATGCAAATTGTGGTATTTCGGAATTGGCATTCGATAGCAGAAAAATTACATTTCCGGAGCAAACCCTCTTTTTTGCCATAAAAACTGCTAAAAACGACGGGCATTTGTACATTTCCGAGTTAATTAAGCAGAAAGTGAAAAATTTTGTGATTAGCGAAAATATTGAGCATTACAAAAATTTCAATGCCAATTTTTATCAAATTGATAAGCCTGTGTTGGCGATGCAACAAATGGCAAGCGAACATAGAAAAACGTTTACCTATCCGGTGGTGGGCATTACCGGAAGCAATGGCAAAACCATTGTAAAAGAATGGCTTTCTACAATTTTATCTCATGAGTTTTCGGTGATTAAAAGTCCAAACAGTTACAACTCTCAAATCGGTGTGCCCCTGTCGGTCTGGAAAATGAACGATACTTACGGGTTCGCCATTTTTGAAGCCGGCATCTCGCAAAAAAATGAAATGGAAAAATTGGAAGCAGTAATACAACCCGATATAGGTATTTTAACAAATATTGGGAATGCTCATTCCGGTTTCTTTAAAAATGATAAAGAAAAATTGATTGAAAAATTAAAGTTGTTTAAATCTTCATCTACAATTATTTATAATAACGATAATGCTTTAATTAGAAAAACTTTAATCCAAGATGAATTTGCGCATTTGAAAAAAATTTCGTGGGGAAAACATCAAAATTCTTATTATAAAATTATTTCGCAAAAACAACTTCAAAACTCTACGATTATCGAATTTTCACACTCGCCGGAGTGGCTCGAAATACCGTTTATAGATGCCGCCTCTATTGAAAATGTGTTGCATATCAGCGCGTTTTTAATGAATATGGGGTATTCGCTTTCCTGTATTTCAAAGCAACTGCCTTCGCTGTCGCCGCTCAGTATGCGCATGGAGATTAAAGAAGCGCACAATCATTCTATTCTTATTAATGATACTTATAGCCTTGATGTCAATTCATTACGGATTGCGTTAGACTTTTTGTCCAACCAAACACAGTTTACCAAAAAAACGTTAATTATCTCCGATTTTGAACAGGTAAACTGGGGCGAAAAAGAGTATTTAGAATTATCCAAAATATTTGATAACTATCACATTACTAAAATGGTAGTGGTGGGAAACGAGATGCGAAAACGGCACCACTATTTTCCGGTAGTGGAGAAATATTTTTATGCCACCACAAACGAACTGTTGGCTCATTTAGATGATATTAACATTCGCGATGAGGCGGTACTGATTAAGGGGGCGCGCTCGTTCAGGTTTGAAAGAGTGGTACAGGCGCTGCAACTTAAAACGCACCAAACTATTTTGCAGGTGGACTTGGCGGCGATTATTCAGAATTTACACTATTTCAAAAAGTTTCTTCATCCTGAAACCAAAATTATGGCGATGGTGAAAGCGATGTCGTATGGTTTGGGCGATGCGGAATTGATCAATGAACTGTGCTATCATCAAATAGATTATTTGGCGGTGGCTTATACCGATGAAGGGATTGCCCTGCGCAACAGAAATATTACCCGCCCTGTTATTGTGCTGGGCGCTGAGGCTACGGGCTTTGAGTTAATGATTCGGTATCAGTTGGAGCCGGAGGTTTTTAATCTGTTTTATTTAAAAGAACTAATTGCTACGCTGCAAAACTATCCTGAAATTGAAAGTTTTCCCATTCATATTAAAGTAGATACCGGCATGCACCGGTTGGGTTTTGATGAAGATGAACTTGATGAAATGTTACAATTAGTGAATAGATCTTCTCAATTAAAAATTGCTTCTGTTTTTACACATCTGGCTGCTTCGGAAGATGCTAATGAAGACCGGTTTACACAAAATCAAATCCAAAAATTTAATGCTATTTGCAAAAAAATTGATGTTCAAATATCTTATCCTTATTTAAGACATATTTTAAATACGGCGGGCATTGTTCGTTTTCCGGAGGCGCAGTTTGATATGGTAAGATTAGGATTGGGGTTGTATGGCTTTAGTCCGGTGCCTGAAATTCAGCCACATCTGCAATCTGTGGTTACGTTAAAAAGTGTGATTACCCAAATTAAGAATGTTAAAAAAAGTGAAACGATAGGCTATAACAGAAGTTTTACTGCACAGAAAGATATGCAGATTGCGATTGTTCCGGTGGGTTATGCCGATGGCTTTCCGCGAGAACTTAGCAATGGCGTTGGCTCCATGCGCGTGCAACAAACCCAATGCCCCATAGTCGGAAAAATTTGTATGGATATGACCATGATTGACGTTACGGAATTGAAGGTTTCTATTGGAGATGAGGTAATTATCTATGATGCAGAGAACACTTTGGAAAAAACGGGCGCAAGCATAGGCAAAACCTCTTACGAATTACTGACCGCTATTTCCAAGCGCGTACCGCGAATTTATATGAGAGAATAAACAACTTTATTTCCTATCTCTCACATATCTGGCAGGGAGTTTTTTTATTGTATCTCGACTTTTATCTTTGCAATCGTTAGTGGTTACGAAAATAAAATTATTATTACTGAATTGAAATTGCCGAATTTATAATAGTAATTTTCTTTGTTTGCCCTGTTGATATAGAGAAAGAGGCTTGCCCCTGTTGCATGCAATTTACTGTTTGACAAGCCCAATATGTAACATAAACTATGTAATTTCCGGGTACAACTTTAATTGTTTGTGTTCCAGCTCCGGCAAGGTACTGTGTGTTTGCGCCTCGTATGGTGATGGATCCAAAGAAACCCGGAGCGGCAGTTGCTGTAATATTGAGCGTTGCCGAAGGTGTTGCATCGTTCCATTTAGCATAAAGCGTACAGTTGCTCGTTACATCATAAGGAAAATCAACTTTATTTATCAGGGATGCATCTCTGTACCAACCGCCGAAATAATAGTTCGTTTTCTTGGGAGCGGTGGGGGCAGCGAGTTTTCCACCTTTGGGTACTTGGGTAACATGATTGTCATTTGTTGGCCATGTACCTCCGTCTAAATTCCATGTAACTTGCCAATACTCCATGCTATGTTGCTTGCTATATGGACCATAATAAGCCTCCTGGTCGGCAGATTGCCAATTCCCGGCCCTGATGGACTGACTATTGGAACTCATATAAAAACAGTTGAGGGCAATATCACCCACAGTAGCATTTCCGTTGCCGGTTGCCTTGGGAACATTGTAACCATTTGTTGCTTTCAGTGTTCCGGTTATTTTGTAGCCCACGGGATAATCGGCGGTATAGTAACCTCCCGAATTGTTTATTTCACTCCAAGTCAATTCACTTATAGTACAGTTCAAACCGCTCTTATTCAGCCAAACAATTTTGTTGGCGCTGATAGTTATCTGTTCCCAAAAATGATCATCTCCATCAATACTCCATACCAATCTCCATGTACCGAAATAAGCGGCTTTGGGACCATAATCCTGGTTGTCTATTACGGTTACTTCGCATTGAGCGGTTTTTCCGCCTTCTTCGGTCGTAACGGTAATGATTGCAATGCCTTCCGCATTAGCGGTTAATTTACCTGTAGCATCTACCTCTACAATGTTATCGTCATTAGACGACCAACTCACCTCTTTATTGGTTGCTTTGTTAGGTTTAACGGTTGCTGTAAGGATTTGGGATTTACCTACTTCCAATGTCAGTTTTTCCACATTTAAAGTTACGCCTGTAACTTCTACTTCTTTTTGGCAACCTGCCAACACGAAAACACTTATGGCAACGATAAGGAATATTTTTTTTGCTAATGTAAAGAATTTTTCAAATTTTTTCATTTTTACTTGTTTTTATGCCTTTGCGGGGCGTTGATTAATAATTACTATTTCTTTTCAACATTTAAAATACCGAATAATACTTCAAGTTTACTCTATTTAAAACTTCAAACTCAGCCCAACGCCGCTCGGATTTATATTTAAGTTTAATTGAGCCTTTTGGTTTTTGAGATATTTATTTTCGTAATTATTTTTTCCTTTTGCTTTTAAACCTCCTCCCACAGCCATTAGCGGAATACTCGTAATAATGCAGGCTTGCCCAACGGCAAACGCGGAATATCCAATCAATGCCGTTACATAATCCCAGATTACTTCGCCAACAATGATTGTTACAAGTCCACCGGCAGAGAGAACAATACCGGGAATAAGAACCCCTTTACCCGCTGCCTTAAGTTTTTCTCCCGCATGAAAAATTTTATAACTCTCTTCATCGTTTTTCTCTAAAAATTTAGACATGGCATCGTCATCAAGACGTTTAAAAGATTCATAATCCGGATTAGCCGTAGATTGTTGAGCGGATTTGACGCTCTGAGTCGGCTGAGGAGTTTCTTCTTTGGTTTGTTCAAAAACCACCACCTGTCCGTTTTGATAAATGATGGAAACAATCTCGGATTTCTTTAAAGTGTAAGTTGGACCATCTTGGTAGTCGTGCATTTTATACTTAATAACATCCACATCAACTTCCGTTACTTTTGCCGAAATTTTTTCCGCTTTGGTAGTAACAATAACATCTTGTGCATACATTGCACTTGCAAACAGTAGAACAATAACTGTTAATAATAAATACTTAAAATTTTTCATAATGTTTTTTTTTAATGGTTAATTTATCTATTTTTTAAAAAATTTTGCATAAACGTATGCATTGTTTTTTTATCTTCATTATTATTTGAAGTTTTTGAATCATCTGAGATCCATGTTTCATCGTTCATTTCAGCCACATAGAATTTTCTGTATTGCAAATTAAAATATGCAGAAGTAATTTTCCTGTTATTTTCAGGCGTATTATAATTAGGTGATGCTTTTGGCAAAAACTTGAAAGATACTTTTATCTTTTTTGTTCTTCCGTTGGCTGTAATGACTCTCGTTTTTTCTTTTACCGATATTTTATCAAATTCAACTTGTGTGAGCAGCGTGCTATTATCATTGTATTCGTAAACAATTACTTCATATAAAGTGCCATCAAGATATGGAACCCCTGAGTTTATTTTCGTTACATTGTTAAAAATTTGATAAGTAGTATCTTCATTTTTGTTGCATCCCAAAAATAAGATGCTCACTAATAATGCGGATGTAAATAATAAAGTTTTTTTCATAATAATTTTTTTAATTGTTAATTCCGCTGCAAAAGTACGCTCCTTAAAAATATTATAATACCCCACAAATAGGGTTTTTTTTAACACGATGAAAAAACCCCATTTGTGGGGTATGGGCAAAATTGCGGAACTCCTATTTTTGCATTGTGAAATCTTCGTGAGTTTAAAAATAAACCTTAAAACCTTAAATTATGAAAAAATTAAATTGCCTGATTTTGTTATTACTGCCGCTTATCGTGTCGGCTCAAGTGAATGTAGATTCATTGTTAAATGTGTTGGAAACAAATAAATTAAATTCGACAGAGCAACTAACCATTTACATACAACTTTGTACTTATTACAATAATTATGACAATGCAAAATTGTTGTTTTATGCAAAAAAAGGAATAGCTATTGCTGAAAAAGAAAAAGATAAATCGTATGCTTCCAAATTTAACATGATTTTTGGACAAAGCTATGCCTTTAAAGAACAATTTGATAGTGCCATGATTTACTATAATAAATCCGTTGCTTTCGCTGAGGAAGCTAATAATAAAGATTTGCAAGGCGGTGCCTATAGTATGATAGGCTCAATGCACGTTCAACAATTACAATATGATATTGCTTTAAATTATTTTTACAAAGCTTTGCCTTGTCTTGAATTTACAAACAGGATGAAGTATGGACAAGCATTGGGAGAAATAGGTCAATTGTATAAAGCAAAAAACGACTTGAATAAAGCTCTTGAATATTTAGAAAAGGCAGTTATTATAGCAGAAGAAGTAGATTATCCTAATTCCAAAATAAGAGCATATTATGATTTAGGGTCATTTTATAGAATGAAAAACGAAATGGATAAAGCTTTGGAATATACACTTAAATCTTTAGTAATCAGTATAGAAAATAGAAATAAACAATATGAGATTGTAAACGCCATCTTGGCTTCTTCAATATATACACGATTAAATAATAATGATAAAGCATTGGAATATGCAATGCAAGCAGTAAAATCATCAGAAGAATATGGAGAAAAACGTTTAATAATAGGAGCAATGGATGCTTTGTCTCGAATATATTTTAATCAAAAAAAATTTAAGGATTGCGAAATTTTAGCTCGAAAAGCATGGGAAATGGATACATTAAATTACGGACCGTCAGGACTTAATTTGGTTGAACGTCTCTTATTTACTAATATTCACTTGGGTAATCCTGATGTTGCTATCTATTTTTTTGATAAAATAGACCGAATGTTAGAACAAAGATATGATGAACGTTCACAACTCAACATTAATGAATTGGAAGTCAAATATGAAACCGAAAAAAAAGAGATAATGATTACTACCCTGAAAGCGAAACAAAAAGTATATTTTCTAACTGGTGCAGTGATCGGAACTTTGCTGTTGCTGACGCTCGTGTTTCTGTTCTTCCGGTATCGTTTGAATGTGCAAAAACGCAAACTAATAGAGCAACAACACGAAATAGCTGAACAAAAAATAATACAGTTGGAGCAGGAAAAAAAACTCATTGCTACGCAAGCCGTGTTAGATGGCGAAACCGCCGAGCGCTCCCGCTTAGCTCGCGATTTGCACGACGGTTTGGGCGGCATGTTGTCGGTGGTTAAACTAAATCTTAAAGATATGAAACATTTTGCAATTATGGATGGCGCTGATGTGGAACATTTTGAAAAAGCATTGGATATGCTCGACCAATCTATTAGTGAACTGCGGCGCGTGGCGCACCACATTATGCCCGAATCGCTGATGCGCTATGGATTGAAAGCTTCGTTGGAAGACTTTGTAAATGCTATTCCAAACGCACATTTTCAATATTTTGGCAAAGAGTTACGCTTAGACAGTTCTCTTGAAATATTGATTTATCGATGCGCCTACGAACTGATTAACAATGTGGTAAAATACGCACAGGCAACCACCATCAACGTGCAGATTATCATGGATAGCGGAATTGTGTCCCTTACCGTGCAAGATGATGGCATTGGGTTTGACCCCCAAACCGTTAGCTCCGGAATGGGCTTGGAAAATATCCGCACCCGCCTTGCCCTGTACAACGGACAAATGACCATTCAAACCGCCCCGAACGAAGGAACGGAGGTTTGTATTGAAATAATGATTAATGATTAATAGAAAAAATTCCTAAAATAAGAGTTATAATAGAAAAAATTCCTAATTTTGCGCTCGGAAAAATTATATACTCGAAAAAATACCCAATGACACATTCTATAGATTTTAAACAGGAAATTATCTTTTCATCTTCCGATAAAAGCATTTCGTATCAGATTAGTAAAGCAGAAAAGGAAGGAAAAATAAGAAAAATAGCCCCACGAATTTATACTGCCAATTTGCAGGATTCTGAAGAATATATTATTAAGCGGCATTTTTTTGATATTCTCAAATGGCGTTTCCCGAATGCGGTAATTAGTCATAGAAGCGCATCGGAATTGCGACCCACTGCAACCGGTGATTTTTTTTTAACTCATAATTATACTAAAAGAATAACTGATTTTAAAGGAATTACATTCAACATTATCAAAGGAAAGCCTGCGTTGGCATCGGATATGAATCTGAGTGGTATTTACGCCTCTTCTGAATATCGGTGGATGTTGGAAAATATGCAGCCTGCAAGAAAAAAAGGAGACGAATCTAAAACGTTTCCCATTGAATATATTGAAGATAAGTTGGAAAAAATAATCATACGAGAAGGTGAAAACGGGATGAATACATTTCGGGATAAAGCCGGAGAAATTGCCGCACAATTAGGTTTTCGAGATGAATTTAGAAAGTTAAACACTCTCATTTCGGCTTTATTAAACACTCACAACTCCAATGTTTTAACTTCCAATTCTGCCAAAGCAAGGGCAGCAGGAATGCCCTTTGACGCCCACCGCGTTGAACTGTTTGAAATTCTTTATGATAAACTGAAAGATTACTATTTTCCGGAACGTCCCGATAAAAACAGTTCGGAAAAGTCGTTTCGTTTGTTTGCGTTTTTTGAAGCCTATTTTTCAAATTATATTGAAGGTACCAAATTTGTTGTTGAAGACGCCAAAAAAATTATTGATACAGGTATTGTTATTCCTAAAAGAATACAGGACTCTCACGATATTTTAGGCACATTTCAAATAGTATCAAATAGTTATGAAATGAGTTTAACGCCTGAAACTTCCGATGATTTGATTCAAATTTTGAAACGCCGACATTTAACCATGATGTCCGGAAGGGCTGAAGAGGTGAATGCCGGAAAATTTAAGTTACAAAATAACCG